>RCMY010002808.1_pt1 | contig 15646 bp, 15 predicted proteins | sample 2041341 | NCBI WGS metagenome assembly RCMY01 (sample SAMN09708234, study PRJNA481090) | Marine sediment metagenome, whole genome shotgun sequencing project.
ACGTAAGCGTCCAGCGCGTCCTTTAGCAGGCGCCCTACCTCGCGGGCCATGCGGCGCAGCGCGGCGGTGGCGCCCTCGACCTGCGGCATTCCGGCCAGAACGGTCGTGCGCTTGGCCATGTTTTTCGCATAATCACCGATGCGCTCGAGGTTGCCCGAGATCTTGATGACCGACAGGATCACGCGCAAATCAATCGCCGTCGGCGCGCGCAGGGCGATGATGCGCGCGGCCTCGTCGTTCAGCCGGTCCTCTAGCGCGTCGATGGCGCGGTCGGCCTTGCGCACCTCTTGCGCCGCCTCCTCATCCTGCGCCTCAAGGGCGCTGGCGGCATTCAGGATCGCCTGTTCGACCAGGCCACCCATGCGGGTGATGAGAACTTCGACCAACTCGAGGTCGCGGTCATAAGCGGATGTGATGTGATGGCTCATATTGCTGACTCCTTAACCGATCCGGCCGGTAATGTAGCTTTCGGTGCGGCTATCGACGGGGTTGGTAAAGATCTGCCCCGTCTCACCATATTCCACCAGATGGCCCAGATGAAAGAACGCGGTTTTCTGGCTGACCCGCGCCGCCTGCTGCATCGAGTGGGTGACGATCACGACTGAAAAGTCCTGTGCCAGACCCGAAATCAGCTCCTCCACTTGCGCCGTCGCGATGGGGTCCAATGCGCTGCACGGCTCGTCCATCAGCAGCACTTCGGGCTGCGTGGCGATGGCGCGCGCGATGCAGAGGCGCTGTTGCTGCCCGCCCGACAGGCCCGTGCCGGGGGCGGTCAGCCGGTCCTTGACCTCATCCCAGAGGGCGGCGTGGCGCAGCGCCTGCTCAACGATGGCGTCCAGATCGGCGCGGTTGCGGGCAAGACCGTGGATGCGCGGGCCGTAGGCTACGTTATCAAATATGGATTTTGGAAACGGGTTAGGTTTCTGAAACACCATGCCGACACGGGCGCGCAGTTGCACGGGATCGACGCGACGATCATAGATGTCCTGCCCGTCCAGGCGGATATCGCCCTCTATCCGGCAGATGTCGATCGTGTCGTTCATCCGGTTAAGGCAGCGCAGAAACGTGGATTTGCCACAGCCCGACGGGCCGATAAAGGCGGTCACGGTGCGATCCTCCAGATCGACCGACACGTCCTTGATGGCGTGCGTGTCGCCATACCAGACCTGCACGCCGCTGGCTGCGATCTTGATCTCGGGGGGGGCGTTGTCCTGCATTTTCAAATTCCTCATTTGGTCACCAGCGCCGCTCGAACCGGCGGCGCAGGAGGATGGCGATCAGATTGACGGCGAGCAGCACGACAAGAAGCACAATGATCCCGCCCCATGCACGCTCGTAATAGGCGGGGTCGGCGCGCTTAGCCCATTCATAGATCTGCGCGGGCATGGCCGAATTAGGGTCTAAAAGGGCGGATGAGACGCCATCGGGGTAATTCGTCGCTACATATCCGACCATGCCGATCAACAGCAGCGGCGCGGTTTCGCCCAACGCCTGCGCAAGGCCAATGATCGTGCCAGTCAGGATGCCGGGCATGGCCAACGGCAGGACGTGATGGAACACCGCCTGCATTTTCGATGCACCCACGCCGAGGGCAGCACTACGGATCGAGGGCGGCACCGATTTCAGGCTGGCGCGGGTCGAGATGATAATCGTCGGCAGCGTCATCAACGTCAGCACAAGGCCCCCGACCAACGGCGCGGATTGCGGCAGATGCGCAAACTGGATGAACGCGGCAAGGCCGAGGATACCGAACACGATCGACGGCACGGCGGCAAGGTTCGAGATGTTCACCTCAATCACATCGGTAAAGCGGTTCTGTGGCGCGAATTCCTCAAGGTAGATCGACGCGGCCACGCCGATAGGCAGCGACAGGATCAGCACGACGGCCATCATTGCCAGCGAGCCCAGCATTGCTACGCCCATCCCCGCCTGCTCGGGGCGGCTTTCGCTGGCATCAGAGCCTGTGATAAAGGCGAGGTTGAACCGCTTTTTGACAATGCCCGCGTCCTTCAGGCCATCGACGAGGTCCAGATGCTGGGCGCTGATATTCTTATCCCGCGCCACACTTTCCCGGCTCACGCGCCCCTTCAGGTAGCCATCGACACGACTGGTGGCGAGCAGGCGGAACGTCACTGTCTGGCCGATCAGGTTCGAATCCGCGCGCACTGCATTGCGCACCGTCGCGGCAGCGGAGGGTGAAATCAGCGCCTTCATATCCCGCGCGCTGTCCAGCGGCGTGGCAATATCCAGCGCCTCGACCTGCGCCAGTAGCGCGCCTTGGATCAGCGGTGCGTAGCCGAAGGTCGACACCTTGGCGATATCGGCAGGATCGCGATTGCCGTTCTTGTCCAGCTTGGCCGGGTCCAGATAGACCGGCAGACTGATAAACGTCTGCTGAAACGCGCCGCGCCCGTTCATGATGATAGTACTCAACAGCACCACCAGAAAGCCAAGGCCGATGGCGATGGCGATGACACCATAGACGCGAAACCGTTTCTCGGCGCGGTTGCGGCGTTTGGTACGGGTATCAGGCTCTAACAAGGATTTATGGGTCATTCGTATTGCTCGCGATATCTGCGCACGATCCATAGGGCCAGCACGTTCAGCCCCAGCGTGATGATAAACAGGCTCATCCCCAGCGCAAACGCCACCAGCGCCTCGGGGCTGGCGAAATCGGCGTCGCCGGTCAACTGGCTGACGATCTTGGCGGTGACGGTGGTCATGGCATCGAACGGGTTCAGCCCCAGTCGCGCGGCGGCACCAGCGCCTAGCACGACAATCATCGTCTCGCCAATCGCGCGACTGGCGGCCAGAAGGATCGCGCCGACGATACCGGGCAGCGCGGCGGGCAGCACAACCTGCCGGATCGTCTCGGATTTGGTCGCACCCAAGCCATAGCTGCCATCGCGCAGCGTCTGCGGCACGCCGCCCATAATATCATCGCTCAGCGAACTGACGAAGGGGATCAGCATGATCCCCATAACGAGGCCAGCCGTTATCACCGCGGTTCCCGCCTGCATCCATCCCAGACCGTCGCGGCCAAACACCTGCATCAGCAGCGGGCCAACCGTCACCAGCGCAAAGAGGCCGTAGACGATGGTCGGGATGCCAGCGAGCAGTTCGAGCAGCGGCTTGATGACGCCGCGCACATGCGGGCTGGCGTATTCCGAGAGGTAAATCGCGGCAAAGAGACCGATTGGCACAGCCACCGCCAGCGCGATAAACGAAATATAGAGCGTACCCCAGAGCAGCGGCAGAACGCCCAGTTCGGACCCACCGCCAAAACTGGGCGCCCATGTCGTGCCGAAAAAGAACTCGCCAGCCGGGTAGAGGCGGAAAAATTCGATGGTGCTAAAGATGAGCGATAGCGCGATGCCCAGCGTGGTCAGGATCGCGATACTGGCGGCTAGGACCAAAAGTGCGCGCACCCCGGATTCGACCCTGTTACGGGCGCGCAGGTCCTTGTCCGTGCGCATAAGTGCCAGCGCCAGGCCCGCCAGCGACAGCGCAAGAACGGCAATGGCCATAGCCAGGTCGCCCTGCGCGTTCATGCGCCGATACGCCTGCGCGGCATCCAGCACCGGGGCTGTCACAGTGGACGCCAGCGGCGCGCCTACCTCGGCCAGCAGCGTGCGAATGGTGCCATTCGCCTGCAACCCCTGCGCCGCCTCGTCGGTGATCGCACCCGTCGCTACTGCCAGATCGAGGCCCTGCGCCACTCGACGCACATCGCTCAGGATCAGGGTCTCTTTTGGGCCATCGGGGATCATGCCCGCCACCACGCCGCCCAGAACCAAAGGCTGCACCGCGAGCCACACTCCCAGTAATGCCGCCGCCGGAATCAGCGCCATCATCGCAACATGCACGCCATAATACCGCGGCAGCGAGTGCAGCGCGCGGCTGTCCCCGCCGGCGCTGGACAGGGCACGCGCGCGGCCCATGCCATAGCCGAGGGCACCAAGGACGATCAGGATGAGGACGACGAGGGTCAGGGGCATAGGCACTCTTGGCTTGGTTTAAACGCGGGTTTACGGGCTACTTATCGGCCTGCATCACCTGCTCGGCTGCGACGGCGGCTTGGGTTTCTGTCAATACGGGATCAGGCACGAGGCCGTAATCGGCCAGCGGTCCGTCCGCGCCCGCGACGTCATCCGCGACAAAGAATTCTGCGAATTCCTTGAGCCCCGGAATGACGCCGATATGCGCCTTCTTGATGTAAAAGAACAGCGGGCGAGACACTGGATATGCGCCCGACGCGATGCTGTCCACCGACGGCGCTACGCCGCCCATCGTGGCGAGTTTCAACTTGTCGGTGTTGTTCTCGTAAAACGCCAGGCCGAACACGCCGACACCTGCCGGATTGCTGGCGAGGCGGGCCAGCGTTTCGGTATAATCGCCGTCGATGTCGACGCTGCGCCCATCGGTGCGCACGTCGAGGCACGCATCCTCGGCGGTGTCCTCATCCATGCCAGTCGCGATCATCGCGGCCATCGCGCCAGTATCTTCGCAACCCTTGAGCAGCACCTTTTCCTCGAACACTTCGCGCGTGCCATGCTTGGTGCCGGGAACAAAGGCGGTGATTTCGACATTGGGCAGGTCAGGGTTCACCTCGCTCCAACGGATGTAGGGATTCGCGACCAGCGCGCCGTCCACCAGCACTTTTTGTGCCAATGCGTCATACCACTCGCCGGGCGTAAAGGCGGTGAAGTTCGGGCCGCTGAACTGGCTGGCGAACACGATGCCGTCATAGCCGATGCGCACTTCGATGATGTCACTCACGCCATTGGCGCGGCAGGCGGCCAGCTCTTTGGGGCGCATCGCGCGGCTGGCATTGGCGATGTCGATCGTGCCTTCGCCCACACCCTCGCAGAACCGCTTAAGCCCCGCGGACGAGCCGCCCGATTCTACCACTGGTGTGCGGAAATCGAAATTCTCGCCAAAGGCCTCGGCGACGATCGAGGCATAGGGCAGCACGGTCGACGATCCGGCGACTTGCACGTTGTCACGCGCATCGGCGGCAGACGCCGCAAGTGCGGTGATGGCGGCCAAGACAGAGAGTTTTGCGAACGACATGGCAGCCTCCTGAAGTAGTCAGCGCAGGCGCACAGCAGCGCGCGCCCTGCCCGGACAAATACCGGGCCGCGACGACGTTTTTGCAAAACTTCTGTAACAGTTTCATGACAATTGCCGATTTTCCCGGCTGTCGTCACGTCATTCGGGTTGCGTCAGGGCGCGTCCGCCAGCGGCAGAGCCACACGAAATTCGCTGCCCTCACCCAAGGTGCTGTGAATCGTCAACCGCCCGCGATGGCGGCTGACGATATGCTTGACGATGGCAAGGCCCAGCCCCGTTCCGCCCATCTGCCGCGAGCGGTGGCTGTCGATCCGATAAAACCGCTCGGTCAGGCGAGGGATGTGAACAGGGTCGATTCCCGTGCCATGATCGCGCACCATGAGGATCGCGGTGCCGTCTTGGCTGGTCACCTCCACCTCAACGCGCCCACCCTGCCCACCGTATTTTACGGCGTTCTCAATCAGGTTCGTGCAAAGCTGGCGCAGCTGATCCGCATCGCCGGGGACATGTAGCGTACTCGGCAGATCGCTGCTTAGTGTTACCTCCGCCGCCTCGGCAACAGCGCGCAATGCGCTGATCGCAGCGCCGGCAATAGCGCCCAGATCGACGCGCTCCTTGGGGCGCTGGCGCCCCTGCCCCTCAACGCGGCTGAGCGACAACAGATCCTGCACGAGGCGTTCCATCCGTGCGGCCTCATCCTGCATGATGCCGAGGAACCTGTCGCTCGCGGCCACATCACCCCGCGCAGGGCCGCGCAACGTCTCGATAAATCCGGTCAGGGCCGTGAGCGGCGTGCGCAATTCGTGACTGACATTGGCGACAAATTCGCGGCGCATCCGGTCGGTTTGCAGTGCGCGACTAATATCGGCCAGGCAGATCAGAACGCCGCCATCTACCGGCGTGCAGGACACATCATAGTTCGCGTCCTGCCCCCCATCGTCACCCAGATAGCGCGCTTGGCTCGCGGCGCCGGTGCGTCGGCACGCCTCAATCGCGTCCAGCACATCGGGCTGACGCAGTGCCATCGCGACATGGCCGCCAATGCCCCGCGCGCCCAGGATTGCCCCAGCATCTGCGTTGGCCGCAATGATACGCATATCGCGCCCGATCAGCAGCGCGGGCAACGGGATGGCCTGAATGAGCGCGTCGATGTCGGTCATCAGCTCAGCCTTCCTTCGTCGTCCACGACGCTCAGATGCGCGCCCGTGCCGTCGCCCCAAGACCACAGCACGATGTTGCACGCCCCCGCCCGCGCGCCTCTGGCAAAGCTGGGGACCAACGCGCCGGTATGCCCGGCGGCAATCAGCGCCTCGGCCATATCCTGTGTCGCCACGCCGTCGCCCCGCTGCATTTTCAATTGCCACGCGGGGTCCCCCAGCGCCTCCGGCGTCATGTCATACTGCGCCAGGGCGGCGACATCGCGCGCATCGAACAGCCCGGTGATCCGCGCTGCATATTCAACAATTGTCGAAGGTTGAAAGCTACCGCCGCGCGCGATCTCATGCCTCAGCGTGTCAAAATCCCGCGCCAGATACAGCGCCGCGCAACCCCGCGGATTGAACCGCCCCCCATAGCGCCGCGCGCCCTCGCCCGACAGCGGCTGGCGCGCGTGATAGGGATGCAGGGCGCGGTAGAGCGGGCCGGAATACTCCACTTAGGCAAACACACCGGCGTCAAGCGCGGCGAGGTAATCGCGCACCCAATCCGCATGGCCCAACTGCACCAGATCCATCGGTGTCATCCCGTCAAAGCCATCCAGCGGCTCTGAGCGATACCATGCATAGGCCATCGCCGCGCTCCCAAAACGCGGCGCGGCGAGATTTACGATCTCGATCATTTCGCGCAGGCGGCGCTGTGTGCGCGGCTGGCGCACACGTTCGGCCCGCGCGATGGCGTCGCGACCCAGACCGACCGTGCGCGCGATCTCGTCGCGGGTGGTCATAAGGACGGTTGCGATGCGATCCGGCTTGAACATGCCGTCTGCTTGAAAATCCAGAATGGTCATACATATCTCCTCACACTAATTGACATATAATGCGTCAATTGGCGTGAGTCAACTTTTCTCAGCCTCTTAACCCGAAGCACTGATGACATATAGCTTGCGCATATGCTCGTGAATCGTCCACTCGCCCGTCCACCCTTGCGGCAAGATCAGCAGATCGCCGGGGCCGATGTCGCGCGGATTCGAACCGTCATCGTTCACGACGGTCGCACGGCCCGAAATGATATGGCAATATTCGCCCGCCGCCCTGCGGTCGGCGGTAAAGCGGCCCTCGGTGCATTCCCAAACGCCAATTTTCGTCTTGCCGTCCGGGGAGGTCCAAAGGTTATTGGCCGCCTCGGTCTGACCATCGGTCAGGGTGGTCGGCTTGGGCTTGAACGCGCCAGTGTCCACGGTGGAAAGATCGCCGAAACTATCCAAGCTGATCATGATTTTCGTCCTTTCATCACGTCTCTACTTTGCAGTTGAGACACTGTATTGCGACCGCGCCAGCCATTCCGGCGCAATATCGATCCCCCAGCCGGGGGCGTCTGTGACGGTGGCATGGCCGTCTTCAATCCCGTAGGGATCACTAGTGAATAGCCCATCCTGCCACGGATAGTAATCCGCGCCCTCGATGGAAAACTCCAGATATTTCCCCGCGTTCGGAATCGCGCGCAAAAGGTGCATGGTGAACAGCGTGACCAGCGACAGGTTCGCGCAATGGGGCGTCACCGACAGGCCAGCAGCCTCGGCCATTTTAACCACGCGCATGGTCCGCGCGATGCCACCCAGATAGAGGATGTCGGGCTGCACGATATCGACCGCGCGCATGTCGATCATGCGTTTCCACGTCGGCAAGTCGCAATCCTGCTCGCCGCCGGTCACGTCGATATCAAGGGTATCGGTGACCTCTTTGGTTTGCTCCAGCTCCCAATAGGGGCACGGCTCCTCGTAATGCGAAAATCCGTGATCCTCCAGCATTCGGCCCACGTCGATTGCCTGTTTAGGCGCGTAGCAGCTGTTGGCGTCGATCAGCAGCGCAGCGTCATCGCCCATCTCGCGGCGCATCAGTGGAATGATCTCTTCGGTCCGGCCCGGCCATTCGTCGCGGCCCCGACCCACCTCGGCCCCTGCGCGCACTTTGAACGCGTCAAAGCCGTGGGCGTCCCGCAGCCGCTTCATCCTCTCGGCCTCGTCCTTCGGCGTGATATCGCGCTTCATCGAACTGGCATAGGCGCGGATGCGGCCCGGCGTGCCGCCCAGCAGTTCGGCCACCGATTTGCCCGCCTGCCGCCCGCGCAGATCCCATAGGGCGGTGTCGAATCCCGCCATCGCCCGGCGCAGGTATGAGCCGGGGAATTTATGCTCGCGCTCGGCCACGTGGTCCAGCAGATCATCCAGATCGGTGGTGTCCTGACCCAGCACCCAAGGGGCGACCTGGCGGTGAAGCACCTGACAGGTAATGTCGGAATGATAGGTCGAAACCTGCCCCCAACCGATGCTGCCATCCTCGGACGTCACGCGCACGAAGCCGACGAATTCGGTGGTAAACGTCTCGATGCTTGTGATCTTCATATGGCTCTACCTTTCAGTAATCAGATCAAACGCGCGCTCGCCGACCATGATTGCGGGGGCGTTCGTATTGCCTGTGGGAATGGTGGGAAAAATCGAGGCGTCGGCGACGCGCAGCCCCTTGACCCCATGCACCCGCAACTGCGGATCGACAACCGACGTCGCCACGTCCTGCCCCATCCGACAGGTGCCGCATTGATGAAACACGGTCCAGCTGTTGGCCCGCGCGAAATCAAGGATTTCGGCGTCAGTTTGGCAGTCCGGGCCGGGGTCCAGTTCACTCTCGATCACGCATTGCAGGGCAGGTTGCGCCGCGATGCGCCGCACCTCGCGGGTGCCTGCGATCATCATTTTGCGGTCATGTTCAGTCGCCAGATACCCGCCACGCATCACTGGCGGCGCCATAGGGTCATTGCTGCGCAACGTGACGCTGCCCGTGCTGGTCGGTTTGCAGGGGTTGAATCCGATCCGCACCGCCGGAAAGGGATCGGGGCTCATCAAAGGTCGCTTGCCGGTCGGCGCGCTGGAATAGCTGAGCGGCGAAAAATAGAGCTGCGTGTCGGGCGGCCCGTCGCCACCTGCCAGCCGGACAAAACCGCCGCCTTGGTTCAGGCTCATCGCCAGTGGGCCAGTGCGACGCAGACCATATTGCAGCCCCGCCAGCACCTTGCCCCACCATGGGCGCAGCACTTGGTTCAGGCTGGGAATTGTCGTGCGAAACAGATGATCGCTGCCCAGATGATCCATCAGGTTCTGGCCGACATGCGGCGCATCATGGATGACCTCAATCCCGAAGTCGCGTAGATGCGCGGCTGGACCGATGCCCGACACCATCAGCAGCTGGGGTGAATTGATAGCACCACCGCACAGGATCACTTCGGTCGCGTGGGCAGTTTGCGCCCTGCCCCGCTGGATGTAGTCGACGCCGGTGGCCCGCTTGCCGTCCATCGCGATGCGGGTGGCCATCGCGCCAGTTTCGATCCTGAGGCTTGGCAGCTTGTGCGCCTCTCGCAAATACGCATGCGCGGTCGATGCACGCCGTCCGTCGGCGGTCGAGATCTGGTAGAATCCCGCCCCCTCCATCGCAGAACCGTTGTAGTCGGTATTGGTCGGGATTCCCGCCTGCGCGGCCGCCTCGACATAGGCGCGCGTCAGGGGATGCACCGCGCCCGTCACATCAGTCACTGTCAAAGGCCCATCGCCGCCGCGATACTCACTACCGCCGCCCGACCACCGCTCAATCCGGCGGAACACTGGCGCGACGTCGCCCCAGCCCCAGCCGGGTGCGACCGCGTCCCATTCGGCATAATCGGCAGGATGCCCCCGCACCCAGACCATTGCGTTGATCGCGGACGAGCCGCCCAGCACCTTACCGCGCGGCCAATATATTGGCCGACCATTCAGCTCCGGCTCGGGCTCGGTGCTATATTTCCAGTTGAACCGCACGTCGTAAAAGACCTTGCCATACCCCAGCGGGATAGTGACCCAAGGGTGGCGCCCGCTGCCGCCCGCCTCTAGCAGCAGCACAGACCGCCCTGCCCCCGCCAACCGCGCGGCCAGCGCCGCACCGGCAGATCCGGCCCCGACGACGATATACTCATAGCGTCCCATCAGGCTCAGGACTTACCACGGCCAAATAACTGGGCAAGAACCATCATCAGCGTCGTGACAAGGATCATGATGGTCGAGATCGCGGCAATCGTCGGGTCGATCTGATCGCGCAGCGCGTTGAACATGTTGCGCGTTAGCGTCGGATTGTCCCCGCCCGAGATGAACATCGCGATCACCACCTCATCAAAGGACGTCAGGAACGCCAGCAGCATGGACGTCACCACCGCGAACCGGATTTGCGGCAGGGTGATGGTCAAAAACGCCTTCCAGCGCGGCGCGCCAAGGCTGCGCGCGGCGCTCTCGAGGTTCATGTCATAGCCCTTCAACGCCGAGCCGGTGACGATCACCACCAGCGGAATCGCGAGGATCGTATGCGCCATCACCAACCCGGTGATCGTGTAGAGGATCTGTAGCTTTACGTAGGCGTAAAACGCACCGATCGCGACCAACACGACAGGCACCATCATCGGCGTGATCAGCATGACGAAGGCCGCGCGGATATAGGGCAGTTTCGACGCGTGCAGCGCATAGGCGGCCAGCACGCCGATAGGCGTCGCTACCAGCATGGTCAGCACGGCGACCTTGATGGATGTAACGGTTGCCCGCATCCATTCATCGGACTCGAAATAGTGTCTATACCAGCGCAGGGACCATGTTTCCGGCGGGAATTCGAGGTATTGGGAATCCGAGAACGACATCGGGATCACGACTAACGTCGGCAAGACCAGCAGCACCATGACGATGGCGCTGAACGCATAGAGCCACAGGCGCTGGCCATGGGTCACTTGCGTCTCTGACGCAGAGGATTTTAGCCAGTTTGCCATCAGTGCCCCCCGCCTGTCATCTGCTCCAGCTTCAGGAACCGCGACGCGATCCAGAGGATGAATACCGTCAGCACCAGCAGCACCACGCCAAGGGCGCTGGCCGCGCCCCAGTTCACGAACAGTTCGATGTTGGACACGATTTTCATCGACACCATGATGACGCGGCCCCCGCCCAGCACTGCGGGCGTCACAAAAAACCCGAGGCAGAGCACGAACACCATCAGCGACCCAGCAAATAGGCCGGGGGTGGAGAGCGGGAAAAATACCGTCCAAAACGCCCGACGCGGGCTGGCGCCCAGGTTCGACGCCGCCTTTAGATAGTCGCGGTCTATCGCCTTCATCGCGCCGTAGGCGGGCAGGATCAGGAACGGCAGCATGATATGCACCATGCCGATCAGCGTGCCGGTCATGTTATGCACGAATTTCAGCGGCTCGTCCCAGAGGCCAAGGCTGATCGCCCATTGGTTCACCAGCCCCTGCTTTTGCAGCAGCACCAGCCACGCATAGGTGCGCACCAGCAGCGACGTCCAGAAAGGCAAAAGCACCGTAACCAGACACAAATTGGCCCATTTGGTCGGCAGTTGCGACATGAAATAGGCCAGTGGATAGCCGATCAGGATGCATATGCCGGTGGTCAGCAGACTGACCTGAAACGTGGTGATGAAAATGCGGGAATAGGATTTACGCTTGATCATCCGCTCGTAATTCTCCAGCGAGAAATTGCCGTCTGCCCCTATGAAAGACACATAGAACAGCCACCCCACCGGGATCACGAGGATCACCAGAACCAGCAGCAAGGCGGGCGAGCTGAGGCCAAAGAGGCGCCAACGCTCCATCCGTTCGTCGCGGCGTAGCCCGGCGGCGTGAAGGTCGATGCTCGCCATTATGCCCCCTCGCCCGCGATGACGACCGTATCTGCCCGGTGCAGGCCCAGCTTTACCGCGTCACCCGCGCGCGGCAGACCCGAAAAAGTGCCCTCTCGGATTGCGCCGCGCACGGCAATCTCGGCGCCGTCATTCAGGCGGGCATAGAGCAGGTAACTCTCGCCCTGATAGACCAGTTCAGTCACCGCCGCGTTCAGAATATTCATGCCCTCGGACGCGCCATCCACCAGCCGCACCCTTTCGGGCCGGATCATCAGCGCCAGCGTTTTGGTGTCCGGCACAGCGGCGTCCATTTGCAGGACAGTCTCGCCATAACGCACCCCCTGCCCGTCCCGCATAACCGGCAGGAAGGTAGAGTCGCCGATGAAATCCGCGACAAACTGATTTTCAGGCCGGTCATATAGCTCCTGAGGTGTCGCCAGCTGCATGATCTTGCCATGGTTCACCACGGCGATGCGGTCCGACATGGTCAGCGCCTCGCGCTGGTCGTGGGTGACGTAAACCGTGGTCATGCCCAGCTGTTCGTGCAGATGCCGCAGCTCGATCTGCATCCGGTCGCGCAGTTTCTTGTCCAACGCCGACAGCGGCTCATCCATCAGCAGAATCCGCGGCTCGAACACGATAGAGCGGGCCAACGCCACGCGCTGTTTCTGCCCGCCCGAGAGCTGGTCAATGGTGCGGTCCCCGAAACCGCCCAATTGCACCAGATCCAGCGCGCGCTCGATCCGGTCCTTGGCCTCGCCCTTGGATATCTTGCGTATGCGCAAGGGGTAGCCGACGTTTCCGGCGACGGTCATGTGGGGAAATAGCGCATAGTTCTGAAACACCATCCCGACGCCGCGCAGATGCGGCGCGGTGCGGATCACCTCATCCTCACCGAATTTCAGACTGCCCTTGTCGGGCCGGGTGAACCCCGCCAGCACCATCAGCAGCGTCGTCTTGCCAGAGCCTGACGGGCCGAGCAGGGTCAAAAACTCACCGCTTTTGACGTCCAGCGACACGTCGTCCAGCGCATGGACGCGGCCATAGGTCTTGGTCACGCCGCTCACGGTGATCGGCAGAGCCTCGGGTTTGGTGGTCAAATTTTCGCTCCCTCACTTTTTTATTGGGCCATGGGCAGACATACCGCCCATGGCCAGTGTCGTCTTATTCAGTCAGCATTTCCTGATACATCTCGGCGGCGATCGTCTCCCACTTACCATACCATTCCAGCGAGATGGGCAGTTGCATCGCCATGTTCGCGGGCGAGGATGGCAGGGCCATTGCGACCTCTTTGGTGATCTCGCCGGTGTCGAAGGCGGCGGAGTTGGTGGGTCCGTAGGTGATGTATTTGGGCAGATCGTCCTGATACTCGGGCTTAGAAATTTCGTTCAGGAATTCCATCGCCAAATCCTTGTTTGGCGCACCCTTGGGGATGGCAAAGCAGTCGTAATCCAGCAGCGCCTCATTATAGCTGTAGGTCACCGACGCGCCATCTGCGGCGGCATTGTCAAAGCGCCCATTCCAGCCGGTTGACATGTCGACCTCGCCATCCTTCATCAGTTGCGCGTGTTGCGCGCCCGAGGTCCAGAAGACGGCGATATTCGGCTTTAGCTCACGAATTTTATCCAGTGCGCGCTCGATCCCTTCCTCGCTGCTCAGCTCAGCATAGACATTGGCCGGTGCGACACCCAAGGCCAGCATGGCGGGCTCCAGCGCGCCGGCCACCTTGCCGCGATAGGCGCGGGAGCCGGGGAATTCCTCGGTGTTAAAGAAATCAGCCCAACTTTCCAGCTCGCCTTCGACCTTGTCGGGGTTCCACGCATAGACGGTCGAGAAGACATCGCCGCCGACGCAATACTCGCTATACAGCGTTTCGGGAAAGTTGCTGACGTCAATGATGTCGTAATCCAGCGGTTCCAGCAGCCCCTCTTCGCCCGCGCGCGACGCTGAGCCTGATCCGCTGACGACGACGTCCAGCGTCACCTGCCCTGACGACACCTGAAGGCGCACATCCGACATGCCGCCATACGTCTCTTGTTTGATCGTGTTGCCGGTATTGGTCTCGTAAGGCTCGAACAAGGCCTTGCTCTGCGCCTCTTGGTACGAACCGCCCCAGGATGCGACCGTCAGGCTGCCGCCCTCGGCCATTGCAGCGGGGGCGATGGCCGTCGTGGCCAGCAGCGATGCCGCCAGCGTTAGTGTCGTGTTGCGTTTCATATCATTCTCCTCTGTTGGATGGTGGCCCCGTTTGCCGGTGGCCCTTTGGTTGTTCGTGGTTCCCTACCCCGCCGCCTGCTGGCGCTGGCGCGTGTCGCGCCAACGATACCACGCCACGGCCGCAGGCAGAAACCAGGGTCGCCCAGTGTAAAATGGCCGCGTGGGAAACGGCAGATCGTCGAACGCCGTGCGCCCCTCGGCCAGCCCCAGCACCTTTTGCCCCATGCGCATCCCTAGATAGCTGGCCATCGACACGCCCGAGCCACAATAGCCCATGGCATAATGCACGCCCTCGTGGGTGCCAGTATGGGCCAACTCGTCAAAGGTATATGCGACGGTACCCATCCAGCTATGGCTAATCTTGGCGGCGCTGAGTTCGGGGAAAACCCGGCACATGTCAGCGTGCAGGCGCGGACCGCTGACATGCGTATCCGTCTCGGTTGCCGACACGCGACCCCCGAACAGGATGCGCGTGCGGTCGGGCGAGGCGCGGTAATAATAGACGACCTTGCAGGTATCGCTGACAACGCGGTCCGTCGGGAACAGGCGGTCAATCAGATCCTTGGCCAAAGGTTCGGTCGCGATGACATAGCTGCCGATGGGAATGACGCGCCGCTGCTGCCACGGCGTCAGCGCGGTGGTGTAGCCGTTCGTCGCGACGATCACGTCGCGGGCCAGCACGGTGCCGCGCGCCGTTGTCACCTCATGGCGCGCAGCACTGCGCGAAATCGCCAGCACGGGCGTCTGCCCCAGCACCTGCGCCCCCGCCGCCAGCGCCGTTTTCAGCAGCCCATGTTGATACAGCGCCGGGTTCAGTGCGCTATGCGCCGGAAACAGCGCGCCGCCGTGATAGACGTCGGTTCCCAGCTCGCCGCGTTGTTCGGCGCGGGGGATCATGTGCGCCTCGATCCCTTCATCGCGGCGCAGCTTCTCGCTATCGCGCGCCAGTTCCTCAAAGGCGGCAGGCGTATGCGCCGCATGAAACCGCCCTGCCCTGCGGAAATCACAGTTGATGCCGTCGGCCTTGATCCGCTCTTCGATCCACTTCAGCGCCGCGCATCCTTCACTGCGAATCGCGACCGCCCGGTCGCGGCCATGACGCGCTGCCAGCTTGTCCAAGGACGGCTTTATCGACGTGCTGATCTGCCCGCCATTGCGCGTGCTGCACCCCCAGCCCGGCGTCTCGGCCTCAAGCACCAGTGTACTGCGGCCGCCCCGCGCGGTTTCAATCGCGGCATTGAGGCCGGTATACCCCGACCCGACAATGACCACATCGACTTCGCGCGGTAGTGAGGTTTCGGGCATATTTGGCGGCGTGAGTCCGTCCAGCCAATAGGACGTATCGGACCAGTTCCGCCCCCAGATGTCCCCGCCGGTTTGGCTATTTTTAGTCATACCGTGATCATCCTCGAATGCACCTCTTGCCCGCGACGGTAGAAACCGCTTTTGAATTTAGCAATTTAATATACCAAATACTTGAATTCGATTCGCTTATACAT
>RCMY010002809.1_pt1 | contig 15644 bp, 15 predicted proteins | sample 2041341 | NCBI WGS metagenome assembly RCMY01 (sample SAMN09708234, study PRJNA481090) | Marine sediment metagenome, whole genome shotgun sequencing project.
GTCGATGGTCGGCGGTCGTGGTCACAAGCCGAGCATCGCTCGCGTCCCGATTTCGTCGAGGTCCAGACCGGTTACATGCAAGGGGCGGCAGGCATCGGCAGTTTCCTCCTCAACCTGGCAACGATCGATGACCTGGTCGGAGCCAAGCTGGCCTTGCCCGATTCACCATTCGCTGATGCGCCATTCATCGAGTCACCGTTCAGAGGAGGAACAGCATGACCGATCTCTACTCGACGATGAGCACGTTGCGTGCCGTCCGGCGGTTGCGTCCCGATCCGATCCCGCCCGATGTCCTCGAGCGGGTCTTGCAGGCAGCGTGCTGGGCGCCAACCGGCGGCAATACGCAGCCGTGGCGAGTGGTGGTCGTGCTCGATCCGGTGGTCAAGGCCAAGCTTCAGGAGCTCTACGAGCCGGAGTGGAACCGCTATGCCGAGGCGGCGGCCATTCGGCGAGCCGGACTTCCCGAGGAAGTGAAAGCCAAGCAGGCCCGATCGAGAGCGGCAGGCGATTATCTCGCTGCCCATCTCGCCGAGGCGCCTGCCATCCTCGTGTTCTGCGCAAACATTCCTCTCATGGCCATCACCGACGAAGACCTCGATCGAGTCAGCCTCGTCGGTGGCGCCTCGATCTATCCGGCAGTCCAGAATGTGCTCCTCGCGTGCGTCGCCGAAGGTCTTGGTTGCACATTGACCACACTGCATTGCTTCCGTGAAGCAGAAGTCATGGAACTACTGGGAATCCCAGGCGAGTGGGGCACCGCAGCCATGGTGCCGATTGGGTATCCGATCGGTGGAGGCCACGGACCGATTTCCCGTCAACCGCCGTCGGAGCTGGCGTATCGAGACCACTTCGGCAACTCGTGGTCATGATGCCGGCGCGAGCCAGCATGCGACTCTTCAGCGACGAGCAGGTGGCCGAACGATTCGAGCAGGGCCTCTGGACCGACGAGACCTGGGGCAAGCGACTGGCCCTCCACGTCGAAGAACGGGGCGATCAGATCGCGATGATCGACGCGGCCAACAAGGCGTCCTTCATGGGTCAGGCTCCGCTGCGGCTCACGTGGGCCGAACTGGATCGGGCAACCCAACACTGCGCCGATGCGCTCTATCGCCATGGTGTGCGATCCGGCGCTGTCGTTGGAGTCCAGATTCCCAACAGCGTGGAACTCGCCATCACCTACTTCGCGCTGAACCGGCTCGGAGCGATCTTCTCGGCGTATCCAGTGCAATACCGGTCCCACGAACTGAAGCAACTGGCCGAGATCGCCGGTGCCACGTACTTCGTGACGACCGCCGGGTTCGTAGGCCGAGATCTCGAGGCCGAGGTCGGCATGGTCGTCGATGACCTTCCCGACGTCGAGGGCCTGATCACGTGGCACGCAGGAAGCGAGAGCGGTGGTCCGACGTTGGATCTCACGCGGTTCCTGTCGACCGAGACTGTCGCCGACGAGGCGTATCTGCGCTACGTCGATGGCCTCGACCCTCATGTCAACGACTGCGTGCTGATCATGTTCACCTCGGGAACCACCGGGGTTCCAAAGGGCGTGCCGAGAGCACACTGCGACACACTGTTCGGCGGGATCACCAACGTCGCCAACCCAGGTTTGACAGCCGAGAGCGTCATCCTCAATGCAATGCCGATGGTCAACGCCGGATCGATCGGGGGGATCTTCATGCCTTGGCTGATCTGTGGCTGCACCATGGTGCAGCACCAGCCGTTCGATCTGAAGATCTTCATCGAGCAGATCGAGAGTGAGAAGGTCACCTACACGGTGGTGGCGCCGACGATCCTGAACGACATGGCGTCGGACCAGACCGTGTTCGAACGTCATGATCTGTCTTCGTTGAAAATCGTCGGGGCAGGATCGGCACCGCTGAGCGGCTGGTCGATCGACATCTGGGAACGAGAGCATGGAGTGCAGATCATCAACTTCTTTGGGGCGAGTGAGGGAGTGCAGCTGACCGCCGATCCCGACACGGTTCCTGATCCAACGATGCGGGGCCGCTGCCTCCCCATTCCACGTTCCCCCCGGTTCAAATGGCGTCACCCACTCGAACGTCAAGCCCACGCTCGTCTTGTCGACCTCGATTCGGGTGAGGAGATCACAACGCCGGGCCGCCCCGGCGAACTGCGGTATACCTCGCCCAGTACCTTCGCCGGCTACCTTCACGGCGTCGGTGATCCGTTCGATGACCAGGGGTACTTCTGTACCGGTGACATCTTCGAGCTCTCCGCTGATGAGCCCGACATGCTCGTGCACGTCGACCGCAAGAAGGACCTCATCATCCGCGGTGGACTGAACATTTCCGCAGCTGAGGTCGAGGCCCTGCTGGCCGGCCATCCCGGGATTGCCGAGGTCGCCGCCGTCGGTCGCAAAGATCGTCGACTCGGGGAGCGGACGTGTGTGTTCGTCGTTCCCCGAGACCCCGCGAATCCGCCCTCGCTCGAGGATCTCTCGGCACATCTCCAGGGACTCGGGATCGCCACGTACAAACTCCCCGAGTTCCTCGAGCTCATCGATGCACTGCCGCGAAACCCGTCTGGCAAGGTGCTCAAACGTGAGCTTCGAATCCTGATCAACGGCGAGGGCAGCGCCATCTGAGCATCCGTAGCGCCCGGTTGAGAGGAGTGGGCACGGGCCAAATCACAAGGAGGAGGCGGTCGGCTCAGGCAGCTTGGAGTCGGTCGAGGTTCGTATTTCTGGCCGGCGGCGCCAGCAGAGCGACGAGCCGGGTGTGGTCCCATGCGGCCGAGACGATGGCCAGGGAGCGAAGTCGAGCGACGGTCGGTGCCGAGCGGTCGGTGAGGACCGACGGCGCGGCCGAGGTCGGGTCGAGCTGGAGGGCCAATTCGGCAATGGCGGCGACGTGAGATTCGAACGGGCCGAGGCCGGATCGTGCAATGGCAGTGCCGAGGTCGGCGAGGTCGGAGCGGGTGGGGATCTGTCTCATGTGGTGACCCTACGACGACCACCTGATAAGTAAAAGCGATGATTTCAGTTGATACTGATAAGTCTTGCTTATGAACCTCTCGAGTCGTAGACTCTCGCTCATGTGGACCGACGTCAGTGCCCGTCACCTGCTCGCTTTACGGGCGGTCACCGAAGAGGGCACGTTCGGTAAGGCGGCCCAGCGGCTCGGGTTCACCCAGTCGGCCGTCTCGCAACAGATCGCTGCGTTGGAACAGATCGTCGGCCAGACCATCTTCGATCGCCCGGCCGGGCCATTCCCGCCCCGCCTGACGCCGGCCGGAGCGTTGTTGCTCGAACACACCAGCGAACTGATCGACCAGCTGGAACGGGCAGAACGAGCCATGGCTCGTTTCGCCGAGGGCATCAGCGGTCACCTGCGGGTCGGTACCTTCCAGTCGATCTCGGCCCGAGTTCTTCCGTCGGCGCTCGGTCGGCTCCATGTCGAGGCGCCCGGGGTCGAGGTCACGCTGCGAGAAGATGACATCGACTGGGACTTTCACCATGCCGCGCTTCGCCGGGGTGATCTCGATCTGGCCTTCGTGGTCGGTGAGGTGGATCCTTGCTTCTCGTCTCGCCTCCTCGGCGACGATCCTCACGTCGCCATCGTTTCTGCTGGGACCCCCGACGGCCCGCTCGATTTGAACGAACTGTCCCGGCTGCCGATGATCGGCCAGCCGGCGGGAGACACCTGCGGGCTCATCGTCGAGCACAGTCTGGAACGACTCGGCGTGACCCCGCGCTACGTGTTTCGTTCTCACGACAACGGAGCGGTCCAGGGCATGGTTGGCGCCGGCGTCGGGGTTGCTGTCGTTCCCCTGTTGACCGTCGACACCTCAGACCCTTCGATCTCGGTGCGGGCGACCGAGCCGCCGATCGAACCGCGCCGTTTCTCGATCGTGTGGGATTCGGGGCGTACCCTCCCACCCGTCGCCCACCGATTCGTGGAACTGGTGGCCGAGGTTTGTGCCGAACGCCTGGCCCAGGTGCCAGACCTCACGCCCTGACCCTCCGGCTCGCCCTCCGACATACCCCGAGGGGTGCTGGAGTGGGCGAGGAGCGGAATGCAATCAACGTGCCAATGGTTCCCGACTCATGAGACTCGCTCCGTTCCTTGCCCCCGTCGCAGTGATGACAGCCGCAGTGATGGCATTGGTTGCCGCCTCGTGTTCGTCAGGCGGCGATGACCCGGTTGCGGTCGACGATGCAAGCGAATCAGAGGTCGCGGTCGAACAGGAACCCGCAGCCGAACGGGAACCCGCAGTGGTGGACGAACTCGCGGGCTCGGCGCTTCCGCCTCGTCATCTTGACACCGACGCCTTCCCCGAGGCGTTGGTGGATCGTGCCCTGATCGTTTCCGGCGGTCCACCGCCAGACGGTATTCCGGCGATTGATGACCCAACGTTCGTCGATGTCGACTCGGTCGATTGGCTCGACGACGCCGAGGCGGTGCTGGTTCTCGAACTCGACGACAGGACTCGGATCTACCCAGCGCAGATCTTGATGTGGCACGAGATCGTCAACGACGAGATCGACGGCCGTCCGGTGACCGTCACGTTCTGCCCCCTCTGCAACTCCGGCGTTGCCTTCGACCGCACCGTCCGGTTGCCGTCGGGTGAGACGGCGATTCTCGACTTCGGCACTTCCGGCTCGCTCTATCAGTCGGCGATGGTCATGTACGACCGTCAGACGGAAAGCCTGTGGACACACTTCGATGCCCGAGCGGTCATCGGTGAACTCGTCGGCATCGAGCTCGACCGCATTCCGCTGAACACCACGGCATGGTCGGATGCGCGCGACGCCCACCCGGATGCCGAGGTCTTGGCGAAGCCGGGTTCCGGCCGTGACTACGGACGAAACCCCTACACGGGCTACGACCAGTCCGACGGACCGATCGGCGGGTTCTTCAACGGAGCAGTCGATGACCGACTTCCGGCGATGACCCGAGTGGTCGGCATCGAATCCGACGAAACCGCGATCGCCATCACGCTCGATCGGGTTGCCGAGGCCGGTGTCGAGTCGCTCGACTTCGATGGTCGGCGCCTCGTGCTATGGCACGAACCGGGACTCGCGTCGTCGCTCGAGGCCGCAACGGTGGCCGATGGCCGCGACATCGGTGCCGTCGGTGTGTTCGTCTCCGACGACTCGTTCGAGCGAACCGCCGATGGCTTCGTCGATACCGCAACGAACAGCACCTGGAACATCTTCGGCGAGGCCGTCAGCGGGCCACGCACCGGCGAACAGCTGACGTCGCCATCGAAGATCGACACCTTCTGGTTCGCGTGGTCGACCTATCATCCCGATACGACACTCGTGGAATGAGGGAACACCATGACCGAACTGTCAACGATCGCTCCGGCGTTCATCGAAATGGCGCATCGGATCGTGTGGTGCACGGTTGCCACCGTCGACCCGGCAGGCAAGCCTCGCACCCGGGTTCTTCATCCGATCTGGGAGTGGGACGGTGAGCATCTCCTCGGATGGATTGCCACCTCGCCGAACTCGTTGAAGGCTGCGCATCTGGCTCATCAGCCCGAGATCTCTTTGACCTACTGGGACGCAACGCAAGACACGTGTTCGGCCGAATGCCTCACCGCGTGGGAATCGGGCGACGCCGTGCAGCAGGGCTGGGATCGTTTCGCCGATGGTCCGCCACCGGTCGGCTATGACCCGAGGATGATCCCGGGGTGGACGAGTGCCGAAGCACCGGACTTCGGGGTGTTGCGTCTCACGCCGACACGCTTGCGAGTCATGCCCGGCTCGCTCATGACCAGCGGCACCGGCGCATTGCTGAACTGGTCTGCTGCATGAGGGACTGTCGTATGAGGGTCTGCCGTATGAGGGTCTGCCGTATGAGGGTCTGCCGCATGAAGGTCTGCCGCTCCGGGGTGGTTCAGGCCGAGTCGAAGCGGGTGACGGCAACGACCTCGCATCGGTAGGTCTCGTCGTACGCCACGGTCGTATAGATCTCACCGGGCGCGGTCTCACCTACCCGGGTCCGTTCGATGTATGCCGTTCCGTAGCCGCGGCGAATGTTGTCGCCGTCGACGAGGGCAACCTCGATGGTGTAGTCGACATCGCTCGACCCGCTGTTGGTCGCCACGACGTCAGCTTCGATGTATCCGAACGCATTGGGCGGGCGGATCGTGCACGCCGAGATGTCACCGAGACCCTCGGTGCCGTTTCGATCGAAGCGATCGACATCGATGACTTCGCAGCCGACGCCGGCGTCATTGAAGACGTAGGACCGCTCGATCGACCGTTCGTTGGGTCGCAGACTGCTGACATACACGTTGTCGTCGCCGACGCGAGCCCCATCGGCATCGAGGTAGGCGACGGTCAACAGATAGCTGGCCGTTGCGTCGGAAACATTGACCATGGACACCTCGAGATTCTCGGCATCGATGCGGGTGCAGCTCTCGATACCGGCAAGGTCGGCCGGATTCGACGCCCCACCAATCGGTTGAACCGAGCCGTCGACCACGTCAGTATCGTTCTCGATACCGGCGTCGCCGTCTGCATCTGCGGCGTCGTCGGTTGCCGTGTCGTCGGTGGTTGCCGTGTCGTCATCGGTCGCAGAGGCATCGTCTTCGATCACCGTTCCTGCATCGCCGGTTGCGGCCTCGGAATCGGGATTGGTCGTTGCCGGTGCTTGCCCGGCGATCACCCCACCGTCGCGGCTGCCGCCGCCGCTCAGCAATGCGTAGCCGGTCACGGCGAAGCCGATCACCGCCAGAACGCCGATCACGCCGGCAACAAGTGGTCGGTTCGTGCCACGACCCGTGTCCGTCGACGGCTGGGCTGCGGGTGGCGCGGTGTCGTCGCTGGGTTGTGGAGCCATCCCCATTTCCCAGCTGCCCGGCTGCTCCCAGGTGGGAACGGCGTCATGCGCTCCGACCGATGCGACGGGCGTCGCATCTGGATCCCACCTTGGCGCCGCATCGAACGCTCCGACGGATGCGACGAGAGGTGACGCTGGCTCCCACTCTGTCGGTCCTGACAAAGGTTCGGCGGTCTCGGGCGGATCGGTCTCATGAGCCATCGGCTCGACGGTCTCATGAGCCATCGGCTCGACGGCTTGGGGTACGTAGTCCGGATGCAATTCCGGTGCGTACCAACGATCGTCACTGGCGATCCAGAAGCCGTTTGGTGGCGGGCCGACATGGACGGTGCCATAGCCGTCGGTCCAGGAGTTCGGGGTGTTGGTCACATCGGGCACGTGTTCAGACTCTCAGGGGCAGGGGTTCGACATTCCCATCGGCACCGACGGCCTGGATATGACACTCGGCACCGACTCGTTCGATCGGACTGGCGCCCAGCGCTCGGATGGCGTAGTCAATGTCCAGACCTCTCTGACTGGGGGGCGCTCAAGATCAGGAGGTCTGGTGCCAATGAATCCCGACGTTGACCAGCAGGTATCAGCCCGGCAAGTGGATCCCGAGGCGCCGGTGCTCGATGGCATCGTGGTCGTCGACCTGTCGCAGTATCTCGCCGGGCCGACCTGTACCCGCATGCTCGTCGAACTGGGCGCCGATGTGATCAAGATCGAAGTGCCGCCCTACGGCGATCCCGGTCGATCCTTTGCCCCTCGCAAGAACCAGCGGGCCGGTTTCCACGTTCAACAGAATCGCGGGAAGCGTTCGGTGTGCGTCGATTTGAGCACGACAGAAGGGGTCGAGATCGTCCGCAGGCTCATTGCCAAGGCCGACATCGTCGTCGAGAACTTCAGCCCCGGGGTGATGGATCGAAAGGGCCTCTCCTACGCCGAACTCAGCGCCGACCATCCCGACCTGATCATGGCCTCGATTTCGGGGTTCGGTCAGACCGGGCCTCTCTCCTCCAAGCCTGCATTCGACTTCATTGCCCAGGCGTACTCGGGGATCATGCACATGACCGGCGAGCCCGATGGTCCTCCGCTCTTCGTCGGCATCGGCCTGGCCGATGTCAATGCCGGCGTGCATGCGTTCGCCGCACTCGGCCACGCGCTGTTTCGTCGAGAACGCACCGGGCGGGGAACGCATCTCGACATCTCCATGGTCGACTCGCTGGTGCACATGCATGAGACCGCGATCTATGCGCCGTCGATCACCGATGGTGGGTATGAGCCCATGCGCCAGGGCCGCTTCTACCAGCCGGCGCAGCCTGGCGGCGTGTACCGGGGGCCGCAGGGGTGGATCGTGATCTTCTGCACTCAGGGCCAGCTGTCGAATCTGTGGGACGCGATCGGCAAACCCGGGCTCGCCACCGATCCACGCTTCGAGAACAACGATGCTCGGTTGACGCATCGCGATGAGTTGACCGGAGTGATCGAAGAATGGCTGGCAACATTCGAGAGCGATGACGACGCCCTTGCCGCCCTTGATCATCACCGGGTGCCGGCCAGCCGAGTCAACACGCCGGCCGATCTGACGGCGAGCGACCACCTGCGCCAACGAGGAACGATGCGCACCGTGCAAGACCCACGTCTCGGGTCGGTCGACACTCCCGGATTCCCCCTCCTGTTCACCGGCGACCGTTCTCCTGCCGGCCTCGATCCCGATGTGGTCGCACCCAATCTGGGTGAACACAATCGGTCGGTGCTGACCTCGCTCGGTGGCTACTCCGATGCCGAGATCGAGCAACTCGAGGCGTCCGGTGTCCTCGGATCCAAAGATCGCTAGGCGGGCGCAGGCGAAGATCAAAGCTTGGACAATCATCGACTGTGACCAATCCGCGGTGCCTCTAGGTGTCGAAGTTGTCGGCCGCCAGGTTCTCGGCGGTCAATCCATGGCTCGCCTGAGAGGTCTCGAGATGGTCGATGGCTGCACCGGCGAAGTCCATCTGACGCCAGGCCTCGTAGGCGACGACCGATACGGCATTGGCCAAGTTCAGGCTGCGGTTGCCGGGCATCATCGGGATCGTCAAGACGTGTGCTGGGTCGAACCGTTCCAAGATCTCGGTGCCGAGACCTGCTCGTTCGGCTCCGAAGACCAGCACGTCATCGGGCCGGAACTCGATGTCGGTGTAGCGATTCGTGCTCGACGAAGTGAAGGCGAACCATCGACCACGGAGCGAATCTGCGACGTGGTCGAGGTTCGGGTGGACGGTCACCGGCGCAAGCTCGTGGTAGTCGAGCCCGGCTCGACGCAGTGCTCGCTCATCGAGAGAGAAGCCCAGCGGTTCGACCAGGTGAAGCGAGAGTCCGGCGTTTGCGCAGAGCCGGATGATTGCACCGGTGTTCGGCGCGATCTCGGGGTGGACCAGGACGACGTCCATCAGTAGCCCAGTGAGGTGGCGGTGTTACCAACCGGGTCGATCAGGAAGGCGGTGTCGCCGCTGTTGTTCCAGATTGCAGATCGGGTGGCGCACCAGAAGAGGTCGGTGTCGGTGTCGGTGCCGCAACCCGAGTACACGGTGATGGCGGCATCAGGCTCGAGAACGATCGGTGGGAAGTCGTAGCGGTGCGACGACGATTCGTCTTTGAGTTGCCACCCGTCGAGGTCGATCGCGGCGCCATCATTCACAATGCGTACCCATTCACCGTTGAGGTTGAGCGAGTCGTCGCCTGGGGCGTCGGCTTCGATGTGGTCGATCCGAAGGTCGCTGGGTGTGTTGTCGGCGCCGGTTGCCGGCGGTCCGCAGGCGTCGGAGGCCCAGAGGCCGAGGCCGGCTTCGGAGGCTTCGGCCTGGGCCACCTCCAGCCGCTCGGCCTCGGCGACGTCGGGCTCGTACCGGCGAGCGATGGCTGCCCCCGATGCGACCAATTCCTCATTGACGAACATGTCATCGATCCATACATAGCGCAGCAGGCGATCGTAGCGATCTCGGTCGGTGCGGTCAGCCACCAACTGGACATCACCGCCGTCAAGGAGGGCCACGAGGGCGGCGGTCGCTTCGGGCGCGAAGCATTCGCCCCGTTCAGGTGCGTTGATGCCGATGAGTCGAACGGTGTCGCCCTTCCCGTCGATCACGACATCGAAGGTGTCGCCGTCGATGACCTTCGTGATCCCAACCGCGCCCGGGGAAGAACCGACGTCTTCCACTGGCCCCACGCTGGTCGTGACCGTCATCGCTGACGGGACGTCGGTTGTCTCGCTCGATGCGTCGCTCTCCGATGCGACGCATCCGCTCGAGAGGGCGGCGATGGTGGCGGCCACCAGGCTGACGGTGAGAAATGAGCGGACCTCAGCCACTGGTTCTGGCGAAGTGTTGGTAGTCCTGGCCTGAGCGCCAGTTGCCGCCCCATTCCCAGCCGATCGTCGCAAACGCTGTCGTCACAGCATCGCCCGAGATGATCATGCCGGGCGCCGACAACGATCGATCGCGGTAGATCGCACCCTCGGGTGGCTCGACTCCGTTTGGCGTCACGTAGGGATTGATCAACGGATTGATGTCGATGGCCCGACCGAAGGCATGGAACGACCAGTTCGTTGTTCCGGCAACGAAACGGCAGTTGAAGGCCGATGTGTTGTTGGCCTGCATCGAACGAAGGTCGTCGGCGTCGAAGTCATCGACCAACCGCATCGAGGCGATCGGGAAGTCTGCATCGAAGAGGGAGGCGAATGAAGCGACGATGTCCTCTGCGACGCTCTCATGCACGATGAGCTCGCCGATTGCCGCTGGTCCGTCGGGCTGACGGTGGCTGACTTCGACGTAGCGGAGCTCCCCGAGAGGGGTAGGGCAGCCGTCGGTCCAGCTTTGCCCGACGACTCGTGCCGTCACGACCGGGTCGAGCGTCTCGATCGAGGACACGAACCGGGTGGGGTCGAGCACCAGGGGTGTCGCCGATCGAAGAGGATCGGCCACCGGCTCGGTTCGGGTTACTCTCGATGCTATGCCACCTGCCGGGCCGGGCAAACGGGGGGCTGTTGTGACCGCCGGAATTGGTTTCGTTGGTTCGGCGGGCGCCGCCGGTGTCGCCGCTGCATCGTTGTGTGTTGTCTCGACAGGATCGATCTCTTCGGCTCGTTGTTCGGTCCCGCACCCCGCAGCAAGAAGGCCAACCGACAGAACGATCGAGAGCGTCGCGCGAATCATGAACCAGCGCAGGTGGAGCCAGTGATGGCCAAACCCAGACGCGGCGCTTCGGTGTCGACCAATGCCATGGTCCTGATCATAGGCACCCCGTCTCGCGTGCCATGAGATCGACAGATCGGATGTGATGTGTGAGGTTTGGCGTATGTCACGACGCATTGCCCTGATCGCCAACACCGGTGCCTACCTCGGACCCGACCTCGCCCGGGAGCTGGCCGGCCGGGGGCATGATCTCGTGATCGGCGATCCGGCCGAGGGTCTTGTCGCTGAACTGGAGGAGCGAGGTGCGGCCGTCGAGGTGGTGACCGGGGTCGCTGATCTGATCGATCCGGAGAGCTCGGCCCGCCTGGTCGCGGCGGCTCTCGACCGTTTCGGACACATCGACGCTGCAACCGCCTTCACCGGTGCCATCGTCATCGGGCGCTTCCTGAACTCGTCTGCGTCGGATCTGACCCGCGCCATTTCGGGGTGTCTCGAGGCCCCGTATCACTTCCTTCGAGCGGTGGTCGCGCCCATGGCCGAACGTGGATCGGGGCAGGTGCTCATGATCACCAGTGCGAGCGGTGCCCGCACCACGCCGGGTGCGCCGCTCTACTCCTCTGTTCGGGCGGGGGCGAATCACCTCGTGCGCAACGTTGCGGCCGAAGTTGCTCCCCGCGGGGTTCAGGTCAACTCGCTCGGTACCAACTTCATGGACTTTCCGGCATTTCTGGAGGCGTCGGGTGCGACCGATCCTGCGGTGCGTGCCAAGATCGAGGGTCAGGTGCCGATGGGGCGTCTCGGCACAGTGCAAGAGTGCGCCGCAATGTGCGCGGCATTTCTCGATGGAACGAGTGGGTTCGTCACCGGCCAGTTCCTGGCCAACGACGGTGGATGGTCTGCCTGATATTCGCTCGACAGTGCGCCTATCATGGGTCACCATCATCGTCTGCTTCCGGTGAACCGGCCAACGAGCGAGAAGTGCTTTGGGGTGACATGAAGTGGTGATCGACGTGCGCCGTGACGGCGATGTGGAGCGTGTCCGTTCGTGGGCGAGCGACCTCGAGGAAAACACGATGCAGCAGGCACTGACATCGGCTCGTTCTGAAGCGGTGTCGGGTCCCGTTGCGCTCATGCCCGACGCTCACTTTGGTTTGGGTGCAACGGTCGGCTCGGTGATTCCGACCGAGTCGGCGATCATTCCAGCTGCTGTGGGGGTCGACATCGGGTGCGGCATGATCGCAGTCGAAACCGATCGCCGCGTCGATGACCTTCCCGACAACCTCGGTCCGGTCCTGCGCGGCATCGGGCAGTCGATTCCGTCGGGATTCGATCGACATCAGCACCCGAAGGATGCGTCTGGCCTGTGGTTGGCGCAGCGACCGCTCGACACCGTGATCGACATCACTGACAAGCAGCGTCGCTCGATCGGACAGCAGCTTGGGACACTCGGCGGCGGCAACCACTTCGTCGAGATCTCGGGTGACGAGCGTGGTGTGCTCTGGGCCGTACTGCACTCGGGTAGTCGAGGTATCGGCAATGTGTTGGCCAAGGCCCACATCCAGCAGGCCCGCGGTTTGTGTTCGCTGCTCGAGCGACGCCTCGATGATCCAGATCTTGCCTACTTCCTCGATAACGATGATGGCTTCGGCCACTACGTGCGCGACATGCTGTGGGCCCAGGACTACGCGCGGGCGAACCGTGAGCAGATGATGGACGCCGTGCTCGGTGTTTTGACCGACACCATCGGGGCGCCCGTCGGTGAGCTCCGGCGAATCAACTGCCATCACAACTACACCGAGCGTGAGCGCCACGACGGACGCGATCTGTGGATCACCCGCAAGGGGGCGATCCGGGCGAGGGTCGGTGATGCCGGGGTGATCCCCGGTTCGATGGGAACGTCGACGTTCATCGTGCGCGGACTGGGGCAGCCCGAGTCGTATATGTCTGCCGCCCATGGCGCCGGGCGACGCTATGGGCGCCGGGCCGCCAAGCGCACCTTCACCGTCGACGAGTTCGAGACGGCGATGAAAGGTCGTATGTGGCAGCGCAGCAAGTCGAAGGAGCTGCTCGACGAGTCGCCGATGGCGTACAAGGACATCGATCAGGTCATGGCCGACCAGGCCGATCTGGTGGCCATCGAACATCGCCTCGACGCCATCGTCAATTACAAGGGCGTGTAGCCGCTCGATGATCGTCGAGCGGCTAGGCGAGGTGGGCTAGCCTCCGCGGCATGGGGGATATCGATGATGTCGACAATGGTGGAGCGCAGGAATCGTCGGATGGGGGAGCGCTCTGGCGACGTTCGGCGACGGATCTCGCCCATCTGATTCAGAGCAAACAGGTCACGAGTCGAGAGGTGGTCGACGCCCACTTGGAGCGGATCGCCGAGGTCAATCCTCGCCTCAACGCGATCACCGTCGAGATGGCCGACGCCGCCCGCTCGGCCGCCGATACTGCCGATGAAGTGCTCGCAGGGCATCACGATCCCGGCTTCGGGAAGGGGGCGGGGGCGGCTCGTCTCGGACCGTTGCATGGGGTGCCGTTCACGATCAAGGAGAACATCGACATTCTCGGCTTCCCGACCACGCAGGGCGTCGCCGCCTTCGCCGAGGCGTTTCCAACCAGAGATGCGATTACCGTCGAACGTGTTCGTGCTGCCGGAGGCATCCCGATCGGGCGGACCAACATGCCCGAGCTCGGTCTGCGTGTCTCGACCGAGAACGCGTTCCGAGGACTGACCCGCAACCCGTGGCATCACGATCGAACTGCCGGCGGCTCCAGCGGCGGCGAAGGCTCGGCTGTCGGATCGGGCATGACGCCGTTCGGGCTTGGTAACGACATTGGTGGTTCCATCCGCAATCCTGCGCTCTGCTGTGGCGTGATGGGGCTGAAGCCCGGCCACGGTCGGGTGGCTCGGGTCCCGTCGTTGCCACCGCTCGACCCGGGGATTTCTGGCCAACTCATGTCGGTGGAGGGACCGTTGGCCCGCAGCGTCGACGACCTTCGTTTGGTCCTGTCGTTGTTGGCGCCGCCCCACCCGCTCGACCTCCGCAGCGCGGAGGTGCCCATCACCGGTCCCGACTATCCGCGACGAGCAGGAATCGTTCGCTCGGTTCCCTCGATCGAACTCGACGCCGGACAACTCGGAGCGCTCGACGCCGCGGCCGCCGGTCTCGAGGCCGAAGGGTGGACCGTGGTCGAGGTCGATCCTCCCGAGATCGAGCGGACCAACGATCTGTGGCGCCACCTGCTTGGTTTCGATTTCGCAGCGACGATCCCGCTCCTCGAACCGATCATGGGAAGTGCCGAGATTCGTTTGCTACAGACCCTGGTCGACTCGTGCGATTTCAGTGCGCTGCCGCCACAGCTGATGTTCGTCGAGCGCCATCGGCTCATGCGGTTGTGGGCCGCGATGTTCGCCGAGTATCCGGTCGTCGTCGGCCCCGGTTGGACCAGGCCGCCATTCGAGCACGGGGCCGACGTGATCGAAGGCAACGAGATGTCCATTCTCGCCGACCACCTCGGCTTCATCGTGCCTGCCAACGTGCTTGGCCTCCCGGTCGTTGCCATGAGCAACGGCGTGCACGACGGTCTCCCGGTCGGGGTGCAGATCTATTCCAGCCATTGGCGCGAAGACCGCTGTCTCGACGCGGCCGCTGCGATCGAGAAGTATTGCGGCGTACCCGGACCAATCGATCCAACCTGGAGCTGACGAATGGCAAAACGCCGAGAGGTCGATCCCTATCACAGTCACTCGTTCGACGAGTTGTGCGGACTTGACACTGTCTACCGAGACGGTCTCTTCGACGATCAGGTGGTGCTCATCACCGGCGCGGCCGGTGGGATCGGGCAGGCGATGTCGGTGCTCTTCGGAAGGCTCGGTGCCACCATCGTTGCCACCGGCCGGACCGAGTCGTCACTCGACGCTCTGGCAACGAACCTCGACTCGATCGGTGTTCGGTGCCAGACGATCGCGATGACCGTGCGAGACCCCGACGCCGTGCGATCCAGTATCGATGCAGTGTGGGATGAGCAGGGACGCCTCGATCACGTCATCAACAACGCCGGCGGCCAGTTCGCAGCACCGGCATTCGACATCACGCCGAAGGGCTGGAACGCCGTCGTCGAAACCAACCTGTACGGGCCGTGGTACATGATGCAGGAGGCGGCTCGGCGGTGGGCGGCCGAGGATGTCGAGGGTGAGATCATCAACATCTCGACCATCCAGGGACGAGGATCAATCGGCATTCCCCATACGGCGGCCGCTCGAGCCGGCGGTGTTGCCCTGACCCGCACGCTGGCGGTCGAGTGGGCGCAGTACGGCATTCGTGTGAACTCGATCGGTGTCGGGGTGATCGCAAGCGAGGGGCTCACCAACTATCCGCCCGAGGCGAAGGCCAGCTTCGGCCACAACCCGATGCGCCACCTGGGCGATGTTTGGGACATCGCCCAGGCCGCGGTCTACCTTGCCGGCCCAACCGGCGCGTTCATCACCGGCACCCACCTCGACGTCACCGGCGGCGAGCACGTCTGGGGCGAGTACTGGCCGCTTGGCAAGCCCGACTACTACAAGACCGAACAGGACTGAGAGACGATCATGACCGAAGCCGCACGGAACGAAGGCGACCAATGATGACCGAAGCCGCACGGAACGAAGGCGACCAATGATGACCGAAGCCGC
>RCMY010002810.1_pt1 | contig 15641 bp, 15 predicted proteins | sample 2041341 | NCBI WGS metagenome assembly RCMY01 (sample SAMN09708234, study PRJNA481090) | Marine sediment metagenome, whole genome shotgun sequencing project.
GCTGAAACGGCATCACAACATGCGGCGGAATAACGAAACCCGCATGGCTGTTCAGCGCTCCGATATATGACGTCTCCGCCCTGCCCAGCCATGCTCCGGCACCGCCAAGTGGGACACTTCTGCTTTGCGCAATCGGTGACATTTCTGAATGGCGTTTACACTGATGGGGAATTACCGACGCCTAACCCAGCGCATATCCCGCGCCGCGCACAGTCCGCAAAGGGTCTTGCCCCCCATGCACACACAGCGCCTTTCTCAATCGTCCGATATGAACATCAACTGTTCGCGTATCGACATAGATATCACGTCCCCAAACCCGGTCCAGAAGTTGTTCACGCGACCAGACACGACCCGGTTTTTCCATGAACGTGCTCAACAGTCGAAACTCGGTTGGCCCCAGTTTGATCTCCTTGGCATCGCGTGTCACGCGATGGGTTTCGGCATCCAGCACAATGTCCGAGTATTCCAGCCGCTCCCCTATCGTCGCTGGTCGCGTGCGCCGAAGTTGTGTGCGTACCCGCGCCATCAACTCGGCCACAGAGTACGGTTTTACCATATAGTCGTCCGCCCCGGTCTCAAGGCCGCGTACTTTATCGACCTCCTCGTTGCGCGCACTTAACATAATCACCGGCACATTTCGGGTCTCGATGTTGGCCTTGAGACGCCGACAGATTTCAATTCCCGACACGCCCGGCAGCATCCAATCGAGCAGAATGATATCGGGTTGGGTCTCTTCGACCAAAAGCAGCGCATCATCGCCGTTGTCCGCCGTCGTCACGTGGAACCCCTCAGCCTTGAGATTATAGGTCAAAATCTCAAGCTGAGCCGGTTCGTCTTCGACAATTAGAACGCTTGGCGCAACCGTCGACATGGATCAAAGCCCCTCTGTCACGTAGGCCGTCCGGTCCTGTTTTGGGCGCGCATCGTCTGGCATATGCCCGGTCACAAGATAGACCACCTGCTCGGCAATCGAAGTCACATGATCGCCCATCCGCTCGATGTTCTTACCGATGAAATGCAAATGCATGCAGGACGTGATATTGCGCGGATCTTCCATCATATGCGTCAACAGTTCGCGGAACAAAGCCGTGTACATTTGGTCCACGTCTTCATCGCGCAGGATCACCTGCTGCGCCAAGACCTCGTCACGCTGTATATAGGCGTCCAATGCATCCTTCAGCATTAACTGCACTTCCCGCGACATCCGCCGCACCGAAGCCGTCGTGCCACTTACCTCGGGTGTCTTGACTAAGGTTGACGTCCGTTTGGCAAGATTCTTGGCATAATCACCACAACGCTCGAGATTAGCGCTGATCTTGATCACGGTCAAAACAGTGCGCAAATCGCCCGCGGTCGGCGCGCGCAGGGCAATCACCCGTGCGGCCTCTTCGTTGATCTGCTCTTCAAGCGCGTCGATGGCTTTGTCAGCGTCTCGCACCTGTTCGGCTAACTCTGTATCGCGGTCTGCCAACGACTGCGCCGAGTCCAAAATGGCCGTTTCGACCATCCCGCCCATTTTCATCAATGTCGCCTGGATCGCTTCCAGATCGCGATCAAAGGCCGAGGCAATGTGTGCTTCGTTCATAGTCTTGCTCGCTCCCCTACCCGATCCGTCCGGTGATATAGCTCTCGGTTCGGCTGTCTTCGGGGTTGGTAAAAATTTGTCCGGTCTCGCCGTATTCGACAAGATCGCCCAAGTGAAAAAACGCAGTCTTCTGGCTGACGCGCGCGGCCTGCTGCATGGAATGTGTAACAATAACAACCGAATAACGTGTCTTCAGATCGTCGATCAGCTCCTCGATCTGCGCAGTCGCAATCGGATCAAGCGCCGAACATGGCTCGTCCATCAACAACACCTCTGGCTCGGTCGCGATGGCGCGCGCAATGCACAACCGTTGCTGTTGGCCGCCAGAAAGGCCCGTACCAGGCTGGTGCAATCGGTCCTTCACCTCGTCCCAGATTGCACCACGGCGCAGCGATTTCTCGACGATCTCGTCGAGTTCTGTTTTGGACCGCGCAAGCCCGTGAATTCGCGGACCATAGGCAACGTTGTCATAGATCGACTTTGGGAACGGGTTCGGCTTTTGAAATACCATTCCGACCTTGGCGCGAAGCTGTACCGGATCGACCTTTGGGTCGTAAATGTCCTCGCCGTCGATGCGGATATCACCCGTCACGCGCGCCACATCAATCGTGTCGTTCATCCGGTTGAGGCAACGTAGAAACGTCGACTTCCCGCAGCCCGAAGGCCCAATAAACGCCGTCACCGTCTTGTCGTCAATGTCGACCGAGACGTCCTTGATGGCGTGCGTATCGCCATAATGCACGTTCACGCCATTTGCGGCGATTTTGATATCGTTCATTTTCGTCGTCCGATTTGTGACGCGCATGTCTTTCATGTCCCTGCCCCTTTACCAGCGACGCTCAAAGCGACGGCGTAGAATTATCGCGATGATATTCATCATAAGCAGGAACACCAAGAGCACGATAATTGCCCCCGAGGCCCGTTCGACAAAGGCCGGATCGGCCCGCTGAGTCCAGTTGTAGATCTGCACGGGCAAGGCGGATGCCGGATCGAAGAAGCCCTCGGGAGGCGCGCTTGGATATTCCCGCACAAAGGCCACCATTCCGATCAACAACAGTGGTGCTGTTTCGCCCAACGCCTGCGCCAATCCGATGATAGTGCCAGTCAAAATGCCCGGCGCTGCCAACGGCAACACATGATGGAAGACCGTCTGCATTTTCGACGCCCCGACCCCAAGAGCGGCTTGGCGGATTGATGGAGGCACGGACTTTAAGGATGCCCGCGTGGAAATAATGATCGTCGGCAAAGTCATCAGCGTCAAAACCAGACCTCCGACGATGGGCGCCGACTGCGGTAGCCCGGCGAAGTTAATAAAGATCGCGAGACCCAGAATACCGAACACAATCGACGGCACCGCCGCAAGGTTCGAGATATTCACTTCGATCAAATCCGTAAGCCAGTTCTTCGGCGCGAATTCCTCAAGATAAATCGACGCCGCGACTCCGATTGGCAAGGCCAACATCAACACCACTGCCATCATGTAAAGCGAGCCAAGGATCGCCACGCCCAGACCGGCGGCTTCGGGACGGTTCTCGGATCCATCGGGCGCTGTGATGAACCCCCAGTTGAAGCGGCTCTCCAAAGCGCCTGCGCCCTTCAACGCATCCGCCAACATCAACTGCTGTGGCGAGATATTGCGATCCAACTCCGCCGAGGCCATCGTCACGCGGCCCTTGTAGTAGCCATCGATGCGGCCCGACGCGAGGAACTCGAACTCCTGCGAACCGCCAACCACGCTTGGGTCAGCCAACACGAAATTGCGCAACGTCGCGGCCGCCTCTTTCGAGATCAAATCGCCCGGATCCGACAGCCCTTGGATGTCGATCCCTTCCGCTTTGATCCGAGCTTCGATCGCCGCCTCTAACAGCGGCGTGTAGCCAAAGGTCGACACTTTCGCCATCTCATCACGGTCGCGGTTGCCGGTCTTATCAAGCTTGTCGGCCGGCAATTCGACGGTCAGCGTGATGAACGTCTGACTAAACGCGCCTGCGCCATTGCGGATGATCGACGTCAACAGAAACACCAGCGCCAGTACCGATATGGTAACCGCGATTATGCCATAGATCTGAAACCGGCGCTCGGCGGCATTGCGCTTTTTGGTGTTCGCGTCCTGCTTCAGTAACGAGCCCTTGCGGTGCCCGCCCTTGATCGGCGAAGCGGTAAGGTCGGTCATTCGTATTGCTCCCGATACCGACGCACAGTCCATAGCGCCAGAACGTTCAATCCAAGCGTAATCGTGAACAATGACAGGCCAAGCGCGAAGGCCACCAGTGTCTCAGGCGAGACAAAATCCGTGTCACCGGTCAACTGACTGACGATCTTTACGGTCACCGTGGTCATGGCTTGAAACGGGTTCACCAACTCACCCAATCCGCGGTCAAACTGCGCCGCCGCCGCCCCTGCCCCCAATACCACAATCATCGTCTCACCGATGGCACGTGACGCCGCCAACAAAATCGCCCCGACGATCCCGGGCAAAGCCGCCGGGATCACAACTTGGCGGATGGTCTCGGATTGTGTGGCGCCAAGCCCGTAAGATCCATCGCGCATCGCCTGCGGCACCGCATTAATGATGTCATCGGACAGCGACGACACGAAAGGGATCAACATAATGCCCATCACCAACCCCGCCGTAATCACCGACGAAGAACTTTGCCCCAGCCCAAGCGGCATGGCAAAGTAGTCCCTAAGCATCGGGCCAACCGTAATCAGTGCGAAAAGCCCGTACACAATCGTCGGAATACCCGCCAAAATCTCAATGGCAGGCTTAGCCAATGCGCGTACTCCTTTGGACGCGTATTCCGACAAATAAATAGCTGCGAACAGCCCCACCGGAACTGCCACCAGCAGCGCTATGAACGAGATATAGAGCGTTCCCCACAGCAACGGCAGGATCGCCAACTCGGAATTACCCCGGAAGTCCGGCGACCACTTGGTGCCAAAGAAAAAGTCCTGCCATGGATGAGCTGCGAAAAAATTGCGCGCTTCAAACAGCATCGACAGAACCAATCCCAAGGTCGTCAGGATCGCAATGGAGGCCGCCACAATCAGAACCACCAGGATGCCATTCTCGACCGTGTTGCGAGCGCGGAATTCCTTGTTGGTTACCAAATATGACGCCGCAAAGCCGCCCAACCCCACAAGGACAACTCCGACCGCCATCAACGCGGCACCCCGCTTGGACATCACGCGATAGGACTGCGCTGCCGCCATCACTGTAGGCGCGACGTCCGACCCAAGCGCGACACCAACCTCGCCCAAGCGTTTGCGCACATCTGTGTTTTCGGCGCGCATCGACGTCACCGCGTCGTCGCTCATGGTGCCGGTGTCGACCAAAGCCTGAAGCCCCTCAGCCACCCGCCGCACATCCGACATGACCAACCCGCGTGTGGTGTCCTCGGCAATCGCGCCCTCGGACAACTGCCCCGAAACGCGGTTTTCAATCCAGATCGGTTGTACTAGCAACCACAGCACCAAAAGCCCGAATGCAGGCGTGATCACCGTGAGCGCAACGTTCCACCCATAATAGGAAGGTAAGGAATGCAATCCCCGGCTATCACCACCCGCCGATGCCAAAGCCCGGCCACGTCCAGTGACATATCCGATGGTTGCAAGAACCAGAATGATCGCAATGAGCCAAATCAGCGGCATCTCACCCTCGGATCGCTAGTGAATTCTAAAAGGAAAATTCGGAGAGGACACGCAGGCGCCCTCCCCCGAACGTCTTTGACCAGCTTAGCTGCCGGAGGCCATCGTCTCTTCGGCCTCGATCATCATTTGCGTCTCTACCAGAACCGGATCAGACACCAGACCGTATTCGGCAAGAGGGCCGTCCGGACCAGCGATCTCGTCCGCCACAAAGAATGATGCGAACTCTTTCAGGCCCGGGACGACACCGATGTGCGCGGCTTTGATATAGAAGTACAACGGGCGTGACACGGGATATTCACCGGTCGAGATCGTCTCGGTCGATGGTGCGATGCCGGACATTGTAGCCACTTTCAGCTTGTCCGTGTTGTTCTCATAAAACGCGAGACCAAACACCCCCACAGCGTTCGAGTTGGCGTCGATACGCGCCAAAGTCTCGGTGTAATCACCGTCGATGTCGACCGAACGGCCATCATTACGAACGCTCATGCAGGTGTTTTCTGCTACATCTTTGTCCATGCCCATGCCCATCATGCCTTCCATGGCGCCGGATGTCTCACAGCCCACCAAAAGCACCTTTTCTTCGAACACCTCGCGTGTGCCGTGCTTGGTTCCGGGGATGAAGGCCTGGATTTCAACAGCGGGCAGGCTTGCGTCGATCTCGTTCCACATTGTGTATGGGTTCGCGACAACTTCGCCGTCCACGACAAGTTGCTCTGCCAGAGCCGTGTACCAGTGATCTTCGGTGAAGGCTGTGAACGACGGGCCGTCGATCTGGCTTGCGAACACGATGCCGTCATAGCCGATGCGCACTTCGATGATGTCCGTCACACCCGCGGCGGCACAGGCTGCGATCTCTTTTTCCCGGATCGCGCGGGAAGCGTTTGCGATGTCGATGGTGTTTTCGCCCACACCTTCGCAGAAACGCTTCAGACCAGCGGATGAGCCCCCGGATTCAACAACAGGGGTCGGGAAATCGAAGTTTTCGCCAAAGGCTTCGGCCACGATAGAAGCGTAAGGCAAAACAGTCGATGAGCCAGCCACCTGGACCTGATCACGGGCAGCGGCCGCGGCGGCAGTCACGGCAAAAATTGCAACCGTCGAAACTGTCAGCTTCGAATTCAACATGGGATAGCCTCCTGAGTAGATTATGGGCCGCCCCACGCGGCCTTGGAGCCCGATCTATTGGTCTGTGCTGAACCTTTTGCGACGTTTGCGTAACAGTTTAATGACACTCACCCGGCGTCAGCTAAAATAGCAAAAATAGGGGAGCCCGGCGCCAATTCTTCGGCTACTGCGGCAGCTCCAATGGAAGAATAACCGTGAAAACAGAGCCTTGCCCGACAGTGCTTTCAATCCGTAAACGGCCACGGTGACGATTGATAATGTGCTTCACAATCGCCAACCCAAGCCCTGTGCCTCCTAATTCCCGCGATCTGTGACTGTCGATACGGAAGAATCGCTCGGTCAGCCGGGGAATCAGTTGCGGATCAAACCCCTCGCCTTGATCAATCACCGACAGGATGGCGGCGGGGCCTCGGGTCATCGCGTGGTTTTCAACCGTCTCCAAGCGAACGCGGATGTCTTTGTCTTGGCCTGAATACTTCAGCGCATTCTCCACAAGGTTGGTTATCACCTGCGCCAACTGATCCCCGTCGCCCCGGACGGTCACAACTTCGTCCAGCCCCTCGCCCACCAACGACATCCGTCGTTCAATGGCCAACGGTGCCATTGCATTCACAACTGAGCGCGCCGCGGCGGCAAGATCAATGCATTGCGACGGCCTTATGCGTTCGGTCGCCTCGACCCGGTTCAACGACATAAGGTCTTCAACCAACCGGTTCATTCGCGCCGCTTCCCGGTCCATGATCTCTAGAAACCGCGCCTGAGCCGCCGGATCGTTTTTCGCGGCTCCCCGCAATGTTTCGATAAACCCGATCAACGCGGTGAGGGGCGTGCGCAATTCATGGCTGACGTTGGCGACGAAATCCCGCCGCATGGTGCCCGCCTCTTCTAAAGCTGTTTGATCCTCAAAAGTGATCAGCACTTTGTTCGCGTTTTTCACCGACGCCAGGTGCGCCAGCCAGGTCTTATCGCGGCGCGCCTCAGTTGAAAGATACCGAGCTTTACGAGGCTGGCCGTCCGACAGCACCTGTTCGATTGCATCCAACAGAACCGGCTGGCGAAACGACGTAATATAGTGTCGGCCCACCACGCCCGGCCCAAACAGCTGCACCGCCATCGCATTGGCTGCCTCAAGACGCTCATCCCGCGCAACAATCACAGCCGGCAAGGGCAAGGCATCCACAAATTCTTGCATGGCGATCCCCAAGTTTGGGCCAAGATCTGGCCTTGCCGCCGTTTTCTTGGGTGGTGGTGGGAATGTAAAGGCGGCGAAAGATGCATGACTGCAACTTTAACGGGTAACTTTCACGATTTTTTCTCCTAAAGGTATTTCTTTTTCTGAAGGGCAATTTAAATTGGAGCGGCAGACAGAAAATGTATTTCCGGTGTTCAAGTCGGGTTTGGACATGCTGGAAGAGTAGATGGGATGAACCGAAATGAGCTGGGAAGAGTCAAAACTTAGCCGCTTGAATGTTGCAACCTTAAGCGGATTAGAAGACCGAACAATCGCAATACTCGCCGTCGGCGAAACCGACGAATGGCTGCAAAGCGGACAGAAAATTCCGCGTGGAAACCGCATTAAGTTTGTCTCGATCCAAGACATCTGCGAAGACCTGCTAGAGCGTTTGTGCCCCAGTGTGGTGATTTCACCTGCACTTTCTAAGCGTTTTGACTGCATCGACCTTGCGCAAATTCTCTCCGGCTTTCGCTATGCTGGACGTTACCGCGCCGTCTCACATGAGTTGCCAAATCCGGCGATGGTCGAACGCGAGATCTTACAGCTTTGCCCGGGCCTCGACTTTGCCATCCTCGTTAGCGACTGAACGCAACCGCTGACGTCCTATCGCACGTTACGACTGCAACGCGGCGCCCAACGCTGACTCAAAGGCCGCGACCAGCCCGTCCGGGGCTTCGCAGCCGACCGAGATCCGAAAGAACCCCTCAGATATCCCCAAAGCCGCGCGTCCCCCAGGCGTCAAAGACCGATGCGACGACGTCGCGGGATGACTGATCGTAGTGGCGATATCCCCAAGGGTCGGCGCAAAGTTTAAACCCTCCGCCGCCCGCACAAACGCATTTGCGGCCGCACGCCCGCCATCGATTTCAAAACTCACCATATGCCCGCCCTCGCCGCCAAGCACACTTGCACTTCGATTGTGATCGGGATGATCGCGCCGCGTCGGATAGAGTACGCGCTTTACACCGGGCATTCCGGCCAAAGCATCCCCCAATCGTGCCGCCGTCGCGGTGCAGCGCTCATAGCGCAAATCGAACGAATAAAGTCCGCGCTCGGCCAGCCAGCAATCAAACGGTGACGGTGCAAAGCCCATCGTCATCGCCATGACCGACAATCTCTCGGTCAACTCGGCATCCTTCGCTGCCACATAGCCCAACATCGCATCCGAATGCCCGGAAAGCAGTTTGGTTACAGAGTGAATAACGATATCCGCCCCCCGCGCCAAAGGCGCAAAGCCGCGCGGCGTCGGAAACGTATTGTCCACCGCGACCCTAATCCCGCGCGATTTCGCAATAGTCAGGATCCCGTCGATATCTGCTACTCGAAGCGTCGGGTTTGATACCATTTCGATCAGAATCAACGTGGTCTCAGGCCGGATCGCCGCCGCAAATGCTTTAGCGTCTGTCGGGTCCGCCAAAGACGTTGCAATCCCCAAGCCCGGAAGCACCTCAGTCATTAACCGAAGCGACCGCCCATAAAGCTGATCTGCCCCCAGCACATGGTCTCCGGACTTGGCGCAGGAAACCAACGCCAAGGTCACCGCGGCCATGCCTGATCCGGCGATCACGCCACCCGACGCGCCTTCCATTCGATCGATCATCCCGGCCAAAACTTCGGCGTTTGGATGGCCCTCGCGCGAATAGGTGTACCCCTTATCACCCCCCTCGTATTGCGCATCCAGGCTGTCAGGATCGCGGGACGCATAGACCACCGAGGGCTGCAACGGATTGACCACCGGGCGACTGACGCTGCCCGGCCAAGGCGCACGAAACGTCTTTGAAGACCAGTCCGTCATCTCTAAACTCCTAACGATGTCATAGGATTGGCGTTAGATGCGCCCGGTATTGCCGCATCCGCGCGCGATAGTTTTCAGCCGAACGCAAAAGCCCGGCCTTCGCGTCGTCATCCAATGCCCGCACCACTTTGGCCGGCATGCCAAGCACCATGGATCCGTCCGGAATGATCTTACCTTCGGTCACCAAAGCCCCGGCGCCAATGAGACAACCTCGCCCGACCTTGGCCCCGTTCAGAACCGTCGCCCCCATGCCGATCAACGACCCGTCGCCGATCTCGCAACCATGGATCATGGCCTTGTGGCCAATGGTGCAGTTGGCCCCGATCACCACAGGAAATCCGGGGTCCGCGTGAATTACGGAATTTTCCTGAATGTTGCTGCCGGCGCCGATGGTCAACGTTTCCGTGTCGCCCCGCAAAGTCGCCCCAAACCAGATCGACACGGCCTCAAAGATCACCACGTCCCCGATAACATTCGCATCCGGAGCGATCCAGAAGTCGTCCCCCTCTGGCAACTTCGGCGAAACGCCCTCCAAAGCATAAAGCGTCATATCCCGCTGTCCTCAAATTCGTCCTGCAGATGCCGAACATGCCCCAAAAGGCCGGGCTGCTGCGTCCGTCGTAGCCGCTCGGCCGTGATGATCGTGCGAAGCCGCTCTTCGGTCGCATCAAGATCATCGTTCACCAAAACATAGTCGTAGGAATCCCAGTGGCTGATTTCGTCCCAGCTGCGCGTCATGCGTTTGGCGATGACTTCATCACTATCCTGCGCGCGCGCCTCTAGACGCCGGCGCAATTCGGTGATTGAGGGCGGCAAAAGGAAAATTGACAAGACATGCGGGGCCAAGGGCGAATTCGCAATCTGCTGCGCGCCCTGCCAATCAATATCGAATAACACGTCCGCACCAGCGTCTATCGCCGACTCCACCGGACCGCGCGGTGAGCCATAAAAGTTTCCGAACACAAACGCATGCTCTAGCATCTCGCCGTCGCGCACCATCGTCTTGAATGCCGCCTCTTCGACGAAATGATACTCACACCCGTCTTCCTCGCCGGACCGTGCCGCGCGTGTCGTGGCCGAGACAGAAAAGCGAATATCGCTGTCCCAACCCCGCAGCCGGGTCGCCAAAGTCGACTTTCCCGCCCCCGATGGTGACGACAAAATGATCAAAAGCCCGCGTCGGGCCATCGCGGTTGTCTGGGCTATGCCTTGCATCATTTCCGCCCCGTCATTCAATGTTCTGAACCTGCTCGCGCATTTGGTCGATGACGGCTTTCAGGTCAAGTCCGACTGCCGTCAACTCTGTCGATTGCGCCTTGGAACACAAGGTGTTGGCTTCACGGTTGAACTCTTGCATGAGGAAATCCAGCTTGCGACCAACAGGGCCGTCCGCTGCCAACAACTCAAACGCCGCCGCGACATGCGCTGTTAGGCGATCAAACTCTTCCGTCACATCGGTCTTCACCGCGATCAAGGCCAACTCTTGTGTGAGCCGCGCCGGATCCGGCACTTCAGTCACGTCCAAGAGCCGTGCTAAATTGCGCTCAAGATTGACGCGTGCCGTTTCCGTCCTTGCGCCTGCCGCTGTCACCGCCAAACCCTGCAGGCGCGCAACCTCACCAAGCTGTTGACGCAACACACCATCCAGTGCCGCCCCTTCGCGGGCCCGGTCGCTGTCAAAATCGGTCAAAGCCGTCTCGAACGCTGCCGCCACCGCGCCGCGCAATCCTGCCACGTCGCCCTCGCCGCTCTCACGCTGCTCAACGACGCCACGCATCATCGCTATATCGCTTGCTTTGGTCGGCACCAACGCCAATCCCGTCGCCGAAGCTCCGGCCTCGATGCGGGCCAGCAAATCCAGCGTGGCGTCGAATTGCGCCTCGTTCAGATGTAACTCTGGTGTCGCTTCAGCCCGCTGCACCCGGATCGAAACCGTCACACTGCCGCGCGCCACGTGGCGCTGCACTGCTTTGCGTAAAACCGGCTCAAGCCCTTCGATCCAGTCCGGCACACGGAACCGCATATCCAGCCCGCGTCCGTTCACTGCACGAACGTCTCCGCTAAACGACCAATCCTCGAACGTACCGGTAATCGGCGCAAATCCCGTCATCGACCGAAGCCCCGCCAACGCCCTTCCGTCCGTATCTATCGCCATCGCAATTAACCTTTTGGTAAGAAAGATGCAGAACCAAGCCGCACTTTCTGGCATAGTCAATTTGTGGGTAGCAGACAGGGTCGGAGCGAACAATACGCGCTCCGGGAAAGCGTGGAAGATGACGTATCAAGGCGGAGACGGCAACGATGGCAACCAGATTGTCGAGTTGACGCAATTCAGGGGACAGAACGTGCGCCCCATTTTGGCGCAGGTTGAAGCCTGTTGGGAAGAGGTGCGCGGCAACCGATTGGTGCCCGCCCGCAGTGAAATTGCACCGCAATCACTGCAAGGCGCGCTGTCGCATGTGTTCATCCTTGAACGTATCTCGACCGGTCTGGCAAGGTTCCGCATTGCAGGCTCGCACCTGACCGACCTTATGGGAACGGAAGTCCGTGGGCTTCCGACCTCTGTTGTATTCGAGGCCGCTTCGCGCGAGAATTTATCGGACGCGATGCAGGCGGTTTTTGACGACCCCGCAGTCGTGCGCCTCCAATTAAGGGCCGCCCAAGGCTTTGGCCGCCCGGAGCTTATCGGCGACATGATGTTGATGCCGCTGCGCAGTGATCTCGGCGAAATCAGCCGCGCCCTTGGCGTTGTTGCGATGTCGGGCGACATTGGACGCGGGCCCCGCAAACTTGAGATCACAGGTCAGTCGCGCCGCGGTCTGGTCGGATTTGCGGGCGATGACCCGGCGCATGTACGCGGATTTTCAGAAACCGACGACCAAACCCGCATCATCCGTTCGTCAGTGCAGAACCCGCAGACTGAACGGCCCAAGGCGACGGCCTCCAGAGCCGCACACTTGCGATTGGTTGCTGATAACACGCCAGCCGAATAATCATCCGCCACAAACAAAAAGGCCCGCTCAGTGAGCGGGCCTTTTCGCGTTTTTCAAGACAAACTCTTAACCGACAGCTGCCGCAGCAGCGCTTGCCCGCCGCGCGCTCAGCTCTTCGGCCACAAGGAATGCAAGCTCCAATGACTGCGAGGCATTCAGCCGGGGATCACACGCCGTGTGATAGCGATCCGACAAATCCTCGTCGCTGACAGCGCGCACGCCACCAGTACATTCCGTCACGTCCTGACCAGTCATCTCGAAATGTACACCACCGGGGACAGTACCCTCGGCACCATGCACCTGAAAGAACTCGCGCACTTCGCGCAGCACGCTCTCGAAAGGCCGTGTCTTATAGCCGGTGGACGACTTGATCGTATTGCCATGCATCGGATCACAAGACCAAAGCACATTCGCGCCCTCTTCTTTCACCGTCTTGACCAAACGCGGCAAATGATCCCCAACAGAACCCGCACCGAAGCGTGCGATCAACGTCAATCGCCCGTCTTCGTTCTGGGGGTTCAGCTTGGCCATCAGTACCTTCAGATCCTCCGGCGTCGTCGTAGGACCGCACTTTAGACCGATCGGGTTCTGGACACCGCTGGCAAATTCCACATGCGCGCCGTCAGGTTGACGCGTGCGATCACCAATCCAGATCATGTGACCGGATCCGGCAAGCCACTTGCCCGACGTCGAATCGATCCGCGTCAACGCCTCTTCATATTCCAGCAAAAGCGCTTCATGGCTGGTGTAGACGTCGACCTGGCTCAGCTCGTGATTATTTTCGCCCGTCAAACCAGCAGCAGCCATGAAATCAATGGAATCTTGAATGCGGTTCGCCATATCGCGGTAGCGCTCGGCGTCGACACCTTCAGCAAACCCAAGCGTCCAACTGTGCACGTGATGAATGTCAGCAAAACCACCGGTCGAAAACGCCCGCACAAGGTTCAAAGTTGCCGCCGCCTGCGTGTAGGCGCGCAACATATTGTCTGGGTTTGGCGTGCGAGCCGCCTGCGTGAAGTCCAGTTCGTTGACGATATCACCGCGGTAAGACGGCAGCTCGACACCGTTCTTCACTTCAGTCGGCGCAGAACGCGGCTTGGCAAACTGCCCGGCCATCCGCCCCACCTTAATAACAGGAACTTTCGCGCCATAGGTCAGCACCATCGCCATCTGCAACATCACTTTGAATGTGTCGCGAATGTTATCGGCCGAGAATTCCGCGAAGCTTTCGGCGCAATCGCCACCCTGCAACAAGAATGCCTTACCGCGTGATGCGGCCCCAAGTTCGCGCTTTAGGCGGCGCGCTTCACCAGCAAAAACAAGCGGAGGATAGGACGCCAATCGTGCTTCAACCGCAGCCAAAGCGTTTGCGTCAGTATAATCCGGCATTTGCACCCGGGGTTTTGCACGCCATCCGGTTTTCTGCCAATCGCTCATCTCAATGTCCTCAAACGCTAATAATGTCTCTTGCGAGAGAGGCTTATAGGGCAGCGCGCGTCACTTGCAAACCGGCATTTGATCCCGAGCCACATGACATTCGCGACAAATACTGTCAGTCCAAGACGAGGGCGTCTCTTGCCGCGGCCTCTGAAATGGTGTTTCGGTGGTTCCAACCTGCGATGGGAACCGCAAAATGGGCGACACTGCAGTTCAAACAATTGACATCGAAAGCACCGGCGACAAGCCGAGCCGCTTTGTGTTTGTCTTGCTTGATCAGTTTACATTGCTGTGTTTCGCCTGCGCGGTGGAAAGCCTGCGCATTGCGAATAGAATGTCAGGACAGACTCTTTATGAATGGAGCATTGTCGGAGAAGGTGGCGAGACGGCCCATTGTTCGGCCGGCACGGCCTTTCGTCTGGACAGCGACCTTATCGAAGTCGGCCGCGACGACACCGTCGTTCTGTGCGGCGGCATTGACGTCGCGGCGGCGACAACGAAAAAACTGCTGAACTGGGTGCGCCGCGAAGCACGCCGGGGCGTTCGCATGGGCGGTCTTTGCACTGCGGGTTATTCGCTGGCCCGGGCCGGATTACTCGATGGTAAGCGCGCGACGATCCACTGGGAAAATCAGGACAGTTTTGTCGAGGAATTTGAAGACGTCACTCTGACGAAGTCGGTCTTTGTGGTCGACGGCAGTACATTCACGACGGCTGGCGGCACGGCGTCGATAGACCTGATGCTAAAGTTTATTGCGGATGCGCACGGGGAAACCCTTGCCAGCGCGGTGGCCGATCAGTTGATTTATACAACGATCCGCACCGACCAGGACACCCAACGCTTGTCCGTTCCGACCCGCATTGGCGTGCGGCACCCGAAATTGTCTGCCGTCATCCAGATGATGGAAGCCAACATCGAAGAGCCAATCAGCCCGTCGATCCTTGCCAAAGACGTTGGCATGTCCACGCGCCAATTAGAGCGTCTCTTCCGCCGCTACCTGAACCGCAGTCCAAAACGCTATTACATGGAATTGAGACTTCAAAAGGCGCGCAATCTTTTGATGCAGACGGACATGAGTGTGATCAACGTCGCCCTTGCCTGCGGATTTGCGTCGCCGTCGCATTTCTCGAAATGCTACCGCGCGCAGTACAACACAACGCCCTACCGCGAGCGTGGCGCGCAAGCGGCCCGACTTTCGGTCTAATCCAAAGGACGCGCCAGACGGCGCAACGCAATATTTTATTGCCTCCGGCGGGGATTTTCTGGACCAAAAAAATGCGGGTCAGTTTGGTGTTATTTTATAGAGTGCGCCGTTCCCGACACTGAGAAACCAGATCGCGCCGTCCGGGCCTTCGCGGATGTCTCGCACCCGGAGCGTCTCATCTGAGGCGAGTTGTTCGACCTCGTCTAAGGGCGAGCCCTTTAGACGCGAAATATAATCGAATTTGAGCGATCCAATGAACATATCTCCACGCCACTCCGGCCAAAGTGCGCCGGAATAGATCATCATGCCGGAAGGCGCCATCGAAGGATCCCAATACAGGCGAGGCTGGATCATGCCGTCTTTTGATGTACCTTCGCCGATGGAGCGGCCGGAATAGTGTGTGCCGTATGAGATCACTGGCCAGCCATAGTTGCCGCCTCGATTGATGCGATTCACCTCGTCACCACCGCGTGCGCCGTGTTCGACAACCCAAAGATTACCATTGAGATCAAGAGCAGCGCCTTGGGGATTGCGGTGGCCATAGCTCCAAATCTCGGGTTGCGCGTCTTGGCTGCTGACAAACGGATTGTCGCGCGGCACGTTGCCATCCCGCGTCA
>RCMY010005880.1_pt1 | contig 15634 bp, 13 predicted proteins | sample 2041341 | NCBI WGS metagenome assembly RCMY01 (sample SAMN09708234, study PRJNA481090) | Marine sediment metagenome, whole genome shotgun sequencing project.
TCGCACCGTGGATGGCAAACGCCGCGGCATTGAGCGGTGCCGTGCCGTGCACGACCTCGCCGTCGTGGTTCACCAAGAGCAGGTCGGACGACTTCATGTGCTTGAAGTTCTTCCCGAACGGATTCACCCAGAAATGGTCGGTGGCTTCCGGATCCCGCACCGTGATGTGCCCGGCAACGCCCTGGTTGAAGCCCAGCAGGCCGAACAGGCGTAGCGCTCCTGCTAGCTTCGCCTTGCGCCAGGCCCGCTCCTCGTCGACGGAGTCGAAGGTCTTCGGGAACGGGATGACGGTGTCGGCGCGTTGTGGAGCGAAGTCGGAGTTGGCGAACTGCTCGGCGAGATCGGTCATGGGGCGCACTTCCTCTGGGCGATGAAACGTAATGTACGCGTGATCGAGGAGTGGCGCTATCCCTCGTCGCCGCCGAGCCACGCCTGGACGGCGGATTGGGCCCGGGGGTGGTCGGCGTTCAGGATGCGAAGGTCGAGCATTCGCTGCACGGTGAGCGACGTGAATTCTCGGGCGAGTTCGTCGGCCGATCGCGGGGCGCCGCTGGTATCGGCCGCAGCAATCGCCTTGGTGACGTGATCGAGGTGGCGCCTCGAAACTTTGTGGCCCGCGGCGTCGGCACGGTCGCGAGCCGAACGGGTGAGCTGGTTGATGGTCCGAGCGGTCAGCGGCTTCTGGCCGAGTTCGGCCCAGGCATCCGCCAGATATCTGTACAACAGTCGCCACTGTTGGGCTTCGAGCAGCGGGAACGCTCGGTCGGTGCGATGCAGTTGCCGTGCGGCGCCCGGGATCGTGCTGTCGGTGGCTTCTTCGGTGTCGGGTGCTGCGGATCGTGGGAGCAGGAAGGCCTGGCGGCCGGTGCTGATCTCGCCGTCGGGCACCGCGTGACGCACGAAGCTCTTGAAGTTGCCGTGACCGAACCAGCCGTCGCTGACTTCGGCGCCGAAGTCCCGTTGCAGCTCCCACGCGAGCGATGCGAGGTCGGTCGGACGGTCGATGGTTTCCCATCGCTGCAACAGCACCGTTGCGGCGTCGACCGCCAGCCCACCCTCTTCTCGGTCCTCGCTGTCCTCGGCCTTGGTGGGTTCGTCGGCGCCTTCGACGACGGCTTCGTCGATGCGGTCGAGTTCGGTGCGAAGGTCCTCGGCGATGTCGTCGAGAATCGCGAGGAGGTCGGCCATGCGTTTGGAGAGCACTTCGACCAAAGGCGGAAGCGCTCCGTCCTTGCTATAGGTGTCCTCATGGGTGAGCTCACCCCAGCTGTCCTGGAGCAATGTGCGCACTTGGAGCTCGCAGGTGACCGGAACCCGCGTATCGCCAACGTCGACCGAGAGACCGAGGTTGGTGTGCCATCCCCGGTACCCGGAGTCCTTTGGCGCGTTCACGTAGTCGCGTTCCGACGCGGGATCGAGCCACAGAGCCGGACCCTCGTCGGGACCCTCGCCCTTCCGTGGCACTCCGTCGAGCGCAGCCTCGACCATGTCGATGTCGCGCGAGTTGATGCAGGTGATGCGCAACCCGACGAGATCGTCGAGTACCGCCGGAATGTCGTCGACGGTGTTGACGAGGCCGGCGTAGCGCGGCTTCAGTAGCTTTCGCCACGTCCGCCGCTTCGACTTGACGCGTCCCGTCGTGCTGCGAACTCGGGCGAGATCTCGGTCGGACAACACATCGACCAGCTCGCCGACCAAGGCCGCCATCGCCGCATCGAGCGCGGGCTCGAGGACGACCTCCCGGTACTCGTCGTACCACGTGCCGAACGCGCCGTAGGTCAATTGAGGAGGGGTCGCGGATCGAGCCATTGTGGCGCAGGATAGGCCACAACATCGGCCCGGTCGGGAACCATTCAACGCGAACCCTCGTTGCATGGTCACGATCGCCTCACCATTAGCTGTTGGAGCACCCATGTCCTGGATCCGTCAAAACGCCGCCATTGCCGCAGGAGCCGCCGTGGGCGTGCTCGCAGCCCTCGCCTACCTCGCCTTCGGGGTGTTCGGCGTGCACACGTTGTTCGTCGACGATGAGGTATCGGAAGCGAATCCGTTCACGGTGAGCGCGGGGGAGTCGGGCAGCGAATCAGACGCGACGTCGGCAGAACTGGCAGCGGAGATGAACGAGGCGATGAAGGGCGAGCCGACGGACGTGCCCGCTTCCGATGAAGCACCCGAGATGCCGAAAATCACCACCTTGGCGCAAGGCAGCTTTGCGGGGAGAGCCCATCCGGCGGAGGGCGTCGCCCGCGTCATCTCCGACGGCGAGCAGACCTTTCTGCGATTCGAGGACGACTTCGCCACCGACAATGGCCCGGACCTCAACGTCTACCTCAGCAAAGCGCCGATCGATGCCGACTCCGGCGAATACGACGACGACTTCATCGACCTCGGCGATCTCAAGGGCAACATCGGCTCACAGAACTATGAGATCGATCCGACGATCGATCTCAGCGAGTACCAGAGCGTGGTGATCTGGTGCGTGCGGTTCGGCGTGGCCTTTGGCGCTGCACCGATCGCCGGCTGAAGCGGCCGTCCGACCACCGCGTTCCTAAATAGCGGGTTCTTGGACAGCGCGTTCTTGGACACCGGTGCGAACGCGACCTAGAACTGCATCCGCCAGCTAGACCGAGGGGTTGCACGATGGGCAGATGGCTGCGAGCAGAAATCGACGACGCGTTCAAGCGCTATCAGGAGATGGGGCTCAAAGCCGCCCGCTCCGGTGACTGGAGCTATTGGGGCGACATGTTCACCGACGACGTCACGTACGACGAACACCAGTTGGGTCGTTGGGGTGGGCGCGACGCCGCCGTACGAAACATGGCTGCGGTCATGCACATGACGGGTGACGAGGCCGACATGGCCGACCCGGCGGTCCAACTCGACCGGCACATCAACATGCCGTGGCTCATGTGCAACCAGTACCCCTGCGAGGACTATGTCATCGACGAGGACCGGGGCTGGGTGTGGGCGCTGATCTGGAACCGAATGGATGACCCCGGCGACGGCAGCATCCATCAGGCGAACTGTTTCAACCTGTTCAAGTACGCCGGTCACGGCCGGTTCTCGTTCGAGCAGGATCTGTACAACCCGATGGAGTTTCAGGACATGATCGCCGACTGGGTAGAGGCCAGAAAGCGGTGCGGCGACGGCGTGGAACGGGCCGAGCGTCATCGCGTGCGTGCCACAGATGCTCGAGAGGCTCTGGGGATCGCCGACGAAGCTGCAGCCCAAACGCAAATCCCTGTCGAAGTCGGCGGCGGAGGATGGGAGCACGAGGCGACCCCGACGGCAGATGTCCCGGTCCGCCCGGCCTATGACAAACGCGAGCTCCAGGGCGCCTACGACGACTACATCGTGGCCCTCAATCGATCCGCCCGGAGTGCCGACTGGTCGTTCCTCGCCGAGCGTTTCATGCCCGATGCCACCTTCATCGAGACCGTGCTCGGCCGATTCGCAAAGCGCGAAGCCATCGAACGCGAGGTGGCAGCGTTCATGCACCAGGTCGATCCGTACCCCTGGGTATTTCTCAATCGTTACGTACCCGAGGTGCACGTGATCGACGTCGAGCGGGGTTGGGTATGGGCCAAGCTTTTGGGTCGATTCGACAACCCGGGCGACGGTAGCCGGCACGAGGCCGAGATCTTCGTGCAGCTCAAGTACAAACAAGACGGTCGGTTCAAATTCGCCGAGACGATCTACAACCCGAACGAGTTCAAGGCCGCGATGAAGTCGTGGCGACAGGCCAAGGCTGCCCACGCCCCGATCGCCGCGAAGGAAGCCGAGATGTTGGCAGAGCGAGAGTCGCGCGCCCGCAAACAGGCGCCGCTGCAACTCGACGACCGCGACCCGGGGTAGCGTCGCGCCGATGTGGGAGTGTCCGGATTGTCATCGACGATTCGGACGCACGCGGCAAGGCCACGAATGCGCCCCGGCGATGACGGTCGACGACTACTTCGCCTCCGGTCCGGCGTTCGAGCGGCCGATCTTCGAGGCCGTGCGCGACCACCTTCGGACGCTTGATCCCGACGTCTGGTTCGAGCCGGTGTCGGTCGGCATCTTCTTCAAACGCCGTACGAGCTTCGTGCAGTTGCGGACAATGACAAAGTGGGTCGCAGTCGCCTTCAACCTCGATCGCCGGCTCAGCAGTTCGCGGTTGAGCCGCAAGGTGATCGAGCACGCTGGGCGGTATTTTCACGTGGTCAACGTGGCCGACGCAGCAGAGGTCGATCAGCAGCTGCTCGACTGGCTCGCCGAAGCCTGGTTACTCGATGAACCGCGGTAGGCGGAGTGTGATCGTCCGATCGATCTCGACAGCATCGCGAAAACGGCGATCGTGGGTGACCAGGATGAGCGTGCCTTCGTAGGTGGTCAGCGCCTCCTCGAGCTGTTCGATTGCAGGCAGATCGAGATGATTGGTCGGCTCGTCGAGGATGAGCAGGTTCACGCCCCTCGCCTGAAACAGCGCCAGTTGCGCACGGGTGCGTTCACCGGGGGACATCAGTCGGGCGGATCGGTCGACCGTCTCGGCGTCGATGGCGAACTTGGCGAGCACCGATCGGGCTTGGTTTACGGTGTGGTCGGCGAGCTCGCAGAAGACCGACAGCAGCGACTGATCGCCGTCGTCGAACCGGCGCCGATGCTGATCGAGTTCGCCGACCTCGACGTTGGTCCCGAGCGTGTGACGGCCGGTCGTGATTTCGACTCGGCCCAAGAGTGCGTCGATGAGCGTGCTCTTGCCGGTTCCGTTGGCGCCGGCAATGGCCACGCGCTCCCCGTATCGAATTTCGACGTCGAGTGGGCCGAGACGAAACGACCCCCGGGCGATGACCGCCTCGTCGAGGGCAGCGACGACCTTTCCGCTGCGCTCAGCGGCGGCGATGGAGAATCTGAGGTCCCAGCCGACCCAAGGCTTCTCGACAACCTCCAGGCGCTCGGCCGCGCGCTCTGTGGCACTCGCCTTGCCCGCGAGTTTCTCGGTCTGAGCCACATTTCGTGCCTTGATGAACTTGTCGCCATCGGCAGGGTTCTTCTTCGCCCTCGCCGCGCCCTGGGCGGCCCATTCCCGCTGGGTTTGAGCGCGGCGACGGAGCCGGTCGCGTTCGTCGACGTAGTTCGCATGATCGCGTTCGGCGTGGGAACGAGCGACCGCACGGTCGGTCGTGAACGCGTCCCACCCGCCGTGGAAGAGTGAGACGGTGTGGACGTTCTCGTGGATCTCGAGTACCGAGCTGACGGTCCGCTCCAGAAACCATCGGTCGTGCGACACCACCACGATGCCGCCGGGAAAACCGTTGACCCAAGCTTCGAGAACCGTGAGTCCGGCGGTGTCGAGGTCGTTTGTGGGCTCGTCGAGCAGGGCGATGTCGTGCCGACTGAGCAGGAGCAGCATCAAACCGATGCGACTGGCCTCGCCGCCCGAGAGCACCGCGGTGGGCCGGTCGAGCACCTCGGGCGCCAGTCCGACCTCGGCCGCAGTGAGTTCGACACGAGCATCAAAATCGAACGCACCGGTCCGGGTCGAAGTCGCCAACGCGAGGTCGTAGCGAAGGTCGGCGCCGGGGGTGCCGGCCGCGAGTCCGTCGGTCGCCGCATCAAACGCAATTTGTGCTTGCGCGACGCCGGTTCGATCACGCAGCAGATCGCGCCCGGTGAACTCGGTGGATCGATCGAGTTGTTGTCGAAGGAGGCCGGCCGAGGCGGTAGGCGGCGCGACGATGCGGCGACCCGCGTCGGGCTCGAGCGCACCCGCCAACACGGACAGCAGGGTCGACTTGCCGATGCCGTTGCGGCCGACGACGGCGAGGCGCGAGTGTCCGGTGATGGTGAGGTCGACGTCGACCAACACCGGGTTGGGTCCCCGGGCCAGCGAAAGCTCGGCGAGCGTGACGGTGACTGGTGAAGCGCCTGCAGGCATGTGCACATCCAAACGATTGACGTCGGCCGGCCGGGGACGTCGGTTGGGGCACTCGCTTTCACTCCATGGATTGCACGGTAGCAAACGCGCAGCGAACGAGTGAGCCGAATTCTGCGGATCGCTCGCTGCGCTGCTCACCCCTGGGGACGCCGCTAGGGTCGCCGTCATGTCCGCGCGGTCCCGATCGAACGAGCAGTCGGACGACCAGCATCCCGACGGCCGGCATCCCGAGGAGCAGGACTTCGATCCCGAGCGGCTCGCGAGCTGTGCGTACTGGAGGTGCGGCGAACTCTTCGAAACCCGCAGCGTGAACCATCGGTACTGCCGCAAGGCGTGTCGCAGCCGCCAAAAGAAGTGGGAACGATCACAGGAGCGCAAGGCCCGGAAGCGTCGCTGACGCATCGTCCGATTCCCCCTGGCCGCGGCACCGGCGTGCGATACTTCGGGGACCATGGCGCACCGCAAACGACGTAGACGCGACCTCATCATCATCGTGCTCGGCGCGGTCGCCTTCGGGGTGATCGCCGCTATTGCGGCGGCGGCCGGCGACACCGAACGCATCGACGGCTACTGGGTTCTGGCCGAGGTCGACAACGACGCAAACGCAAACGTCGTCGAGGTCATCGACTACGACTTCGGCGTCGAGCGACGCCATGGCATCTTTCGAGATGTCCCCGGTCTCGATCCGGGTGCCGCAATCGTGGTCTCGTCGCCCACCGCGCCCGATCAGTTCACGGTCGAGCCGTACTATGACGAGACGCGCATCCGCATCGGCGACCCGGTCAGCACCGTCCATGGACGACATCGATACACGATTTCCTATCCGATCCGCGCGCTTCCGGCGAACGTCATCAATCCGGGTTCGGGACCGATCCGTTTCGCCTGGAACGCCATCGGGACCGACTGGCAGGTGGCGATCCGCAATGTCGAGGTGCACGTCGTTTCGGGCAATGACCTGACCGACGTGCAGTGCTCTCTGGGTCTCGCCGGATCTTGGGGTGGTTGTACGGCGCGAGAGGTCGAGCCCGGACACGTGATCGTCTCGGTCGACAAGCTTGACCCGGGGGAGGGCGTCACCGTTTCCGGCCTGCTCGGGGCGCCGCTGAGCGCCGCGCCGATCGCGCCGGTGCTTCCGGCAGGAGACGTCACCGACCCCGGCACCGGTGTGGTCAAGCCGGCCATCGCCGCAGCGATTGCTGCGTTGCTCGGCGGCCTTGTTGCCTCGGCGGTGGTGCGACGGGCCGGTCGGGAGCACGTCTGGGCGGGCGGCAGTGCCGACGCAGCGTTCGGACCGGGCGACGATGCCGACTACGCGGTCCGACGTGTGGATCATGACGAGCTCGGTGACATGGCGACGACCGAGTTTGTTCCGCCGAAAGAGCTGAGCGCGTGGCAGGGCGGCGTACTCCTCGACGAACGCGCCAAGCCCGATCACAAGGTCGCCTGGTTGGTTGAAAGGGCGATAGAGGGCGAACTCGAGTTCGCCGGCGAGGGAAAGAACATCACCCTGAGCCAAAGCGCCGCCCATCCCCCCGGTGTCGACGTGTTGAGTTCGATGTTCGGCGGCCGCAGCACGGTTCCCCTCGGAAAGTACGACCCCGTATTCGCGAAGGCGTGGACCCGACTCGACGGCGACCTGAACGCGTGGCACGAGTCCTCCGGTCTCTGGGACCCGGTTGGCGACCAACAGATGCGGCGGGCTCGCGTCGGCGGCGTTCTCGGGCTGGTCCTTGGCATCGGCGCCCTCGTCGGGAGTGCGGCTTTGGCCAATCGGTGGGGTGAGGGCTGGCTGAGCGGAGTCATCGTTGCCGCGCTCATCGGAGGCGTGGCGTTTTCGACACTGCTGCGCAGCTGGGAGTTGAAGATTCGTACCCCCGAAGGCAGCGGGTTGTGGCTCCGCGTCGAATCGTTCCGTCGCTTCATTCACGATTCCGATGCGCGCCACGCCGACCAGGCGGCAGAGATGGGCATGTTGCTGGAATACACCGCATGGGCTGTTGCCGTCGGCGAGATCGATCGCTGGACCAAATCGCTCGAGCGTTCGAGCGTTGCCGCCGAGATCGACACCCGAGCGCTGTACCTCACCCATGTCGCTTCCGATCTCGGTCGGGCAACCTCGTCAGCGGCGCAAGCGCCTTCCAGCAGCGGCGGTGGGGGCGGCAGTGTCGGTGGTGGCGGCGGCGGCGGTGGGGGCGGCAGTTGGTAGTTGCATCGTGGCGCTGCCACAGGGTCGGCCGACGGCGATCTCGCCAACCCGTTCGAGACCGCTATGGGCCGTCCGCGTCGACCACGCAGTCGAGAATCGACAACGATCCGACCTCGACGACGCCAGTGGGCTGAAGGCCGGCTCTCATCGCCAGCAGGCCGAGGTCGCGCAAGGATCGCTCTCGAGCACCGAAATACACCAGCAGCCGAAGATCCATCTCGGAGCTCGGTGGGGTGCCGGCTGCACCGGTCTTCTCGACGATGAGGATCCGCGAGTCTGCGGTGGCGGCCGCCTTGCACCGGCGCAGGATGGCCACGGCGTCCTTGTCGTCCCAGTCGTGCAGCACGGCGCACAAGAGGTAGCCACCCGCCTTTGACGGCAACCGCTCGAAGAAACTTCCGGCGACGACGTGACTTCTCGCCTCGAGCCCAGCGCGTTCGAATACCGCCCGGGCCGCGTTCGCAGTCTCGGGTCGTTCAAAAACCGTACCCGTGAGCGCCGGGTGGTGGCGCAGCAGCGCGGCCAGCAATGTGCCATTGCCGCCGCCGACGTCGACGATGTGGCCGAGGCTTCCCCAGTCGTAGGCATCGACGAGTTCGTTGGCCCACATGGCCACGTCGTTCCCCATCTGCTCGTCGTATGACGCGGTGCGCTCCGGATCGATCGCGAGGTCGTCCCAGAAGCTGCGTCCGAAGAGACGGGGAAAGCTCGGCTCGCCGTTCTGTACCGAATCGAGAAGCCGCACGAAAGCGAGATCGGCTCGTCCGATGGCGCCGCTGATGTTGTAGAGGTCTCGCAACCCCGATGGGTGGTCACGGCGGAGGAGGTCGGTAGTTGGATTCGACGCGTAGTCGCCGTTGGGTAGCCGTTCGAGCACGGCATTCTCGGCGAGGTGCCGCAAAAGGCGATCCAACGCGTCGGGATCAGCGTCGACCAACGCTGCGAGATCGACTGCGCTGCGGGGCCCGTCGGACAGCAGGTCGGGTACCGCGAGCGTAGCGATCACCCGAATGGCCATCGGCGTGACCAGATTTGCCAGGGTGTGGAGTTGGGCCTCGTTCACTGGTGTGTCGTTCTACCAGCTGGACTTGCCGCAGCGTCGGACCGGCGGGCCGCTGCCCATGGTGACCACGTGCGCAAAGTCAGTGCCCACAGGGCTCAGCGACGATACGGCGCGCAGGTGCTTGCGCACTGGGGGAGGTTTGGGCACGCACTCCGATCGGCCAAAACGGGCTTCGTTGGAGGCCTCGGCGCTGTCCGAGCACCGAGCCGGTCGTAGGGCAATCCCGCATTGGCGAGCATTGGCCCGCCCGACGAGTTAGGCTGAGCGGACTGCGAATGATCCTTTGGTCGTTTGCAGCGCGATGGTCAATCGGACTGATTCGCGACAGAATGAAAAGAGAAGCAAGTAATGGCAATAACCGGAACCGTAAAGTTCTTCAACTCTGAGAAGGGCTTCGGCTTCATCTCTCGCGATGGCGGCGACGACGTCTTCGTGCACTACTCCAATATTCAGGGTGAGGGCTACAAGTCGCTCGACGAGGGCCAGACTGTCGAATTCGACGTCGCCCCTGGTCGCAAGGGTGAAGAAGCGCAGAACGTTCGCGTTATCTGATCACACCTGATCCAGAAGCTCGACCGTCAGCTTCGGCTGGCGGTCGTTCTTCGTTTTCACCAAACCCAGCCGGAGCGATGCAGTCAACAGGCGTGGTTGACCATCTCGATGACCCGGTCTGCACGCTTGTAGGTCAGCACCGACAACGAGCCGGTGGCCAACGGGAAGCATCGGCCTTGCCGGGCCGACAGATCCAGCCACCGTGCGATCAGGATCGACAAGAAGTGGCCGTGGGCGAACACTGCGATGTTCTCCGTGCTTTCTGAAGCCGTGCTTTCTGAAGCCGTGCTTTCTGAAACTATGCGTTCCAGGAAGGCATCGGCCCGGCGGCCGACGTCTTGGACCTGCTCGCCGGCGGGGACCGGATCGTCCCACTTCGACCAGTTCGGATGGGTCCGGACGTAGTCGTCGTTCGTCTGTCCCTCGACCTCGCCGTAGTCCCATTCCATCAGGTCGGGGTCGATCCGGGGATCGAATCCGGCGAGCGACGCGGTGGTCACGGCTCGTTGGAGTGGGCTGGAAAAGCTCGAAGTGATCGACCACGAGGCCAGCGTTTCCCCCACCAGTTGCGCCTCCGTCTCGCCCGCAGCGGTGAGGGGAATGTCGGTTCGTCCCGTGTGTCGGCCCACCTTGGACCACTCGGTCTCGCCGTGGCGGACCAGCACGAGGCGCTGGTTCATCCGCCGAAGCTGGTCATGATGATGCGGGTGTCGGCGAGTCCGGCCGTGCGGTGAAAGACCCCTGCCTGGTAGGAGGGCTTCGAGGTCATTTCGAGGAAAGCGGCCCGGCTCGGGTACTCCACAACCGCCACCACGTCCCATTCGTCGGTCTCGGGGCCGATCACGGTCATGTCGGCGCGGCCGTAGTAGAAGAACGACCCGCCCACGTTCGCCACCTCGACGGTGGCGATCTCGCCGTAGCGGCCATACGCCTCGGCGCCGGTCGATGGTCCGGCCCCGGCCGCCGGATCGGGAATGTCCCCGTAGTCGGCGATGTCGCGGAACTTCAGCAGGTTGAGCATCCGGATAGGCGTGGTGATGGTCGCGGCGTCCTCGACGACACGACGGTACTGTTCGGAGGTGGGATCGATGTACGGCATCTCGTCAACCTAGTAGGCCGTCGAGGCTGGCGGCTGCTAGCGGGCTCGGAGGGCGAACGGCAGCACCGGCCCGGATCCAACTTGGCGGAGGTGCCACGCGGCGACCGCCATGGTCCAGCGGCTGTCGACCTCGTCGTCGACCAAGAGCACCGGGCCGCGCATGGTCTCGGGATCGGGAAGTGCGTCGGCGTCGACCCGAAGGCGGTGCCACACGTTGACCACTTGATGGGCCGAGTTCGCCTGGTCTGACTGAAACGCGTCGGCCGGCGCGTTTGTACCCGACTCACCGACGAGGGCGCGATGCATGGGCAGCTTTCCCAACGTGCTCAGACCATCTGCCACCGCCTCGATGAGGGTCGACCGTCGGCGCGAGGGCATGGGGCAGATCCATGTGGGCCGTTGCTCCCAATCCCAACGCTTCAAAACCCCCGCGATCGCGCTGAGCAACTGCTCGGGCAACTCGATGGTTTCGCCGGCGTCGGCGGCGAGGATGAGCTGCTCGACGATTGGATTCCAACCGCCGTCGCCGAGACGGGCAAGCGCTCGCCCGGCCGATGCCCGGTGCTCGGCGGGTAGTTTGCCCCGGGGTTCATCGAGGCCGGACGGCCATTGTTTGCGGGGGTCGATGACGAGGTCGTCGCCTCGCAGCAGATCGTGGGCCTGTGCAACGAGCTGTTGATCGACGTCGCGCATCCACGTGTGATCGGTGCAACGGTCACAGCGGCCGCAGTCTTGCGCTTCGCTGTCGTCGAGCACATCGCGCAGGTAGCGCAGACGGCAGGTGGCGAGTCCTGCCCAGTTCAACATTTGGTCGGATTCAGCGCGACGCAGTTCGCGCAGCGACGTCGCGAGCTCGTGGTTGTACGACCAGTCCTGATCGGTACGAATCCAGCCGCCGCCAACCCGTTCGATGGCACCGTCCACTTCAAGGATGTTGAGCAGGGTGCTGAGGCGATTGCGTCCCAGGTTGACGTACTGCTCGAGGACGGGAATCGACGTGGGCTGCTCGAGTGAGAGTTGGTCGAGTGCCGAGCGGCAGACCTCCTCGGAGGGGAGCGAAACCGACTCGAACCACCGCCAAATGGCGGCGTCCTCGGTCGGTCGTGGGAGAGCGATGATTTCGGCGGCCTCGATGGCGCGGCCGGCGCGACCGATCTGTTGGTAATAGGCCACCGGAGACGGTGGCAGACCGAGGTGGATGCAGAACGCCAGATCTGGTTTGTCGTACCCCATGCCCAAAGCGGAGGTCGCGACGAGTGCCTTGAGATCGTTGTTGCGCAACCCGGCCTCGAGCGCGAGACGCTGATCGGGTTCGACCGCGCCGGTATAGGCCGCAACATTGCGGCCTTGGGACCGCAGCCATGCCGCGGTGGTTTCCGCCTGTGCGACGGTGAGGCAATAGATGATGCCGGAGCCGGGAATGTCGTCGATCGTGTCGGCGAGCCACGCGAGGCGGTGGGCGTCGTCGGGCAGATCGACGACCGACAACCGCAACGAGGCCCGGTCGAGCGACGTGCGCAGGACGAGCGTGTCGTCGCCGAGCTGGGCCGCGACGTCGTCGGTGACCCGTTGGTTTGCCGTTGCTGTGGTGGCCAGCACGGGGGTCCACGGCGCAAGCTCGGCGAGGAGCTGCCGGAGTCTGCGGTAGTCGGGCCGGAAGTCGTGCCCCCAATCGGAAATGCAATGGGCCTCGTCGCACACCAGAGCGAAGGGCTGGGACCGGAGCGTGTCGAACACCCGCCGCCGAAAGCCGGGATTCGCCAACCGCTCCGGGGCGATGAGCAGCAAATCGACCTCGTCAGCGGCGATGGCTCCCTCCAAATCGGTCCAGGCGTCGACGTTGGAGGAGTTGATGGTGACCGCGCGCAGGCCCAGCTTTTCGGCGGCGGTCACCTGGTCGCGCATGAGCGCCAAGAGCGGCGACACGACGACGGTTGGACCCCAGCCGCGATCGCGCAGCATGCGGGTGGCCGAGAAGTACACCGCGGATTTGCCGAAGCCGGTTCGCGCTACCAGTAACGTTCGCTGTCGGTCGGCGACGACCGCGGTCACCGCGGCCAGCTGCTCGGGGCGCGGTTTTGCCTGGGGGCCGGCCAGGGCCTGGACATGCTGCGTGAGTTCGGCCTCGACTTCGGCCGCGGTTGGCCGGGGCGGTTCGATCAATGAAGGTGCGGGCGATGAATCGGTCACGCCACGACCGTACTCACCCGGTACGACAACGCCGGCCGAACCCCGGTTTCGCTACCCGATCGGACCCAGAACGAACTGTGTCGTGGTGGGGCTGACGGTCGGCACGCTGTCGTCTTCGTTCTCGCTGCTACTCGCGTCCCCGAAGTCGATGCCTCCCAGATCGATGCCACCGGGCTGGGTGTCGCCGGTCTTTGGGTCGCCGGTCTTTGGGTCACGAAGGTCAACGTCACTCGGGTCCGAGTCCTTCGAGTCCTCGACCGTCGTTGCGGTGCCGGATGCAGAACCCTCCGAAACGAAGGCGTCGCGCGTGAGCACTTCGCCTTCCCAGAGGTCGACGGCGGTAACCATTCCGCGCACCGTGTTGAGATCGGTGACGTGATCGGCAGATACCCAATCGATCGGCCATTGTGTCGCTTCGATGTCGAGGAGCGCTTCGCTCACCGGCGTGCCGGCGGGGATGGCTGCGTCGACGAAAAACACGGTGATGAGCTCTGATTCGAACGGGTCCTCTCCCGACACGACACCGGAGGATGCCGCGAAGTCGCCTTCGAAATCACTGAGTGCTTCACCGAGCGTGGAGAACGCGTAGAAGAATGCCACGCCGACGATCAAGCCGCCGACGATGAGCAGCGAGGTGTCGATCATCGGTGGGGCCTCGGTCAACGCCACGTCGGGGTTCGCTACCCAGCGCTCCAACTGGTCCGGCTCGACCGTGCTCACAAAGTCGAGCATTGGCAACATCAGCGACGACCCCGGCGAGAGGTACCACTTTCCATCGACGCGGTGCATGCGGATCGAGGGCGGCAAGAAGTCGCCGATGTCGAGCGCCACGCCCCATTCGGCACCTTGCTCTTCGAGCAGGCCTTCGTCGACGGCGCAGTATTCGCCGGACCCCTCGTCGACCAGAACCATGCAGGCGGCGCTGGTATCGATGACGGCGCTTCCCTCGTCGGCGGTGATGGTGGCTGCGATGCCCTCCACCCAGACCTGGGCGTTGTCGCCATCGACGTCGCTTCGGACGTCAACCCTCGTGACGTCGACCGACACGCCGCGTGACCCGGCTGTGGCCTCATCGAGCGCCGCCTGTGCATCTTCGAGGAACAGCGTCGAGTAGTCGTACAGTGCCGCCGCTTCGTCGGGGTCGAGCGAAGCGATCATCCCGCCGATGTCGAAGCTCGTGGCGCGTTCAACGAACTTTTCCACGAGGTCCTCCGGGCTGTCTCCTCCATCGGGTACCGGACCGGCACCGAAGTCGGGCAACGGCGCCCCGACCTGTTCACGCATGGCCTCGGCCACCGTGTACCAGTAGCTGATGTACCAACGGCCATCGCGGGCAACTGCGACGATGGACTCGCCGTCGATCGACTCGGTCGAGGCGATCGAGGCTTCTTGCTGCATCATGTCCAACTCGGCCTGGCCCAAGTTGTCGAGTAGGAGATCGCCGAGCGGCAGCGTCGAAGAGTCGCCGCTGGTAGCGATGGTGCCGCGGACTTCGACGACTGCCACCTGCTCACTCAGCCCGGTTGCTACGTACGACATGTCGGAGAGCTCGTACGAGATGGCGCCGACATTTCCGAGCTGGAAGTCGTCGGACAGCACGCGGAGGCGCTGAAGTTCGGCCACCATCGTGATACCGGGATCGATCAGCGTGGCGCGCTCAGCGGGCTCGATCAGTTCGGCAGCCCCGAGCAAGTCCCCCCTCGCGACGGACTCGAGCAGCTCTTGCACCGCTTGTTCCGGCGTGTCGGCCCCGTCCGATGACCCGAGATTCGAGACAGCAGAAAGGCCTGCGGCCAGCAAGGCGACGACCAGTCCGATCACGGCAACCCGCGAGAGCAATCCTGCCGGCAATCCGGCACGGCGCACGCCGGAATCGATCATGACAGCGTGCACCGTGACATCGGTGGGTTTCCGTTCGGTGCGCATGGCGTTCGCGTCGGACGGGGCGTCGAAGGACACGTCACTGTCGATGCCCTCGGAGGTCACGATCGGGACGGCTACTGGCGGCGGGGGAGTCGGAAACGCTGATGATGGAGGCGGCGGAGGCCTACTGGGCGCTGCATCGGTGTTCGAAGCGCCGTCAGACGTCGATGAGCTCTCTTCGGGGTTGATCGGGAGATTGGGGTTCACGCCGCGTTCCTTGTCGCCATAGAAGAGCGCCGGCGGCCGCAATGGTTGCGCCACCCGAAATCGCTCCAGCCGTGGCTCCGGTATCGACCGCCAGGGGTGCAGACTTGACTGTCATCCATCCGAGAAGCATCACGATCCCGATCGTGATGCTGATGAGCGCTCCCAGAATGGGCCGCCGACGCGCAACCGCAACAACGGCAGACGCTGCGAGTATCGGTAAGAAGAACCAGATTGGGGCGAGCTGGACGAGAGGGCCGTCGAGCACCTCGAGGGTCCGAGCCGAGCTGACCAGTTCGTACGAGTTGCGCCCGATCGAACCGCTGACCCCCCAGGACAGAAACGTCGACGCCGTCGAAACGGCGAGCGATCCGAGGAGAGCGGCTTCGAAGCGTCCAATGGCCAGCACGTGTGCCTATCGGTCCGGAGCGATTTCCCTTGACCATTCGGCTCGAGCAGCCGGTGATCTTCTAGGCGGCGCGT
>RCMY010002812.1_pt1 | contig 15633 bp, 16 predicted proteins | sample 2041341 | NCBI WGS metagenome assembly RCMY01 (sample SAMN09708234, study PRJNA481090) | Marine sediment metagenome, whole genome shotgun sequencing project.
TGAAGGTGAATATTATGCCGGATTAGCTGATGGAAATCGCATCCGCTTGATCCCTTCTATGGCACCACGTGGGACTTTTTATGACCGTAACGGCAATTTATTGGTGACGAATCGGCCGGGCTTTACAGTATCGCTTTTGCCGCTTACGGCGCCGATTTCTGATGATGTTGTAACGCGCTTGGCATCGTTGCTTTCTGTCGACAAGGAAAGCATTGAAACCAAAATAGCACAGCATAGTGGCTTTGATCCAATTCGGATCAAAAACGATGTTGGTCCGGAAATATTGACCATAATCGAGGAACAAAAAGATGCATATCCAGGAGTTGTAATTGAAGTGCAACCAATCCGCAATTATATAAATAAGGAAATGGCGGCACATGTCTTTGGGTATGTAAGTGAAATCAGTGATGATGAGTTAGAAAAACGCAAAGATGAGGGCTATAAGTCCGGCGACATCATTGGGAAATTTGGGCTGGAAAAGGTTTATGATGCGCAGCTTCGCGGTGTGAACGGCGGTGAGCAGGTTGAAGTTGATGCTGCGGGCAAACCAGTGCAAATCTTGGGCAAAAAAGAGCCTATTCCTGGAAATAATTTGGTGTTGACCATTGATGAAAAAATTCAAAAAGCGGCTGAACGCGCAATAGATGAGCAGCTTGCTAAAATCAATGCCAAGGCAGCGGCTGCTGTAGTAATGAACCCTAAAACCGGTGCGGTTTTGGCAATGGTGAGCCGGCCGGCGTTTGATCCCAATTTGTTTGCGCATGGGATATCGACGAAGGATTGGAAGGCAATCAACGACAATCCTAATTTTCCTATGGATAATAAAGCAATTACAGGAGAATACCCACCGGGCTCTACCTTTAAAATCGTAACGGGATCGGCAGCTTTACAAGAAGGCAAGGTAACGCCAGAAGAAAAGATTCTCGATACCGGCAGGCATTGGCTCATTCCTAAAGTCAATGCAGATGGGGAGGCCTTGGGGTGGATCAATTTCTGCCAAGCTCTGGCTCATTCAGACAATGTGTACTTTTATGAAATGGGAAATCGTGTAGGCATCGACAAGCTCGAAAGCTATGCCCGTATGTTTGGGCTGGGAGCAAAAACAGGGATAAATCTTCCTTACGAGGCCGAGGGACTAGTTGCGAATCGTGCTTATAAGCGCAAAGTCTATAATGATGACTGGTATTTGTCAGAAACCTTCGATGCGGCTATTGGTCAGGGCTTTAACCTTGCAACACCGCTTCAGATGGCGGCTGTTATGGGAGAAATTGCTAGCGGGGGCATTCGCTATCGTCCATATCTCGTGCAGAAAATTGTGGCGCCAGATGGAAAGCTGATAGAAGACTTTCAACCAGAGGTTGTAAAAAAACTCGATATTTCGCCACAGTTCATTACGTTGATTCAAGATGGACTGCATGATGTTACAACATTTGGTACAGCGGCCTCTATGTTTAAAGATTTCCCTGTCGATTTGGCCGGAAAAACAGGGACAGCAGAAAACCCGCACGGAAAAGATCATGGCTGGTTTGTCGCGTATGGCCCGTTTTCTGATCCGAATATCGTAGTTGCTGTTTTAGTTGAAAATGGTGGCTATGGTGCACAATCGGCAGTTCCAATCGGTAAAAAAATATTGGAGGCTGCATTTGATATCCCAGATCCAGAGCAGGTGGCTGCTGATGAAAAAGCGGCAAAAGAAGCTGCGGCCAATGCAGCTGAAAATGCGGCTAAGGCGGATTCCGCGCAAGCCCCGCCAGTGCAATAAAAGCCATTTTTTTCTTATAGGCAGGAATCTGCGCTATAAAAGCGAAGTAAAAAAGAATATTGATATAAATTGTCGATTTTCTGACAAACAGCAAAGTGGGAGTAAAAATGAGCGAAGACGTGATGTTTAAGGGCAGTCGTTATGGGCTGCAGCTGGTTTTAAGCGATCAGACTGATTTTTCGATTATAGAAAAACAGCTGAAAGATAAATTGGAGTCAGCCTTTAATTTCTTTTGTCAGGGGACTGTTATACGAATTGCTGAGGATCGGCTCACACAGGATCAGATGGGGAAACTAGGGTCATTGTTGGAGCGATATGGGCTGTCCTTAAAAGCTGTTGATCTCAGTTCTGCTGGAAATAACGAAAAAACGGTGAAAGCGGAACACACGGATAATGAAGAAATCCCGGGGATCCGCGAAACTACAATTATTGAGCGAACCGTACGCGGCGGTGATGAAGTTATATGCAATGGCTCTGTAGTGATTTATGGGAATGTGAATCCGGGTGCAACAGTCATTGCTGGTGGTAATATCGATGTGCGAGGAACTTGCCGTGGCATCGTTCATGCTGGGGCTTTTGGTGATATGGAAGCATTTGTTATTGCTGATCATATGATGGCGATGCAGGTTCGCATCGCTGAGCTCATTGCTCGAGCACCAGATCATATTGAAAAATCAGAGAATGTTGAAAAAGCTCTTGTGAAAAACGGGCAGATTGTTATTGAACCGGCACAGCGAAATGAGGAGGCAGGCAAATGAGTGAAATTATTGTAATTACGTCCGGTAAAGGTGGAGTCGGCAAGACTACGACTACTGCTAATTTGGGCGTGGGCTTGGCAATGCGCGGTAAAAAAGTGGTTCTTATCGATACGGATACGGGGCTGCGCAATTTAGACTTATTGCTAGGACTTGAAAATCGTATCATGTATGACTTGATTGATGTAACGGAAGGGCGAGTTCCTTATAAAAAAGCATTGGTGCGTCATAAGAAACATGATACATTGTATTTACTGCCTACCTCACAGGTAAAAGATAAGATGGCACTTAATCCAGAACAGCTGGTTAAGCTCTGTGATGAGATGCGCGCCGACTTTGACTACATATTGATTGATTGCCCGGCGGGAATAGAACAAGGCTTCAAAACAGCGATTGCTGCAGCTGATTGTGCAATTGTCGTTACTATGCCAGAAATTTCGGCAGTTCGCGATGCTGATAAGATTATTGGAGAGCTTGGACGCGCCGATAAAGAAAATATAAAATTAGTTGTCAATCGAATTCGTCCGCAGATGGTCCGTCAGGGAGATATGCTTGATATGGATGACATCGATGAGATTCTTTCGATTGAATGCATTGGTCAGGTTCCTGATGATGAGCTAGTAGTTACTTCGACGAACCGGGGTGAACCCGTGATTAGCAACAAGGATTCGTTGGCTGGCAAAGCATATAGCAATATTGTTGGCCGTATCTGCGGTGAAAATATTCCATTTCTGGAATTCTCCGAAGAAGGTTTCTTTGTTAGGTTGAAACGCGTTTTTGGCTGGTAAGGAGGCAATCATATGTTGGATGCTATTATGAAAATATTTGGAAAATCAGATAAATCCTCGAAAGAGGTTGCTCGAGATCGACTTAAAGTGGTTTTGATCCATGACCGGGCAAATATATCGCCGGAAGTCATGAAAATGTTGAAGGACGATATCATCAAAGTGATTTCAAATTACATGGAAATAAATAAGCAGGACATGGAAATTACACTGGCAAATGATGAAACGTCAGTGGCTTTGGTTGCGAATATCCCTGTTCAGCGGATGAAACACAGCTCGAAAAACCCTAAATAATGAGATGGTCTTTTACGATGCTTTTTTGCCATTTGCGTTTCATTTAATAAGTGAGATGTGTTGTTTGGATGTATGGATGCAAACGGCAGCGTAAAAGACCATTTTACTTTATGTCAGGTATTCATTGCTGTTGCGTTTTAAGACATTGTGGGAGGCTTCGAGTTAGGAAATTATGAATAATAGAATGTTACGCAGAATGGATTTTACTTTGATTGGTGCGGTGGCGGCAATCATTCTCATCAGTTTGATCGTCATCGGCAGTGCGACGCATATCAATGCGCCGGGACAGGAACGTTATTGGTTTGTTCAGAGGCAAGGGATGTTTGCTATCGTAAACTGTGCATTGCTCTTTTTTTTGATGAACTTTGACTATAAGATCTTGCAAGGCTACGGAAAAAGATTGTATATCTTCAACATGCTTATGCTCGTAGCTGTTATGGTAATGGGCCATTCAGCTCTTGGAGCACAGCGTTGGATTCAGATTGGTCCAATTACGTTGCAACCGTCTGAGTTTTCGAAGATCATTATGATTATATCTCTAGCCGCTATTTTAGAAGACAAGATTGGCAAACTTAATACATTGCGCGATTTGCTGCCAGTGGCTGCTTATGTCGGCGTACCATTTCTTTTGGTTTTAAAACAACCAGATCTTGGAACTTCATTGGTTTTTATGGCAATTTTTTTAGGCATGACTTTTGCGGCAGGCATCAATTTGCGGTTATTAGGAATGCTCTGTGGAGCTGGCATTGCTATAATGCCGATTTTTTGGCATTTTTTAAAGGATTATCAAAAGATGCGTTTGACCGTATTTATGGACCCTAATGTGGACCCGCTCGGTTCAGGCTATCACATCATTCAGTCTAAAATAGCGATAGGTTCAGGCATGCTCTACGGCAAAGGACTTTTTGGCGGAACGCAGAGCCAGTTGAACTTTTTGCCGGAAAATCATACGGATTTCATTTTCGCGGTAGTTGGTGAAGAACTTGGCTTTATCGGAGCTGCGATTTTACTGGTTTTGTATTTAATCTTGCTGCGCCGGGGTGTTCAAATCGCTCGTGAAGCCAGCGATAACTTTGGGATGTTGCTCGCTGTCGGCATCACATCGATGTTAGGTTTCCATGTATTGGTCAATGTGGGAATGACTACTGGCATTATGCCGGTTACAGGGATTCCTTTACCTTTTATGAGCTATGGTGTCAGTTCGTTGACTACGAATTTGATGTCGATTGGTATTTTGCTTAATATATACATGCGACGACAAAAACTTTTGTTTTAGAAAGAGGGAGCCAATGGCCCCCTTTATTCTGTTTTGCACTGTATCAGAAGATAAGAAATGTAATATGGAGGAATTTTATTTATGGTGAATTTGGACCCGGCACTGCTGCAATCTGTAGCCAAGCCGGCACGTTATACCGGCAATGAGATCAATGCCGTGAAGAAAGACTGGGAGACTGTTGAATGTAAGTTTGCGCTGGCATTGCCCGATGTGTATGAAGTGGGAATGTCAAATCTCGGTTTGAAGATACTATATCAGGTGCTTAATAATCGTAAAGATACAGTTGCTGAAAGAGTATATGCTCCTTGGATCGATATGGAAGCAAAAATGCGTGAAAAAAATATACCGTTATACGCATTGGAATCTTTTAATGAAATCAAGGCATTTGATTTTTTTGGATTTTCATTGCAATATGAAATGATTTACACGAATATCTTAAATATGCTGGATTTGGCTAATATCCCGGTATGGGCGGCAGACCGCACGATTGAAGATCCATTTATTGTCGGTGGTGGGCCTTGCGTCTATAATACGGAACCAATCGCTGATTTTTTTGATTTCTTTATTGTTGGTGAAGGCGAGGAAGTCATCGGGGAAGTCGTTGATGTGTTCATTTCTTGGAAAAAAGCAGGGAAAGTGAACGGACGAAAAGGCTTCTTAGAAGAATTGGCACAAATAGATGGGATCTACGTGCCTTCATTTTATGATGTTCATTATGATGAAGAAACGGGCGTTTCGGTTGTACCAAATTGTCCCCAGGCAAAACCACAAGTATTCAAACGCGTAGTAAAGGATATGGATACTGCTACGTTTGTTGAGGAACCAGTAGTTCCTTATATCGACATTGTCCATGATCGTATGATGCTGGAGCTTTTCCGTGGTTGCAGTCGAGGCTGTAGGTTTTGTCAGGCGGGTATGTCATATCGTCCGGTTCGTGAACGGACTCCAGAAAAATTGCGGGAACTGGCGAAGCTCATGCAGCAATCAACCGGTTATGATGAGATGTCTCTGACATCATTGAGTTCAGCCGATTATTCTTGCCTGGGTTCATTGGTAGAAGATCTGTTGGCGGATTTTAAAGAGGAAAAGATCAGTTTTTCTTTGCCATCGCTGCGAATTGATAGCTTTTCTATCGATTTGGCACATAAACTTCAGCAGGTTCGTAAAAGTGGTTTGACTTTTGCTCCAGAAGCTGGAACGCAGCGTCTTCGTGATGTAATCAACAAAGGCGTGACGGAAGAGAATCTTGTCAATGCAGTTACAGCTGCTTATAAGCAAGGCTGGAAGACGGTAAAGCTTTATTTTATGATGGGCTTGCCGACAGAAACGGATGAGGATATCATAGGCATTGCTCGTCTAGCACAAAAAGTGGTGGACCTTTATCGTGAGGTCAACGGGAAACGGGGCGTTAAGGTCACCGTCAGCGTGGCTTGTTTCGTACCAAAACCATATACGCCATTCCAGTGGTTTGGGCAAACTGAATTGGCTGAATTTGAGCGAAAACAGCAGCTATTAAAGGAACACATTCGCGATCGCTCGATTCATTTTAGCTATCATGATGCGCGCATCAGCTATCTTGAAGGCGCGATCGCCCGCGGCGATCGAAGATTGAACCAGGTTATTTATCAAGCATGGCAAGATGGGGCAAAATTCGATGGGTGGTCAGAGCAATTCAAGTATGATGTGTGGCTTAATGCTTTTGAAAAATGCAAGATCAAGCCAGAGTTTTATAGCCAGCGCCATCGAGAAAAAGAGGAACTTTTGCCTTGGGAACATGTGACGCCGGGGGTAAGCAAAGAATTCCTTTGGCAAGAAAATGAAAGAGCTCAGCTGGAATCATTGACGGAGGATTGTCGTCGCGGAAAATGTTCTGCATGCGGCGTTTGTCCGAGTTTGTCTGTTAAGGTTGTCGACTGGGGGAAAAACAATGATTAAATTTCGTACGGAAATAACCAAGGGTGAAGAAATTCGTTATATATCCCATTTGGACTACGCTTCTTTAATGGAGCGGGCAATTCGCCGGGCGAAGCTGCCAGCTGCTTATTCAGAAGGGTTCAATCCGCATATGAAGATTGCATTTGCCTCTGCTTTGGCTGTAGGGGTGACAAGTGATGCTGAATACATGGATATTGAATTGACGAAGCCAATTTGTCAACCGGAATTTTTTGATAAATTATCAGCGGCTTTGCCAAGAGGGGTCAAGCTTCTAAAAGCCCGAGAATTCGATGGCAAGGCAAAGGCTCTTATGGCGATGGCCGATTTGGCAGATTATGAAATAAAGACGAAATTAACGGGTGATTTTTCAGCAGCAATAGAAGCGGTCAAGGCGTTCAATTCTGCAGATGAAGCAGTTTATACCCGTACGATGCTAAAAAAAGTAAAAACCATAGAAGTCAAGCAATATATGCTCGCCCCAATTGAGTTAAAAGAAAACGATGGCGAATTGATTCTTGAAATGCAAATTCGCATAACGCCAAGTGGCAGCATAAAACCAGGCGAAGTCTTGTCGCTGCTTAAAGAGCAGTTTTCACTATCCGTTGATGTCGAGGGTGCTAAAATCAATCGGAGAGGTCTTTACAGCGGTAAAAAGGCATTGATTGATTTAGTATAGATATAGATGTTGGAGATGAGGCAATGAAGTCCATTATTGTAAGTATTGATCCGGAAGAGACAAGGATGGCTATAATTGAAGATGAAGAACTGCTTGAAATGGAAGTTGAGCGTCCGGAGAGCTTGCATCTGGTTGGCAACATCTATAAAGGGCAAGTCCAAAATGTACTCCCTGGAATGCAGGCGGCTTTTGTCGATATCGGCTATGAAAAAAATGCCTTCTTATACATAGGCGATGGTCTGCCGCAAGAGGCATTGCAGTCTGTTCCTAAGCAGGCAAAGATCCATATCGGTCAAAAATTGCCAATCCAGATTGTGAAAGATGCTGTGAGCACCAAGGGCCCAAGGGCTACCATGCATTTGACCTTGCCCGGTAGAAATGTTGTTTTGATGCCTTTAGCTGATTATATAGGGATTTCAAGACGCATTGAAAGTGAAGCCGAGCGGCTAAGACTCAAAGACATCGCTGAAAAACTTTGCCCGAAGGGAATGGGGCTTATCGTCCGCACGGTAGCGGCCGGTCAATCCGAGAAGGCTTTACAGCAAGATGTGGAGTATTTGGTCAAGCTTTGGCAATCTTTGATGGCGCGTTATCAGCTGTCGGCTTCCCCTACCTTGCTTTACCGGGATGCCGATCTTCTCATCCGCCTTGTCAGGGATTATTTTTCAGAGGACATTGATTTATTGGTCATTGATGATAAGGCTGCCTATCAACGAATTTGTGATCTCGTTGAGTATATATCACCATCCATGTTAAATCGCGTCAAATTATATCGTGGTTCGCGGCCTATTTTTGAGGAATATCATATAGAGCAAGAAATAGAAAATGTTGGAAAGCGCGAAGTGGAGCTCAAATCCGGCGGCTTTATTGTAATCGATAAAACCGAAGCACTTACGGTCATTGATGTTAATACTGGAAAATTTGTCGGACAGACCGATTTGGCTGATACAGTGTTCCAAGTCAATTTGGAAGCTGCTGCCGAAATAGCTAGGCAAATCCGTTTACGTGATATTGGTGGAATTATTATTGTCGATTTCATTGATATGGAAACACAGGCACAAAAGCAAACTTTATTGCACTTTTTGGAAGAAAAGACAAGGGCGGATAAGACAAAGACCAATGTAGTCGATATAACTTCTTTAGGTTTGGTTGAAATCACTCGAAAAAAATCTCGACAAAATTTAGAAAGTATGGTGTATACGCAATGCCCTTGTTGTGGAGGGCGTGGCAGTGTAGAATCACCAGAAACAATAACCATCAAGATCAGCCGTGCCCTTAGGCGGCTAGAGAAAAATCGCCATGAATCTTCTGGTTATACAATACAAGTCCATGTTGAAGTTGCTGAGGAACTTAAAAAGTCAAAACTCTTAGAAAAACTGATGAAAGAGTTTGGTTGTAAAATTCAACTAGAAGCGAAGCAGGGGCTGCATCCAGAAGTTTATTCTATTTTGCATAATGGGAATGAATAAGATTGACAAGTTCAATGCGATATGGTAGAATTTCATGTTGTAAGCACGTTTGAGGTGCTTTTCCCCAACCGCACGGTGAGGTCGTAAAAATGGCTCTTTGAGGCATACCGTAATCGGCGAGTAAATTTGCAGGGAGGTGTAATCTATGTACGCAATTATTAAAACAGGCGGCAAACAATATCGTGTAGCAGAAGGCGATGTTATTACCGTTGAAAAATTAATAGCTGGTGAAGGCGATGTCGTTACTTTTGACGAAGTTCTCACAGTTGTTAAAGATGATGAAGTTGTTATCGGCAAACCATTGGTTGATGGTGCTAAGGTAACGGCTAAAGTTGAAGCTCAGGGCAAAGATAAAAAGATTCTTGTTTTCAAATATAAAGCAAAATCCAATTATCGTCGTCGCCAGGGTCATCGTCAGCCGTTCACTAAAGTAGTTATCGAAAAAATCGAAGCTTAATGATTAAGATTAAGATTTTTCGTCAAACAGAGGGTAAGATTTCCAGCTTTTCGGTTACTGGACATTCCGGTACAGCGAAGCATGGAGAGGATATTGTGTGTGCGGCAGTTTCAAGCTTAGCACAGACGGCTCTTTTAGGCGTGGGCAAGCATTTGCATCGTCAGCTTGATTATAAAGTGGCGAGTGGGGACTTGTATATGAAGCTAAAAGACGAACCGGATGATTTGACCGAAGCTATTTTGGAAACGATGCTTTTAGGACTTTTAGAGATCGAAAATATAAATCCGCAAGGTGTTCGAATTACAGAGCACAGGAGGTGAAATGAGTATGTTTAACTTTGATTTACAGTTATTCGCCCATAAAAAAGGGGTTAGCAGCACGCGTAATGGACGCGACAGCGAATCCAAACGTTTGGGTGTAAAAGAACATGACGGCACAGTTGTAACAGCAGGCAGTATTTTAGTTCGTCAGAGAGGGACTCACTTCCATCCGGGCCAGAACGTTGGAATCGGTAGAGATGATACTTTATTCGCTAAGATAGCTGGGAAGGTTACGTTTGAACGTGCCGGCCGCTATAACAGACAGATTAGCGTTTATGCTGTAGAATAAGCTATGTGAAGAATGAATACCTGCGCCTTTTATAGTCGCAGGTATTTGTGTATTTAGCGGCTGAGTTGGTTGTGATGTATAAAAAGCTGGTATTCAATCAATACCAGCTTTTTATACATCACAAGAAAGGTTAGGAAAAAGGAGAAACTATGCAATTTATAGATAGAACAAAAGTATCGGTTAAAGCCGGTAATGGAGGCAATGGCAAGTCAGCTTTTCGCCGTGAAAAATTTATTCCAAAAGGCGGTCCAGCTGGTGGTGATGGCGGACGAGGTGCCGATATCGTATTTATCGTCGACAATAACATGAATACATTGCTCGATTTTCGCTTCAATCGAAAGTTTGTCGGGAAAAATGGCGAAAATGGAGATATAAAGAATCAGTATGGGCATAGTGCACCAACTTGCTATATCAAAGTTCCACAGGGTACCTTGATCAAAGACGAGGAAACAGATGAAATCCTAGCTGATTTAACAGAAATCGGCCAACAGGCAGTGATTGCTAAAGGCGGTAGAGGCGGTAGAGGAAATGCTAAATTCTCGAGCAGTGCCAATCGTGCTCCAACCTTTGCAGAACTTGGGGAACCAGGTGAAAGCCGTCAGCTGGTACTGGAACTTAAACTGCTCGCTGATGTTGGTCTTGTAGGTTATCCAAGCGTAGGCAAGTCGAGTTTGATTGCCTCGGTTTCAGCGGCGCGTCCAGAAATCGCAGATTATCATTTCACGACGATTACACCAGTCCTTGGGGTGGTAAGCTTAGATGAAGGTCACAGCTTTGTCATGGCGGATATTCCTGGCCTCATTGAAGGCGCTGCTGAAGGCGTGGGACTAGGCCATGATTTTCTAAGACATGTCGAACGCACGAAGGTTATCATCCATGTGCTCGATGCGTCAGGAATCGAAGGGCGAGATCCTGTGGAAGATTATTATAAAATCAATGCAGAACTCAAACGTTATAGTGAACGCATTGCAAAACGACCACAGGTAATTGCTGCTAATAAGATGGATTTGCCAGAAGCTAAAGAAAACTATGCTCGTTTGGAAAAACTGGCAGCAGATGAAGGGGTAAAGATATTCCCTATTTCAGCAGCTACAAAAGGCGGCCTGCAGCCGTTGCTCGAGACAGTATCCCAAATGGTTGATGAATATGTGGAAGAGCCAGAAACAAATGAAGGCGTCAAAGTCTATGAGGCTAAAGAAGGCGATGAGATTGTCATTTCCCGTGATATGAGCGGTGATTTTGTGGTTTCGGGAAAATCTTTGGAGAAATTAGTTGCAATGACGAATTTTGCTAATGATGAAGCGGTTCGCCGGTTCCAATATATTTGGCGCATCAAGGGCATTGAAGAAAAGCTCAGAGAAAAAGGAATCAAAGAAGGCGATACCGTGCATATCGGCCTGATGGAATTTGAATATAGAGTTTGATTTGAGGAGGAAGAAAGTTTGATCCGTAATACATTGACAGGAAAACAAAAGAGATTTTTACGTTCTATGGGGGTTACCATGGAGCCTGTTGTCCAAATCGGTAAAGAAGGCCTTACCCCGGCTGTTGTTGAAAGTGCTAGAGAAGCAGTAAAGGCCCGTGAACTGATTAAGGTTCGCGTTCTGCAAAATTGCTTAGAAGAGCCAGAAGCAGTCTTGACGATGCTGGCAGAAAGAGCCGATACGAATCTTGTGCAAGTCATAGGCCGCAATGGACTTTTATATAAAAAGAATTTCAATAAGTCTAAAATAGAGTTGCCAAAGTAAGAATGAGGCTTTAAAGGGGGCGGCAGGCATGGAGATACGGAAAGAGCTAATGGAAGCTAGGCGCATTGTCATTAAGGTTGGTACGAGCACTTTAACACATGCGACGGGCAAACTGAATCTTTATCGAATCGAAAAACTTGTCAGAGAATTGGCCGATCTGGCCAACGAAGGCAGAGAAATCATTTTGGTTACGTCTGGTGCAGTGGGGGCGGGGCTCGATCGGATGGGTATAGCTGAACGGCCGAAAACAATTCCTGAAAAGCAGGCTTTGGCAGCTGTTGGACAGGGAATATTGATGCATATCTACGAAAAGATTTTTGCCGAATACGGTCAAACTGTGGCACAGGTGTTGTTGACAAAAGAGAACTCTTTGCGTCATAACCAATATATGAATTCACGTAATGCACTGCTTACCCTGCTTAAGATGGCAGTTATTCCAATTATCAATGAAAATGATGCAATCGCTGTAGATGAACTCAAAATCGGGGATAATGATACATTGTCAGCTACCGTGGCCACGCTTGTCGATGCGGATGCTTTGGTCATCTTGTCGGATATTGAAGGCGTTTATACAGCAAATCCGCAAACGGACAAAACAGCAAGGCTGATTGATTGTATAGAGGAGATAACACCGGCTGTAGAAAAACTGGCTGGCGGTGCTGGATCCAAACTTGGCACGGGTGGCATGTACACAAAAATCCAAGCGGCTAAGATAGCGGTCAATTCTGGCGTTGCTATGGTGATTGCTTCTGGGCAGCGTGATGAAGTACTGCGGCAAGTGCTCAAGGGGCAAATCATTGGTACATTATTTCCGGCAAAAGAATATCATCTAAAGGTGAGAAAGAGTTGGCTGGCCTTTGGCCGCTCGATTGCAGGCGATATTGTCGTAGATAAGGGCTGTGAAACAGCAATGCTCAAAGATGGATCGAGTTTGCTTGCAGCTGGAGTCTTGGGATTTGAAGGTGAATTTTCGGCGGGGAACACCGTGCGGGTCCTTTCGGTCTCAGGCCGAGAAATAGCAAGGGGCATCGTAAATTACAAGGCGGAGTCTCTCGAAAAAATCATTGGCAAACAAACCAATGAAATTGCCGATATATTAGAGGGGACCGTGCATAAAGAAGTCATTCATCGAGACAATATGGTATTGATGGTTTAAATATCTCTTAGAGGGGGTTGTTCGTATGAGTTTAGAAGAAGAAATCAAAGCTAAGGCTGTTATGGCGCAACATGCAGCGACGGAACTTGCAGTACTTTCGACTGAAGTGAAAAATCAAGCTTTATTAGCGATGGCGGATGCCTTGCTCAAACGGCAAGAGCTGATTTTGACAGAAAATCAGAAGGATTTGGAAATGGCCAGGCAAAAAGGCATCAAACGATCCATGCTCGATCGTTTGATGCTCAATGAGGACCGAATTGCACAGATGGCTGAAGGCCTCAGACAGACTGCTGCTTTACCGGATCCCATCGGACAGGGCTGTAGTTCTACCCGTCGACCGAATGGCTTAGAAATCCGTAAAGTGCGAGTCCCTCTAGGTGTTATTGGAATTATTTATGAAGCTCGTCCGAATGTAACGGCTGATGCTGCTGGGCTTTGCTTGAAATCGGGGAATGCAGTACTACTTAAAGGCGGTTCAGAGGCAATTTCTTCGAACTTGGCCATTGTTTCCGTGTTGATGAAGGCTGCCTATACAGCAGGAATCCCTGAGGGGGCTTTACAATTCATTGATTCAACGGACCGAGCAGCTGTACAGCATATGCTGCGCTTAAATGGGCATTTGGATGTAATTATTCCGCGTGGTGGCCGCTCTTTGATAAAGGCTGTAGTCGAAAATAGTTCGGTTCCTGTCATTGAAACGGGAAGTGGAGTCTGTCATACCTTTGTCGATGCGACCGCTGATCTTGCTATGGCGACAGCTATAGCGATCAACGCCAAGACGACTCGTCCAGCTGTCTGTAATGCGATGGAAACATTGTTGGTGCATGAGGCGATTGCACCTGCGTTTTTACCGCTTGTCATTGCCGAAATGAAGGCGAAAGGCGTTGAAGTCCGCGGTTGTGAAAAAACAAGAAGCTATGTGCCAGATATTCTTGCAGCGACGGAAGAGGACTGGGCTGAAGAATACGGGGAATTGATCTTGTCGGTGAAGGTAGTTGGAGATATTGACGAGGCAATTGCCCATATTACAAAATATAATACGAAACATTCAGAAGCTATTGTGACAAAAGATTATGATAATGCTCGTAAGTTTCAACAAAGAGTCGATGCGGCGGCTGTGTATGTCAATGCATCAACGCGTTTTACCGATGGTTTTGAATTTGGTTTTGGTGCAGAAATCGGTATCAGTACGCAAAAGCTGCATGCGAGAGGTCCGATGGGACTTGAAGAACTCACCAGCACGAAATATTTGATTTATGGTGAAGGCCAAGTGCGGTGAATGTATGCAACTTTTTTTGCGGTATGTTCAAACCCTTTGCCAGTATATAAAAACTCCGAAGGGGCGGCACGACTTTATTGATGATTTGCGGGCGATTTTTATTATTGCTGTGACAATCATTATTGTGCTTGTAATAATGAAACGAATAATACGTTTATAGGAGTAATGCTATGTCGGAGCAAATACAAAGAGTTGGGATTTTAGGCGGTACATTTGATCCAATCCATGTAGGGCATCTAATGACAGCAGAAGCTGTCCGAGATGAATATAAATTGGACAAGGTACTATTCATACCAGCAGCGAATCCACCACATAAACAAGAACAGCAGGTAACTCCTGCAATCCATCGATTTGTGATGACTTTGCTGGCTACTTGTTCAAACCCGCATTTTCAAGTTTCTTCTCTTGAAATGAATCGGCCAGGCCCATCGTATACAATCGATACGATTTATGAACTTTCTAAACGATTTGGGAAGTCTTCAGAAATTTATTTTATTACGGGAGCCGATGCAATCCAAGAGATTCCAACATGGGACAGAATCGAAGAGCTTTTGGGGATTTGTCAATTTATTGCCGCTACACGCCAAGGGTGTGTACCAGATGTCGATAATATTCGTGAATACTTTGGTGATTTAGGCCAAAAAAGAATCCATCGCCTGGCCACACCGGAACTTGAGATATCATCGACAGATATAAGAGAGCGCATAAAAAAAGGGTATTCTATAAAATATATTGTCCCAGAGCAGGTTGAACAATATATTTACAAGGAAGGTCTGTATTTACAAGGACACTGAAAAGCCCGTCGACGGGCTTTTTTTCTGTGGTCGTTACAGGAAAATACTGCATTGGCAGCGAATTGTTTATAAAGGACTTGATGTATATGGAAAGAAAAGACTTAGAAACGAAATTGGCCGCAAAGATAAAGCCGGCTCGGTACCAGCATTCAATTGCTGTCAGTGAAACGGCAGTTCGTTTAGCGAGGAAATATGATGTTTCAGAAGAAAAAGCCTATTTGGCAGGACTGTTGCATGATTGTGGACGTGCTTTTCCCACAAGTGATCTACTAGAGCTTGCTCAGAAAAGAGATATTTCTGTTTCTTATGTAGAAGCGGCAATACCGCTTTTGCTCCATGCTTATATAGGAGCAGAGATATTGCCGGAAGTTTATGGGATAAAAGATCCTGAGGTCCGGCAGGCTATTTGGCGACACACGGTTGGTGGGCCTAACATGACACCTTTGGATAAAATCATTTATCTAGCCGATATGATAGAACCGAATCGCAAGTATCCCGGAGTAGAAGAACTGAGGCGCCTTGCAGAAAATGATAGTCTTGATAAAACTTATATATATCATTTGGATTTAAGTTTTTTAAAAATTGTTTATCACAATCTCCCGAAGGTCGAATCGCCAATAGTTTAAATCCACTCATAT
>RCMY010002813.1_pt1 | contig 15630 bp, 11 predicted proteins | sample 2041341 | NCBI WGS metagenome assembly RCMY01 (sample SAMN09708234, study PRJNA481090) | Marine sediment metagenome, whole genome shotgun sequencing project.
GGGGCCGGGGAGCCAGTCAGCAAGTCCCTCTTGTGTCGAAGCGATGCCCAACACTTTCTCGATCGTCGGTCGTCGAAGGTCGGCATTGACCAGACAGACGCGCGTTTCGCCTTGGGCGAGTGCAATGGCGAGGTTTGCGGCGGTGGTGGATTTGCCTTCGGCGGGTCGAGCGCTGGTGATGAGGAACGACGCAGCGTCGCGGGTGGACCCGAGGAACTGCACCGACGAGCGGAGTCGGCGGAACGCCTCACGCGATCGTTGTACCTTTGCCGATCTGCCACCGGAGAGCATGACGATTGCGGAGGAACCTGATCGGTAGGCCATGCCGAACGAGGGGATGGAGGCAAGAACACTTGTGCCGAGTGCCAACTCGACGTCTCCTGATTCTCGGGCGGTCCGGTCGAGCCGGTGGAGGACGAAGGCCAGCGCTGCGCCAAGACCGGTTCCGAGGATCAAACCGAGTGCACGAATGATGTTGTCGGAAAAGCCGGAGGGAACCGTGGGGAGATCGGCAGATTGCAGCAACTCGGCCGGCGGTATCCGGGTGTCTCGACTGATCTGCGCGTCTGCAATCTGACTCGATCGATTGCGACGCTCACCCAAGACCGAACTCTGCGCAGAGCGGTTCGTCTGGATGAGTGCATTGACCGTCGACTCCGACGGAGTTCCGGCGACACGGTCAAGTTCTCGAAGAAGTTCGGTCTGTTCGTCCTCGAGCACCTGAAGTTCATCGTCGAGTCGCTCGATGTCCGCAGTCAGCGCAGAGATCGTCTTCTCGTCGAGATCGGCTGCCTCAGAGTTTCGCTTGGCAACGTACTGTGATGCAAAGGAGTTGACGGTGTCCTGCGCGACCTCGGGGTCTTCGTCGACGTACAGCAGCTCGAGGGTGTCGCTGAAATCGACAAACACGACGTCGAGGTCTCGGAGCAGAAGCAACGGCGAGGTCGTGATGCCGAGGTCGACGGCGACGAGTGCTGCGACCGAATTGGAGTCGACCACTTCACGCTCGCGTTCGAGGACAGGACTGATGTAGCGACCTTCGACGATCGTTGGGTTCACGAGCACTTTTGCCGAAGCTTCCCAGGTCTTTTGACGAGTGGTGGTGAACAGGATGCCCAACGCGATTCCGATCAACGCGCAGATGAGAATCAGCCACTTGCGCTGGCGCATTGCGGCCAGGTAGTCCTCGAGGCCCGGCGTTTCTTTCGCCTGGGATCCGGATTCATACATCATGAGGGAAAGTCTCCACGTGGTCGGCTTCTATCGTAGTTCTGTGAACGTCATTGGCGGGTGCACGGTCCAATGTCCGCGACCAGAGGCCGATGATCCGAGAACCGTGTGTCTTCGGACAACGCATTCGCTGTGCAGAGGTCTGGCGTCATGAGGATGTGGTCGATTCGAGCGAAAATCAACGACCAAGGTAGCGGTCGGTCGGCGGTGGGCACAGCCCAACCCGAATGTCGCATGCCGTCTTCGAGCGAACGCGTGAGTCTGCGATACGCCTGTCCTCGGTCGACGGCGTTGAGATCGCCGAGCACCATCACGGGGAGAGTTTCATTGTCGATCGCACCGGCGATCTGATCGACGAGCTCGACGTGCTCTGAGGCCGACAGCTCGTAGGGGCCTTCTCCAGGAATCGGACGTGGCACGTGAAGTGCGTACACGAGCACCGGCCCGTCATCAGTGGCGACTTCGAGGCGAAACCCGGGCAGACCGCCCGGAAAGCTGTCGGACAAGGGGTCGTCGAGAAGCGTCATCTCGAACCGTGAATACACACCGATGCTCGGCAGGCCATTGCGTCGATACGTGTCCCCGAAGGGCTCGAGGCCTTGCTCGTTCTGCTGCTGACGCTCGAGCGTCAAGATGTCGCTGAGCGCGTTGGGGAATCGCACACGAAACTCGGCATCGTGCGCTTCGGTGAGTTCGACACCGACCAACAGATCAGGCTCGTGACGGGAAACGAAATATCCGGCGTCGTTGTCACTGAAGTAGTAGAGGCCCATATTCATGGTCGCGACGCGGAACGAAACCTCGGGTGGCGGCCCATTCGTGGGTCGCCATGGCAATATCACCGCGACGATGAACAGCACGGCGAGCGAGGCGACGAGACCAAGCCAGACAAGACTTCGACGTACGACGGCAACAACGCCGGCAACACCCATGCCCAGCAACAGAATCACCGGCAACAGAATCGCGATGAATTCGAGGGTTGGGTGCAATGACCGGACGACGAACCACAACCATGGCGCGAGCGGCGTGAGAAATGCCACCTCGCGCCAGCCGAACTCGCGTCGATCTGGGGCGCGAGGGTCGTCGTCGTCATTCACAGACTCGAAGGGTACGGACGAAGAGTCGGCCGTGGAATGAGACATTTGACTTGTCCGCCGCTCTGACGATTTAGTGTTCGTGCGCTGGATCTGGTGCGTTTGGATCGATGCCGTAGCGCTCGATGGCTTCCTTGACGACTGTACGATCGATTCGACCCTCGTCTGCGAGTGCCGACAGTGTCGCAACGACGACGTTTGCGGCGTCGACCTCGAAGAAGGACCGCAGTGCTTCGCGAGTGTCCGATCGACCAAAACCATCGGTTCCGAGCGGCACGAAGCGCCCGGGTACCCACCGGGCGATCTGATCTGGGACGGACTTCATGAAGTCCGACACCGCGATGATCGGGCCGCCAACCGATGCAAGTTTGGTCGTCACGTCGGCGTGGACCAGATCGCCGTCCATGCGGAGACGATTCGCCCGTTCTGCAGCGAGTGCGTTCTCCCGCACCTTCTTGTACGACGTCGCGCTCCACAACTCGGCGCCGACGTCGTAGTGTTCGGCCAGTTCGGCCTGGGCCTCGCGCGCTGCACCTTGGGCTGATCCCGAGAAGAGGATTGCGACTCGATGAGCCCGCTCGGGAGCGTCGCTCCACTGATACAGGCCCGACAAGATGTCGGCGTCGGACACATGGTCCGGGCGTGCGGGCATCTCATAGTTCTCGTTGTAGATCGTCAGGTAGTAGAAAATGTCCTCGCCGTTCTCTGCACCATCGCCGTACATCCGGCGCAAACCTTCTTTGATGATCGCGCCCAATTCATAGGCGTACGCCGGGTCATAGGCCTCGCACGACGGAACGGTCGACGCAAGAACATGACTGTGACCATCTTGGTGCTGGAGCCCTTCGCCCATGAGCGTCGTCCGTCCAGCCGTTGCTCCCATGAGGAAGCCGCGAGCACGGGAGTCGGCGGCTGACCAGATGAGGTCGCCGACCCGCTGGAATCCAAACATCGAATAGAAGGTGAAGAACGGAACCATCGGCACGCCGTAGTTCGCGTAGCTGGTCGCAGCGGCGATGAACGACGAAAGTGATCCGGCTTCGGTGATTCCTTCCTCGAGAATCTGCCCGTCGCTGTCCTCGGAGTACGAGAGCAACAACTCATGGTCGACCGGCTCATAGAGCTGACCGAACGGCGCGTAGATCTCGAACTCGCGAAACATCGAGTCCATCCCGAATGTGCGCGCCTCGTCGGGAATAATCGGCACGACACGTGGACCGAAGTTCTGGTCTCGCATCATCGACCGCAGTGTCGCGGTGAAGACCATCGTCGTAGAGACTTCGCGGCCTCCTGAGCCCTTGTCGAGATCGTCGAAGATCGATTCTTCCGGCAGGACGAGTGGGCGGCGGGTCCGAACAACGCGTTTGGGAAGTGGACCGTCGAGCTGAGCTCGACGTTGGAGCAGGTATTGCATTTCTTCGGAATCGGGGGCCGGTTTGTAATACGGCGGCAGTTCGTCGTCGAGCGATGATTCGGGAATTTCGTCCTCGAGATGCAAACGGCCACGCATCTCGAGCATCTGCTCCTTGTTCATCTTCTTGAGCTGGTGCGTCGTGTTGCGGGCCTCGAACCCTTGACCGAGGGTCCATCCCTTGATCGTCTTTGCCAGGATCACCGTTGGCCGATCGGTCTCTTCGACCGCAGCTTTGTAGGCGGCATAGAGCTTCTGATAGTCGTGACCACCTCGCGGAAGATCGCGAAGTTCAGCATCGGAGAGGTGCTCGACCAGTTTGCGCAGACGCGGGTCAGGCCCGAAGAAGTGTTCGCGAATGTAGCTGCCGTCATCGACGGCGAAACGCTGAAACTCACCATCGACCGTGGTATTCATCTTGTGCAACAAGAGTCCATCGACATCACGGGCGAGGAGGTCGTCCCATTTCGACCCCCAGACCACTTTGATGACGTTCCAGCCAGCGCCACGGAAGTTGCCTTCGAGTTCTTGGATGATCTTGGAGTTGCCTCGGACCGGTCCGTCGAGACGTTGCAGGTTGCAGTTCACGACCCAGATGAGGTTTCCGAGGCCGGATCGACCAGCCAAGGAGATGGCACCCAGTGTTTCTGGCTCGTCGGTCTCGCCGTCTCCCAGGAAGGCCCATATCTTGCCCTGGGATGTGTCGTCGATGCGGCGTTGGGTCATGTAACGAGCAAAACGTGCGTGATAGATGGAGTTGATCGGGCCGAGGCCCATCGACACGGTTGGAAACTCCCAGAACTCGGGCATGAGACGAGGGTGGGGGTACGACGAGAGTCCGTTGCCGCCGATTTCCATCCGGAAGTTGTCGAGGGTTTCCTCGTCCAATCGTCCTTCGAGGTAGGCACGGGCATAGATCCCCGGGGCAGCGTGTCCTTGCATGTAGATGTGGTCGCCGGGTAGTCCGTCGTCCTTGCCTCGCCAGAAGTGGTTAAAGCCAACGTCGTAGAGCGATGCCGAAGACGCAAAGGACGACAAGTGGCCGCCGATGCCATCAGCCTTTTTGTTTGCCCGGACGACCATGGCCGCTGCGTTCCAGCGGATGAATGCGCGGATTCGGCGTTCGATGTGTTCGTCGCCGGGGAAGAAAGGCTGTGCCTCGGTCGGGATGGTGTTGACATACGGCGTCCACACCGACGGGGGCGTGCCGATCTGCATTTCGTGCGATCGCGCCATCAGGCGCGACATCAAATAACGGGCTCGAGTCTTCCCCGAACCTGAAGCAACGGCGTCGAGGGATTCGAGCCACTCTTTTGTTTCTTCGGGGTCGATGTCGTGAAGCTGCTGGGAGAAGTTCTCATGCATATGTGTGCAGTCTCTCAACCAAGTCGGAGAATAGGAAACTTTTGCCGATGTTTCTCTGCGGAAACGAGAAGCGAAGGCATGCTGGATACCAATGACGCTGTTCGACACCGATCCATTTGCTTCTGACCCCTTCGATTCCGAGGCGCCGGCGCCGGGGACCAACACCGGGCGCGAGGCCACGATCGTGGCGGCGATTCGAAAGACAGCGACCGGATCGGCCCAGCGTCGAGACGTGTACACCGATGGAGCGTGTCAGGGGAATCCCGGCCCAGGTGGATGGGGATGGGTGATGCCCGATGATTTCTGGGCGTCAGGAGCCGAGAATCCATCGACCAACCAACGGATGGAGCTCGCTGCGGTACTTCATGCGGTGACCCACATCGATGGAGCGATTGAAATTGTCAGTGACTCCACCTATGTCGTGAACTGCTTTCGCGATGAGTGGTGGAAAGGATGGGAGCGACGGGGCTGGAGGAACAGCCAGAAGAAGGATGTCGCCAACCAGGACCTCTGGAAGCCGCTCGTGGAGGCGTACAAGTCGGCCGATGTCACGTTCCGGTGGGTGAAGGGTCACGCAGGGAACGAATGGAACGAGGTCGCTGATCAGCTTGCCGTCGAGGCAGCCGCCGGAAACAGCAGTGACGGCGAAGTCAGGTCTCGGTGACCGCGACCACGGGATAGAACGCAACTCGGCGGGCGACGGATTCGGCTCCGGCTTTTGGCTCGGGGTAGTACCACGCTGCATTCTCCGCGGTTTCGCCCTCGACCTCGAGGGTGAAGTACGACGCCGTGCCCTTCCAGGGACAGCCGGTGTGATGGTCGGTTTCACTGACAACGCTGCGATCGAGTGACTCGAGAGGGAAGTAGTGGTTCCCTTCGACGAACGTCGTGTCGTTGCTCTGTGCGATGACCTTGCCGTTGAACGTTGCTGTTCTCATGGGTTGGTAACCCTCGTTCTGGTCTGGCCTATTCCTCGACGAGCTCGGCGAGCCGCTCGAGGGTGCGTTCGATGTTGGGCAGGTGTTTCTTGGGGTAGCCGGCAAGCTCGATGAACTTCGGTGAACGTGATGTCGACCAGTCGAAGGTCTCGGTGACGAGCGTTCCCTCCTCGATGGGCTCGAGTTCGTAGCGCCACCGATGTTTGCCGAAGTGCTGCCACGCAATGAGGCGGTTCGGCTCGAACTCGACCACGGTCGACGACATTCGGTAGGGGAGAAGTGACATCTTCATATCCATGCCAAATTTCGATCCAAGTATGAGTTGTTCAGATTCCTGCAGCGCGCCCCGCACCGTTCCCGAACCATCGAAGAGTGCGTGTTTGGACGCATCTGCGAGAATTGCGAAGATCTCCTCGGGGCTCGCCGCGATTCGTCGTGACGCCCGCGTCCGCTGGGATGCCATGTCGACCTGACCTGTGGTGCTCATAAAAGTGCCTCGAATGCGTCGTCGATCGTTGGATGGGTGAAGACGAATCCCGAGTCGAGCAGGACAGCAGGAATCACCCGGGCGCTGAAGAAGAGCATCTCCTTCGCAGCTTCCTTGCCGAGTCGGAGGTCGACAGCAAACTTCGGTGTCGGGAGAAATGTCGGTCTTCCGAGCGCACGTCCCAAGGCGCTGGTGAACTCGGCGTTCGTCGACGGGTTCGGTGCGGTGAGGTTCACCGGGCCAATGATGTCGGAGTCGATGATGTGCAAGATGGCGTTGACCTCGTCGGTAATCGAGATCCAGCTCCAAAACTGCGAACCGTCACCGATCTTGCCGCCGATACCCAATTTGAAAAACGGAAGTTGTTCGGCGAGTGCACCGCCATCTGGACTCAGGACCACCCCGGTGCGGATGAAGGCCGTGCGGATTCCGGCATCGATGGCAGGCGATGCTGCGGCTTCCCACTCGACGACGACGTCGGAGAGAAATCCTGCTCCCCGCGGATCGCTCTCGGTGAGGCGTTGATCTCCCCGATCTCCGTAGAAGCCCATTGCGGATCCGCTGACGAACACTTTTGGTTTGTTGGTGAGACCGGCGATCGTCTCCGCGATGAGGGCCGTGCCGAGCGTGCGGCTCTCGATGACCAACGCCTTGTACTCGTCGGTCCACTTCTTGTCGCCGATACCCGCACCCGCGAGATGGACGACAGCGTCGACGCCTTCGAGTTTTGATCCCTCGATGGTCCCGGCGTTGATGTCCCACGCAACAGTGTTGGGTCCCGAGGTACCGCGGACGACTTTCAGCGCAGTGTCGCCGCGCTTTTCGATCGCGCTGATCAGCGCCGTTCCGATGAGGCCCGATGAGCCCGTGATCGCAATCTTCATGGGCACATCCTACGACGACCTCACAATCACCCTCTGCTCGAATGAGCGAAGCTCGCGTCGCGACCGTGAGGGCTTTGACCGATCTCGACCGGAAGTGTCGAGGTGAGGCAGGGGGTCTGACCCCTTTATGTAAAAGGGGGTCTGACCCCTTTATGTAAAAGGGGGTCTGACCCCTTTATGTAAAAAGGTGCCAGGTCGCTGTGTCGGAGGTCACATGGCAAGGTGTGGGGAGCGAAGCTCGTGTAGCGACCGTGAGCGCTTTGACCGATCTCGACCGGAAGTGTCGAGATGTTAGAGCCGGTCGGCGGTGCCACCTTTGATGACATCGCGGCAGTCGAGAACATACCCGGTGTGCTCGGCGAGGAGATCGATGTCGATGTCGTCGTGATCGACGAGCATGATGACCGCTTCGGCCGACTCGAGCGTTTCAACCGTCAGGTCGATCACCGTGGTGCCGAGAGGCAGCAACGATCCGTCGACGTGCGAGTCGACGAATCGAACGTTTGCGCCGAGTTCGATGAGTCGCTTCGCAACATCCACGGAGGGAGACTCGCGGGCGTCGCCGGTGTTTGCCTTGTAGGCCATACCGATGAGTACAACGTCGACGCCAACGAGTGACGTGCGCTCGGGAAGCCCGGCGCAGAGGCGTCGAACCACGTAGTCGGGCATGTGGCGGTTGATGTCGTTCGCCAACTCGACGAAACGGAACGTCTTGCCTAGTCGATTTTCGACGGCCCAGGAGAGGTACGACGGGTCGACCGGAAGACAGTGTCCGCCCACGCCGGGACCGGGGGTGAACTTCATGAAGCCGAACGGTTTTGTCGACGCGGCTTCGATGACTTCCCAGATGTCGACGTCAAGGTCGTGTGCGAACATTGCGAGTTCGTTGACGAGTGCAATGTTGACATGCCTGAACGTGTTCTCGAGAAGTTTCGTGAGTTCTGCCTCACGCGTCGATCTGACCGGAATCGTCTTGTCGATGCACTGGTCGTAGAACCACTGAATTGCGGTCAGCGAGGCAGGTCCGACTCCGGCGACGACCTTTGGCGTGTTGATGAGGTTCCAGCAGGGGTTTCCGGGGTCGATGCGCTCGGGTGAATAACCAAGGTAGTAGTCGATGTCGGCAACGAGTCCGGTCGCGGCTTCGATGCGTGGGCCGACGAGTTCGTCTGTTGTGCCAGGGTACGTCGTCGACTCGAGCACGACCGTGGCGCCGGACCGAAGGTGCGGACACAACATGTCGATCGCAGCTTCGATGAACCGGAGGTCAGGTTTGTCGTTCGTGAGCGGCGTGGGGACCGAGATGATCGCAACGTCGAAGTGGGCGAGGTCATCGGTCGAGCAGGTCGGCAGGTAGACGCCCGCAGAGATCGCCTGAACGATCTGTTCGTCAGAGATGTCTTCGACGTGCGACAGGCCGTTTCGAAGTCCACCGATCTTGCGTTCATCCACGTCAAAACCAACGACGGTGAATCCCACGTCGGCCGCCCGGATCGCTAGTGGAAGTCCGACGTACCCTTGACCGAATACTGCGACCCTGGTCGCTTCAACATTGCGCATACCTACCAATCGGCGTAGGTCGTTGGCACGTGAGTCGTTCGACCCAAAATTCTGGCGTTGTCGTTTCGGTTTCGACGAGTCAGCGACGTGTCGAAACCGGCGATCGACGGGCGTATGCAGCGAGTGAGACGCCCATCGCCACGAGTCCGGCGGCCAACGACAACAAACGGCTGGCATTGCGTCCGGTGAAGGGAAGCGCCTCGGGAATGTCGTTGATGGCGGGCGCCTCTCCATTCGGCTCGAAGGTGATCGATCCATCCGAGGAGATGTGGATGAGTACTTCGAGGTCGAGGTCGCCGCACCGAGAGTGCACCCGGTAGGTGCCCGGCTCGAGGTCGGTCGGCAGTTCGACGTCGGGGAACGCGAACGTGCCGTCTTCGAGGCTGCCGGGACGTGCGACTGACGTGGTGACCGCGAGAATTCGGCCTGGCACGGACTGAGTGGAAAACGGATCGTTCGAGGTCGGCTGGATGCCTGGCAGATACAACACCACCTCGACTCCACCTTCACAACCCAGGCCGGTGAAATCTGCCATCCCGGGCCTGGTTGGCGAGGTCGTGACGAACAGGCCCGAGACCCCGCCGTACTGCGCGCCAGCGACCGTCGGCGAACCGAACGCGACGAGCAGCAAAAGCGCCATCGTGATCGAGGCCCGAAATCCGCGACGCTTCACGGCGCGAGGGTGAGAGATGTACGTCACCTGAACCCTTCGGTCTCGACCCACCAGATTTGAGAGGTCGTTCGACCTGTTCGATTCCCGATGTCGTCAGTGAAGGATGTGAATCGCTCGTCAGCGCTGCAGGTCGAACGTCATCACTTCGGATCGGTCGAGCGGCGCGGCCCAGCGAACGCCGTCGGATCTGGTGCTCCACCCGGCGGGCGGCACAATCCGGCTGCCATTGTCGGTCGAGACCTTCCAGGACAAGTGGTCGGGCGTGGCGAGCGGCTGCGCCCCGAGTGTCATGCTGTATTCGCTGTCGACGCCCATGTCGCCGTGGAGATCGAGTTCGACCACCACGAAATCTCGGGGTGGTATGGCGACGAGCATCGTGTACACCGACACACCGAACTCCGATGATTCCTCGACCCCGGCGGTCACCCCGTCGATGGTGGCATCGCGAAGTCGATCCGAGGAGTACACCGACAACAACATCCGGTTCGTGCCAGGGGGAAGTCCTTGATCGTTCGAACCAATGACCGCCTCCGGGAGTCCGCTCGCCGGAGCGTTGTTCACGAGGGTGATCGTGACTCGATGCGACACGTCGTCGTATTGGGGTCGGAGGGTTGTTCTGATGTCGACCGTTCGATCGAGGTACGGATCGATCTTATTCTGCCCAGCGTTTTGGTGCACGACGGCAAGAAGGCCATCGTCGCTCGTCGGAAAGGCGCCCGAGACACCTAATCGGTCGACGATCGAGCCGTCGGTGTCAGCTGCAATCCAGAGCGACAGACGCCGCTGTTCGGCCAAGGGAGCGAGTTCGGTGATGAATTCCAACGGATCTGGCGGATCGTCGAGCAATACATCGATGAGCTGGCCGGTCAGCCCGAGAAGTGCGGCCTCTCGCAGCCGCTCCTCGGATTCGAATCGCCCGTACTGTTCGATGAGAAGTTCGTTCGACGCGGTTGTCCCGGTGAGACGGATGTCGCCATCGATGTCGGCTGGCCCTGTCAATCCCAAGAGTTTCTCTACGACGAACGGGTCGACCATCACCACTGCTTCGACCTCGACGCCGGTCGCTTGTTCGAAGAGGTCAGCGGCGACCGGCGCCACGCTCGGAAAGTTTGGGCTGAGTGTCACGTCCTGGATGAGTCTCTCGACATCGAATCGGCCGTACCGTGCGACGTAGTCGTCGTCGGCGACCAGCTCGGCCGAGTTGTCCTCCAAAAGCGCGTTGAGCTCTCGCGACTGGTACTGCTCAACCAGCTCCAGGGACCCATCAGACGATTCCAAGAGGGCCCAATTTCCAATGAACCCGCCGGTACCTCGAGCTTCAGCTGGAGTGGCGAACATGATGAGAAACTGCGCCGGCGCCTCACGACCCAAAAGATCGGCTCCGACGTGCAATGCCTCGGCCGATGCCCCGACCAGACCCGACGAGCGACCGAGCACTTCGAGCGCGCGGTCGAGGCGCTCCGCAACCGGTGGTAGCAACCAGGGCGAAACAACAGCGGCAATCTTCCCGTCCGCTCGAGCCGTCGTTGCGGCGAGAGCGTCGACCGCTGGCGTGATGGCATCGATCTCCTCGATGTCGACGACTCGGTCGACGATCAGCGCATCGGGGTCGACCCGGTCGGCGACCAGAGCTGCCGATTGAGTGAGGGCACTCGCCTGACCGGTGACCACCTGAGCTGAGCGAACGTGTTGGCCAATGACAGGGAGAAGTCGACCAGGCGTCATCCATGGTCCAGCAAGAACGCGATTGGCCGAAGCCCATTCGTCAGATGCTGCTCCGAAGGAAGCTGTCGCCGCCGTGAGATCGCCGTCGTTTGCGGCTTGGGCAGCGCGTTGTGACAGATCGAGTCCCCGCAGCATCGGCTGAGCCGCGATGCCTGCGACGGCGATCGAGGCGAGAATGACGACCACCACGCCGATCGCGATGACCCGAATCTGTCGTTTGATTGTTCGGCGCCGACGTCGAGACAAGGTCCTCCAGCCGGATGCGACGACGGGCGCAGTGGCGGCGAGCGTGATCAGGGCGCTCAGGGCGAATGGGTCGTCGAGTGCACCTCCGGTGAGCCGCCAGAGGGGGCCGGGTCCCTGGACGAGAAGCGAAGGAACGCAGACCGTTGCGATCGAGGCGCCTCGAATGGGGTTGCGGCGACCGGACGACTGCACCGCGTATATCGCGAAACCGAGAGCGACGACCGACGCCATTTGCGCCACCAAGGATGCGGTCGAGACGGCGGCGAGCCCAGCCAGAATTGGCCACGTCCACCGACGGGCTCGACCGGCGAACCACACCACCACACCTGCGAAGGCGCCGCGATACATCGCATCGGCCAGTGAAATGCCCACCGGTGATGCGTCACTCATCACCGCTGCGCCGATCGTCGAGACCGCGATGAGAGCGATCAAGACAATCCGTTGCCCAGCATGACGTGGCAGTCGTGTGGACGTGCGCGGGTGATCGAGGAGGGGTGTGGTGATTCGCATTGGGGCGGTTTGGCGGTCTCGCAGGTCGATCGTCATGGCGGCCTGGTCCTATCGACTTGAGTAGGACTGATTTGAGACTGACGCAGGGCGACCGATAGGTCATCGGGTCCTGTGGGACTAGGTAGAACAACTCAGGATTCACTCAAATCTGGTGGGTTCGCACCGACAGAACCCTCGATGAGAAACGAATCAGATCGCGAGCGGAGTAGGCCCGCGCAACCCCGGGGTCCTCGGACCCCGGGGGTCACGTCTCGCTCCGCATACAGGATGTCGAACCGCCGTTTCACGGGCATGTCCACGATGATGCAGGGAAGCATCAGTCTACGTGTCCTCACCGATGGGCTCATCTGGTTCGTCGTCATGGTCAGCGGTGCCGCAACGATGGGTGCCTCGTTGGCTCACGGTGCAATCGCCGGTGGCGTTGCTGCCGGATTGCAGGTGTTTCTCGGGGCGTCCACGGGGTTGTACCGTGGTCGATGGCGTATGGCTACGTTCGATGAGGCGGTCGCCCTCAGCGCTGTCATCTGTGGGGTCTCCATTGGTCTTGCTGGTCTTGTCGCCAGCGCAGGACTGGTTGGCGTGACGGTTGCCGTCAGTGTTCTTGCTCCATTCGCTGCATTGAGCTTGATGGTGGGGGCGAGGGGTGTCCGACGGGTTCGCAACCAGCGGGATCGTCGCCGATCGAACCGTTTTGACCAGGAACCTGTGGTCGTGTTCGGCGCCGGTGATGGCGGTGCACAAATCGTTCGGGCGATGCTCGGGAACCCGAAAGGCACGTACGTGCCAGTTGCTTTGCTCGATGACGACCCGATGAAACGGAACCTCCGCATCCAGGGTGTACCCGTCCTTGGCACTCGTGCGGATCTCGAACGAGTCACGAAGGCAACCGGAAGCACCGTTTTCGTCGTGGCGATTCCCACCGCCGGAGCCAACACGATTCGTTCGGTCGCAGAACATGCGGAGGAACTCGGCCTCGATGTTCGTGTGCTGCCGCCAACCCAGGAACTCGTCGACGGCATTGTTTCGCTCAGCGATCTTCGCGAGATCAGTGAAGCGGATCTTCTCGGTCGTCGAGTGATCGACACCGATCTCGACGCCATCGCGTCATACCTCACGGGCCAACGAGTACTCGTGACGGGTGCAGGCGGATCGATTGGATCTGAACTGTGCCGACAAATCGCCCGTTTCGAGCCTGCCGAGTTGGTGATGGTCGATCGAGACGAAACCGCGTTGCACGGCGTACAGCTGGTGCTCGAAGGGCGCGCACTTCTCGAGAGCCGCAATTTTGTCGTCGCCGACATCCGCGACGCTGCCCGACTCGACGAGGTTTTCGAGGAACACACACCGACCGTGGTCTTTCATGCTGCTGCGTTGAAGCACCTTCCCTTGCTGGAGATGTATGCCGAGGAAGGTTGGAAGACAAATGTGCTCGGAACGAACAACGTGTTGCGAGCTGCGGCGCGCGCCGGTGTCACCCATTTCGTGAACATCTCCACTGACAAGGCTGCCGATCCGACCAGTGTGCTGGGATACACCAAACGGCTCGCCGAGCAACTCACGTCGTGGTACGCGAATCGCAGCCGCGGTGACTGGGTCAGCGTCCGGTTTGGAAATGTCCTCGGATCTCGGGGCTCGATGCTTCGAACGTTCCGCGCGCAAGTCGATGCAGGAGGACCGATCACCGTCACACATCCAGATGTGACCCGGTTCTTCATGACTCCACAGGAGGCTTGCCAGCTGGTGATCCAGGCGGGAGCGGTGGGTCATCGCGGCGAAGCGCTCGTTCTCGACATGGGCGAACCCGTACGAATTCTCGACGTTGCACGTCGCCTTGCCGCTGCATCATCCGAACCGATCGAGATCGAGTTCACCGGTCTTCGTGAGGGCGAGAAATTGCATGAGGATCTCATCAGCAGGGAAGAACTCGATGTTCGACGAGCCCACCCGTTGATCTCGCACGTCGCAGTGCCTTCTCTACGACCGACGCAGTTGGGGCTATTCGATAGTTCGAGCAACGACAACGCTCGTGAGTCGATGCGTCAGCTCTGCGCCGGAATTGAAACAAACTCGGTTCTGACGCTCTGAAACACGAGTGGTTCGAGCGCCGAAAGTGCCGCTTCAGGGCGCCGAGAGTGCTGGTTCAGGAGCGATCGACTCGCCGAGCGGGCACACCGGTCACGGTGGTACCCGACGCCACGTCGCTGATGACGACGGCTCCTGCTCCCACCATTGCTCCGCGACCAATTCTGCGTCCCGGAAGCACCGTTGCTGAGGCGCCGATGTAGGCCTGATCGCCGACGGACACGTTGCCGGTCAGCCGCGCACCGGGTGCGACCGTCACGAAGTCGCCAATGCGGCAGTCGTGGGAGATCGACGTTGCGACATTGATGTGGCTGTGGCGTCCGATCTCGACGTTGGTCGTCACGATCACGCCCTGAGCCAACACTGCGCCGAACCCAATGTGCGAATCCGATCCAATGCTGGCACTCGGGTGTACAAGGCACGACTTCGGATCAGCGAATTGGCGAGCAAGTGTCGTTCGCAACCGCGGGTCGCCAACACCGAGATACACCTCCAACCCGCGACTGTCGAGAGTGCTCGAGGGGCCGAGAAATCGGATACCTGCTCGGGCCAACACGGCTCGGTCTGGCTCGCCATCGTCGACGATCCCGAGCAACGTGACGAGTTGGTCGGCGGTCTGAATGGCTCGCACGATGTCGGCCAGTTCGCGGCCATGGCCACCGGCGCCGACGATTGCGATCGTCCGCGTGTTCGACGTCTCGCTCGTTGGGTGGTCTGGAGAAACGATGCGGAGGTCGAGCGACGGGGTGGCGGGTGATGACGTCATTGCGATGCCCGTCGCGTGGTCGGATCATCGAGTGTGTTGCGGGTGAGGTCGAAGTCGACGAGTCGGACGAAAACCGGTCCATCGCTAGCTGACGCAATGTCGACGAATCGATCTGTGGAGTCATGTCCGGCGACACCGTCGCCGCAGGTGACGACACGAATCGTGCGGGCCAGAATGTGGAAGTACTCGCGTGCTCGTGGCGACTCCGCCCAGGCCAGATCGTGAGTGAAACGATCTTCCCATCGCAACGAGTTCCGCCCGTTGACCTGCGCCAGACCGGTGAGACCAGGTCTCACGGCATGTCGGTAGTTCTGGGTATCCGACAGCGCCTCGACCTGGGTCGGGAGCATCGGGCGGGGACCGACGAGGCTCATGTGACCGCCAACGACGTTGAGGAGCTGGGGCAGCTCATCCAACGACGAGCGACGGAGGAGCCTACCGATCGGCGTGATTCGGCTCGGGTCGGGAACGAGCGGATTATCACCCGTCACCATCGAACGAAACTTGAGCATCGAGAAGAGTTCGCCATCGCGCCCAACCCGCTGCTGGCAGAACAGGACGGGACGGCCCGAGGTGACGAGCACGAGCAGACTGAGTGCGACGAGAACCGGGATCCAGAATGGCGAAGTGATCACTATGAGGGTCACGTCGAAGAATCG
>RCMY010002814.1_pt1 | contig 15629 bp, 15 predicted proteins | sample 2041341 | NCBI WGS metagenome assembly RCMY01 (sample SAMN09708234, study PRJNA481090) | Marine sediment metagenome, whole genome shotgun sequencing project.
CAAAATCGTCAACTAGACGCAAGTATCGTTCATGTCTTTGGAGACGATAGCTGTCATAGTCACCATGGTATGAGACAATTTTACCATCTTCAATTTCATGATAAACTGACACGATATTCTTCAGAAACTCACGGTCATGCGAGACTATAAGCAATGTCTTTGACGTCGAATTACAAAATGATTCTAACCATTCAATACCACTTGTATCCAGATGGTTTGTCGGTTCATCAAGACAAATTACTTCATAGTCTTGAAGCAACAGCTGGACCAAAGAAATCCGTGTTTTCTCTCCACCACTTAAGGTGGAAAAACCTTGTTCAAGTAAATGATAAACCCCTAATCCCTTAGCATAAGAGTCTAAAGAATTCTCCAACTCATAGCCGCCCATAAGTTCAAATTTCTCTTGAGCGTTTGAGTACTTCTTAAAGACATTATATAAGTCACTTGTATCACTCATCGCCAATTCTAAGTCACTTAAACGAGCTTTTAAAGTCTTATAGTCATCAAAAGCACTTAATATATACTCTTTAGCATTTCCTGGGAAATTAGTATAGGTTTGCCTCATGTATCCTACATTCATATCTTTAGGAATATGGACTTGACCCGAGTCAAACGGTTCTATTTTTGACAGTATCTTTAAGAGTGTTGACTTTCCACTCCCATTCTCTCCAACAATTGCGGATTTACTACCTTTTATTATTTCAAGACTTAAATTATCCAGGATTAAATCTCCTGAGTATGTCTTCGTTAATTCATTAATATGTATTTTCATATGTTTCTCCTTTATTATTTGCATAAAGGAACAAAAAAATCTGCCTGTATAAAAACAGCCAGATACGAAAGTCATGACGATTAATACAGTTCCTTTATGTTTGTGGACGCACTTGTCCCTTGTTAAATAAAGGATTTGTAAAAGTTATTGTACGACAAAAAGCATCAAACATATTGATGTCATACCGTGATTTGATTGTTTTAGTCATACAAATTAGCACCGTCATTCACCTCCCTAACGATATTTTAAGTATAGCACATATTAGACTGAATAAAAATTAAAAAACTATTGTAATCTTCGTTGAATAGAATACAATGAATTTAGGTGATACTATGATAAAAATCGAATCAATTACTAAAAAATATGGTAATCAATTTGCAGTCAACAATGTCTCTCTTGAGATAAAATCGGGAGAAGTTTTTGGCTTTGTAGGACCTAATGGCGCCGGAAAATCAACGACAATAAAAGCTATCCTTAACTACATTTTCCTAGATAATGGTTCCATAACTGTACTGGGTCTAGATGCAGTGAAGGATAATGTTGAGATTAAACAGCACGTTGCTTATGTTCCTAGTGAAGTCAATTTCTATCCTATGTTTACAGCTCTTGAGCTTATTAACCTATCTGCGAAAGCTCATGGTATTGATGATGATACGATGATTGATGTGCTTTGCCGTGACTTTCAGATTGACAAACATAAGAAATTACAAGACATGTCATTGGGTAATAAGAAGAAAGTAGCAATCGCTTGTGCTTTAATCGTTAAGCCTAAGATATTAATTATGGATGAGCCTACCAGTGGTCTTGATCCACTCATACAAAAGGTCTTGTTTAGCTATGTAAAGAAACTTTCTCGAGAAGGTGTCGCAACATTTATTTCAAGTCATAACTTAAAAGAAGTACAAGACCACTGTGATCGTGTTGCTTTCATTAAGAATGGTGAAGTGCTTAAAATTGCAGACCTCAGTGAATACACTCATTCTGGAAAATATATTAAGATTACTGGTGATGTCTCTCGTGTTGTTGATCTTCCTATTAAGATACTTTCACAAAAAGAAAATACACTTTCCTTCATCTTTGAAGGTGATTTATCGCTACTCTTCAAATCACTGCTTGAAGCACAGATCGATGATATTCTCATCGAAGACGTATCCATTGAACATCAGTTCCTAGAACTTTATAAAGAGGAGGAAAGTCATGATTCGACTCCATATTAAACTTAATCTTAAAGGAACCATTCTATGGGCGCTAATACTTCTTTTAATAGTCTTTGGTTTCATGGCATTTTTCCCATCAATGGCCAACGACTCCATGAAGGAATTAGTCGATGGTAAACTAAACGGCTTACCTGATTCCATTCTTAGCATTGTAGGTTTTGAGACCTTCCCCGATTTCACAGATATTAATGTGTTTTACGGTTATATTATGCAATATGTAATGATGGCACTTGCAGTATTCTCTATGAGTTTAGGATTGAACACCTACATTAAAGAGGAAAAAGAAGGAACTATTGAGTTTCTCTTTGCACAACCTCAATCACGACAATCACTAATATTAAATAAACTCGCTGCCAATATATTATTACTTACTGTGGTCATCACGACACTAGTCGCTTCAAGTGTTTTATCCTTTATATTGTTTAAACCTGATTCAATAAATCTTGGAACTCTACTCAGTGACAATCTAATAGTCTTTCTATCCTATTATCTTTTATCTTTCATATTTTTATTACTGGGAACATCGCTATCAATGCTTCTACCTTCAAGTGTCTCAGTAATTGGAATATCAATGGCACTTGTCTTTCTTCCTTATCTCGTTGGAACCATGGCAACAATGATTAAAGAGCTTAAGTTTATTAAAGGTGTATCAATCCTTCACACCTTGATGCCCAATCAATTGTACTCAAACACCATTAACTGGATGTCTCTTATTCTATGGTGTCTTGTAAGTCTTGCACTATTCATGGTCGCTTATCAGAGCTTCAAAAATAGAGATATTAAAGTATAGTAGTTCACTTAAATTTTCGTCCGATTACGAAGATTCCTTAAAAATGGTATAATAGAAGTAGATTATACTTAAGGAGGACTAGAATGTGGTCTATTAATGATCGTGTAATGCATAATGTATATGGTATCTGTAAAATTTGTGAGATTACTGAGCGTGAAGTTGATGACGACATTGTAAAATACTATGTAATGGTTCCTATTGATGATGAAATAACTCGAATACTTGTTCCTGTAAATAAAACCACTTCAATAAAAGAACTACTAACAAGAGATAAAATAATTGAATTAATACAAGCAATTCCTCAAAGTGAGGCAGTAAATATTGATAACAAAAATAGACGTCGAATGGTGTTTAGTGATTTACTTACTAAAGGTACACGACTTGATCGTTTAGGAATTATAAAAATCTTGTTTGAAGAAAAGCAAGAATTAGAAAAAGATAATCGCAAGCTTCATGTAAGAGATGAGGCTATATTAACACAAGCAGAAAAACTTCTTCATGAAGAGCTTGGTTATGTACTAGAAATCGATGAAAAAGATGTTGGGAAATTCATCCACAACATCCTTCATAATTCAAATTAGAAGCTGATATTATTCAGCTTTTTATTTTACTGTCATTGATGAGATAGCTCCTGCTAAACCACCAACTGTCATTGTTTGCAGCGTAACTTTTCCAGGACCTTTAATGACTGTGTCAAAGAATCCCTCTCCACCAAGAAACTTATTCTTTATTCCTTTAACGCTAACGACTTCAAGGGAACATGTCTCAGACATAATTGCCATTACACCTGTGTCACACACCAAGGATTCGCCTGCTTCCAGTTCATAATCAACAGCAAATCCATCAATCTCGACAAAAGCTGTACCTGGACCACTTATCTTCTGGAGAATAAACCCTTCTCCACCTAAGAAACCTTGACTTAATTTACCTTGCATAAACGCTTGTAAGTTAACACCTTCAGTTGCAGCTAGAAATGAACGTTTCTGACAGATGATACTTTCACCTTCTTGTAATTCATAAGCTCGAATACTTCCAGGAAACGATGAAGAAAAGGCAATTTCTGAGGCTTCATGAGCAGTATAATAACTGAGGAACATGCTTTCACCTGAAAACATTCGTCCCATCATTTTACCGACGCCTCCACCTTTAGTTTCTGTTGTGATATTCCCTTTCATCCAGGAACGCCCACCGACTTCACTAAACATTTTCTCCCCAGCTTCTAGTTGGCAAATTACCGCTGGTAAAGTTTCACCTATAATAGAATATTTCATAGTCCATCTCCTTGGTGTTTTACACCATTATTTTTTTATTGTTTCTTGACTCAATTCTAGCAATGATTGTGATACTTACGACTACTAAAACAATAACCAATACTAAGATATATGCATAACTGTTAAAGATATCGTGGAGTACACCGTAGACAGATTGTGACACAGCACTTCCAACGTTCATCACCATTGATATTGTAGCATACGCAACTGCATAATGTGTCTTTCCAAAGTATCGTTCTGTTAATAAAGGAATTGCTACTGAACCAATAGCGTATGTAGCACCAAATAGTAAGGATCCTATGAGTAATGGAGCTGCAACATTTGATGTGTACAGTAGGATTGATGCTGTCAGAATTGTGAGTAGTAACGTTAAACTTGCTTTGTAGACACCAATTCTATCAATAATAAAGCCAACAATAATTTTAGATACAACATTTCCTACTTGAGCCATTGATAACATTAAGGTTCCGGTTGTCATTGCCATCCCAAGGGTTGTTGCGAAACTAGGGAAGTACTGAACAAAACCAACAATAAAGTTAATCAAGAAAGCAAAGGTCACAAAGAGGATAAAGATACTATCTTTTCGAGAGAAATGTTCTTTATCCATTTTTACGACTTCTTCATAGATTGCTTCTCCATAAGGAATATCTCCGCCATCTTCAGGACGAGATGTAAATGGCACCAAGACAGCAGGTAAACAGAATAGTAGAACTGCGAGTGCCGCTACTTGATATCCAACACTCCATCCAAAACTTGTGATGATACTCCCCATTGCCATAGAAATAAGTGCCCCAACAATACCACTAAAACTTACGATGATACTTGTGATGACTCCTTTATTTTTATAGATCCAATTATTTACAATTGACATAATGGTAATCATCGAGATGAATACGACTCCAATACCTCTTACTACACCTAAAAGCATAAAATGAATCATGCTTGAGGAGAAAGCCATTAAGAAAGTTGAAGCAACTGTCAGAATGACACCAATTCGAAGGATTGTTTTTATATCAAGTTTTTTATAGATTTTTGGTGCAATCAAAGACGTAAAAGCCATTGATAACATAAAAACTGTAGTGGAACTTCCAAAGGTTCCAACACTAACACCAATTGCATTTGCTACAGGTTCATAAAAGACCCCCATAGAGTTTACTGAAATCCCCATCGATGCTGCCGCTAATCCACACATCGACAGGATTACCCATACATGTTTTTTATTCATAGTTCCCCTCAATTTTCTTTATTTCTAAGCCACGTTATCTCAGTACAAAGTATTATCCTTCAATTGAAGAAAAATCATGTTGTATTATTTCTTCTAATGAAAATACTTCATTTTCATACTCAAATCTAAAGATTGAACAGTTCTGAATTCGTCCTTTACGCTCAATGCTACTTGTTTCTTTACATGAAAGAATAAACTGAGCAATTGCTGCACCGTGAGAAACAATGAGTATGTTCTCATGATCATCATGGTCTGCTATTTCTTTAACAGCTCTAGCAATACGACTGCGAATTTCTAACTCATCCTCACCACCAAATTGCACGAAGAAATCACCATAAGGTAGTGGTGGATTAAGGTGTTCACCCTCTGCTTCTAGTCTACCAAAATTCCACTCTCTTAGGTCTTTATGTGCCTCAAAGTTCATATCAGTAATTATTTTTAAGGTATCGATTGCGCGTTCGGATGTAGAAGCATGAACACTATCGAACTTTAGCCCTAATTCATTGATATGATCACGAGCAATTTCAGCTTGTTTGATTCCTATCTCAGTGAGTGGCGAATCACAGAATCCTTGTATTTTATGTTGAACATTAAACAGTGTTTGTCCATGTCGCACTAAATATATATTTTTCATAAATACCTCTCTTTCAAAAACAGTATATCGTATTGGAGTAACTCCAAGTCAAATGAAAAGGTGAATTTAATCATTCACCTTTCCAGCTTTATCTTTCTAAGAGTTGATTGACCAGTGATTCTGGTACTGCATCATACCTTACAAAGTCTTCCGTATAGCTTGCACTACCTTGAGACATGGATCGTAAATCCGAAAGGTATTTAATGACTTCAACTTTTGGAACTTCTGCCGTAATTTCTTGAAGGCTATTATCGATTGCTTCAACATTTTGAATAATACCACGGCGTTTGTTTAAATCACCCATAATTGTACCTGTATAAGCCTCTGGGGTTGTTACCACGAGTTTTACGATAGGTTCTAAGAGTTGTGGCTCAGCCTTAGCCATCGCATCAAGATATGCTAAACGAGCTGCTTGCTTAAAGGCAATTTCTTTGGAGTCAACATCGTGATACTTACCATCAAAGAGTGTAGCTTTAACACCGACAACTTTATAGCCAGCAAGAACACCTTCTACCATTGCTTCACGAAGCCCTTGTTCAACAGCTGAGAAGTATTGTTTTGGAACTGCTCCCCCAACAACACGCGTTTCATAGACCATTTCATCCGTATCAAACGGTTCAAATTCGATAAAGACATGTCCAAATTGCCCAGCACCACCTGATTGTTTCTTATGACGTCCTTCACCAACCACTTTTTTACGAATGGTTTCTCTGAATGGAACTTTAGGAATAGTCGTAGACACTTCTACACCGTATTTATCTTTTAACTTGGTAATCATTGTGTCGAGATGTTGCTCCCCTAAACCATAAAGAATTTGTTCATTGGTTTCTGGGTCTTTGGTGTATAACGCCCCAACATCTTCCTCTATTATCTTTGCCAAGGATGGACTTAACTTGTCCTCATCTTTCTTGGTCTTTGGCCAAATTGCCATTCCAAATAAACCTGCAGGAATATCTGGGATTGAATGAATAATTGGATTCGCCTCTGTTGATAAGGTATCAAAAGTCTTTGTATATTGAAGCTTGGTAACTGCTCCAATATCACCAGCAAACAGTTTACCAACAGCGATTTGATGTTTACCATTAACACTATAAACAGTATTAATTCGTTCATCTTCATCTCGATTTGCATTATATACATCAGAGTCTGATGATAGAACACCACTTAATACTTTAAGATAACTAATCTTACCGACAAATGGGTCAACGATTGTCTTAAATACTTGTGCACTTAATACTTCGTCTTCTTGAGTTTTTAATGTACGAGGATTCTTGCGGTCATCTTCTGCCTGAATTTCCCCTTTTTCATAATAACTTGGGAAATATTCGGTAATTAAGTCTAGAAGACGTCTCATACCAATACCTTTATCAGCACTACCACAATAAACTGGACGAATGTCTCCACTTCGAACACCTAAAGAAACACCTCTTAGGATCTCTTCCTCTGTAAGGGAACCATTTTCAAAATAATTTTCCATAAGGCTATCTTCAGTCATTGCGACAGCTTCACATATCTCATCCCAATGAGCATCAACTTGTTCTTGGTATTCTGCTGGAACTTCTTGTGGAGTTTCAGGATTATCGTAATACCATACTTTCTTACTTAATAAGTTGATACTTCCAATAACTTGATCATTTTCTCGAATAGGAATTTCAAAAGCAATAATACTTTTACCTAATTCATCTCGTAATTCATTATAGATTTTATGGAAGCTAACTTGTTCGCTGTCCATTTTATTGACGAAGAAGATTGTAGGTTTTTGATCACGTTGTGCCCATCTGAATGCTGATTTAGTTCCCTCATCAACAGATGCACCAGCATCAACTACAATTAATACATTATCACCTACACTAAATCCTGACAGTGTTTCTGCAACATAATCAGAATAACCTGGTGTATCGATACAGTTAATTTTTCTATTTTCCCACTCAATCGGTACAAGTTTTAATGATAAGGTTTGACCTTTCTGTACTTCAAGCGGTTCAAAGTCTAAAAGCGATTGTCCACTACTTGCAGTGACTATTCGTTCTATTTGCTTTGCTTCAAATAGCATGGATTGAATAACACTACTTTTACCACTCCCATTATGTCCTAATACAACTAGGTTTCTAACATCTTCACTTTTATAGTCTCTCATCATCTATCCTCCTACTTCAAATGTTTCTTCAATGCATCAAAATCATGTTGTCGAATGTAGTGGATAGCAAGTCTTCCTTCATTATCTTCAATTGTTTTATCAGCACCGTTATCTAATAAGTAAACAATTAGTGGTTCAAATCCTGCATAACATGCACGCATTAATGTAGTACAACCTTTTTCGTCTTGGGCATTAATATTTGCACCATGGCGAATAAGATACTTAATGATATCTTCATGATAAGCAATAGTTGCTTCCATTAGAGGCGTTCTTCCCATCTTATCACCGATATTAACATCGCTTCCTGACTCAACAAGGAGTTCAACGATATCAAGATGGCCTAAGAAGCTTGCTCTCATCAATGCCGTACGACCTTTATTATCTTGCAAATTAACATCTGCACCTTGTTTAATCAAGATTTCAGATATCTTTGCATGTCCTTTTTTGGCAGAGCTCATAAGTGCATCCTTACCAAATGTATCACGTAGTGTTACGTCAGCACCGTTATCTATTAACAGTCTAACAACATCAATATGTCCACGTTTAGCACTACGCATTAGAGCAGTACGATGTTCTCCATTAACAACGTTAACATCAGCACCTTCTCGTAAAGCAACATCTACAAGCTCAAGATCTCCTTGTGCTGCAGCATCAAATAATTTCTTGTTTGTCTGATCCATGTCTAAAACCTCCCTAGCAAACAAAAAAGACAGGTTCATACCCGTCTCACATTAAAACCATAGCAATCACAGCGTCTTCAATGCAATGTACATTGGAATCAACCTCTAAGAAGAACATTGTGATCACCTCCGTATCTATATTGTAACCGATTACAGAAATGATTCAAGTACTTCTATTTAATTTCTTAATATCTTCACAATATTTATGTCCTCGATTAATAATCCAGCTTTGCTTCATAAAATTGCTTGTGTTTTTCACATATTAGCATCTCATTTACTAAAGTGTCTTCTCTTTTTTTATGATCAACACGAAGTCAAAAATATAAAAGAACCTATCATAAACATGACAGGTTCACTTTGATTATTGGTTTAATAATTTCAATACATTTGCAGGAACTTCAGATTCCGAAATAACTTTTTGCCCAAGAACCAAGATATCACTTGCTTCAACTTTTAAGTATTGACCAGGTTGGAAAAGTTCTGCTGCATTTTTTGTATAGACTGTAAATTCAACATCTCTTTTATCACCTTTTTCTGTATAACCTGTTAAGATATACATTTTCCCTTTACCGAGTGATGATTCATCATCTCCGACAATGTCATCAAGTGTTACAGATTGACTGTCAGGGATTCTAACAAAAACATCATCCCCTGCAACGTAACGATTTTCATAATATTCTTTAAATTTAATAATTCCGAATCCTACGACTACTACAGCAATAATGGATCCGATAATACCTACTGTTTTTTTCATATTAATTCTTTCTAGAACTCTAGTTCTTTATGATTAAAGGCAATGATTGCAGCTACTGTAGCTACTAAGATATAGCCACCCATAATCATGACGTTTAGAACGATATCGCCAGTACCGTTTTGAATGTACATGGAAATATTTCCAATAACTTCCGTTAACAAATAAGGTTGTAAGTTGCCAATTGCATTAATAACAAATGACTGTGTTAGGAATATTGAGAACATCATATGGAATACTCCAGCACTTAGAAGAACATATAAGGTTGTTGCTGTAGTTGCTTTTTGGAAGAAGAATACAGCTACACTTGACAATGCGAAGAATCCAATTGCTTTTAAGAATGCTGCTAATACTGCAGTATTAAGTCCAAGAACATGTCCTGCTTCAAGTTTAAGTCCCATAACCATCGGTACTACGTGCACATGAACTAAAATCAATAATGTAAAGATTAGCATTAATAATGTAGCATCAATGAGTTTAACTAAGATAATTTCTGATCGCTTCTTACCAAATCCAATGGCTGTTTGTAGTGATTTCGATCTTAAATCATCTGTATAAACTGCTCCAAATGAGTAAACTCCTACGAATATTGGTACTAAGTTTAGAAGTGTTCCGGTTAAGATTGTATAGTTTTCAGAAGTATAGTTATTACCACTCATAATAAAGTTTAAGGCTATAAAACCTAGTGAGCATACTGCTAAGAAAAGGTAGAAGCTTTTCTTTCTAAAAATTCTGTAAAAATCTGCAACGATATAATTAAGCATTTGAGTTTGCGCCTCCTGTTAGGTGGAAATAGACATCTTCAAGTGATTTCTTCACTTTATATATTTCTTTGACCTTGAGATCATTTTTAACTAAGACATCAACAATTTCAGCTGTGTCAATTGAGCCATTTATAAGTTCAAGTTTTCCATTTAGTTCTTTAATTTCATCCAGTTTAAAGTTTGCGAGAATAAGTTCCATTGCTCTAGCGTTATTATTAGTTGATATGATAACACTATCTTTTTCACTGTCTTGTAAGTGTTCTTTGTCTACTTCTTTAATTAGAACACCGTGATCAATAATTCCAAATCGATTGGCAACTAAATCAAGCTCACTAAGGATATGGGATGATACTACAAGTGTCATCTTATATTCTTCATTAAGTAATTTGATTAGATTACGAATATCAACAATACCTTGTGGATCAAGCCCATTAACTGGCTCGTCTAGAATTACTATTTCTGGGTTACCTAAAATTGCATTCGCAATTCCTAGTCGTTGTTTCATACCCATAGAATATTCTTTAAATGGTTTTTTCGTACCAGCAAGACCGACGATTTCTAATACACGAATTGTTTCATTCTTATCCTTGATACCTTTAAGAATACGATAGTACTCGATATTTTGGTAAGCATCTAAGTAGCCAAAGAAATTTGATCCAATTAAGAATCCGATATTATTTCTTTCCTTTAATAGCTCAGATTGAGTACTACTACCATTAATAGAGACTTTTCCTTCTGATGGGTTAGATAATCCTAAAATCATTTTGAATAGTGTAGTCTTTCCTGCACCATTCTTTCCAATAAGTCCGTAAATATCACCTTTACGAACATTTAAGCTTACATTTTGTACTGCTGTGAATTTGTTATATTTTTTTGTTAGACTTTGTAATGAAATAACATTTGTTTCCATAGCTTCCTCCTGTGGTGTATCACTATAATAACACAACGATACAAGTATAACATAACAATTCTGTAAGATAAAAAAAATACCGGATTTCGGTATTTAATTTTATATTATTCTTGTTATCCCCATAGCATAGTATATAATCATGAAGAAACTTGCATGCATGAATACAAATAGTACAAACTCTTTAAATACTTGCAAGCTATTAAAATGATTCACTAACTTCTTAATAAATGATTTAGGATGTAATAAGTCCCAGGAATTAAATCGTATTTGTCGGCCTAAGTATACACCTATGGCTACAAGAGTATTTATGATAAATCCAGATACTAGAAGAAAGATTCGATTCTTTTGTGTAATGACTTCAGGGTCAATTAACACAAGCATAAGGATTTGAATAATCGCAATATTCGCAATTGTATTGATGATCCCTGACATCGCAAAGGATGAAACGGATACTATATCATACCAAATTGGTACCAAATCACCATCTTCACTTCTATGAGTCATATTAAGCTCAGTAATAAGGTATCCTGAGTTTGGTAACATTATTAACCATATCACTACACCAATAAGTAATAATACAATAGCTACATCAAATAACCAGAAAATTTCATATGTATTTCCAATAGTAATCGCAATCCCGACTAATGACAAAGTAACCAAGAGAATAATCATTGGTAGCATTGATAGTTTGAAATTCCATATCATTGGCTTAAATAGTTTTGTTTTGAATAGTATAGGTCTAAATCTAATTGACATGTATGCAAATAAGTTTATTAACACGACAGTGATAAATAAGGTAGATAAATTCATTGTAACGCCTCCAAAGTGCTATCTCCAGTTAATAATAACACATTACTTGTAGATAAGCATTCGTACTCAAGTGAAATAGAGCACTAAAAAAGAAGACCCTTCACAGTTAATGGTCTGCGTTAGCGGGTCTTCCTAAGCTGGATAAGGATACTTCCTAGAGGTTCTTGATGATACCTACTACACTTGATGTGTTTACCTATATCCCTATCTGTACTTTAATGATAACAGTAAACGCTTACATTGTCAACAATATATGCTATATTAATTTTATTTGTTAATTGAAATTGTAACTGCTACTTCTAATATCAAAGTTGCAGTTACCTCATGACCTTACTTCCAGATAACAATTACATATTTCTAGCATATGCTATAATATATATAATTCAACAACAAATATGAAAGAAAGGTTAGTATGGAAAATTTAATAAAATGGCTGTTAGAAGGTGACATGTCTATTGTTTATATGACACACAAATACCTTTTACAGTCTAAGAGGAATGAGTTGGAAGATTTACAAATACAGGTCGAAAATAATGGATATGCCAAAGATTATTTACATTCACGAAATCAAGATGGATTGTGGGGAGTTTATTACTATCAACCTAAATGGACAAGTACCCACTATACTTTACTTGACTTAAAAAACATGGAAATTGACCCAAGAAATGAAATATGTAGAACAGCGGTAAATAAACTAATAAAAGACTGCATGATAGAAAACGGAGGTTTCAACTTAGCAAAATCAATGATTCCTAATGATAATTGCATAGATGGAATGATTTTAAATTACTCTTCCTATTTTTTGAAAGATGTAAATGTTTTGGAAAAGACAGTAGATTTGCTAATATCTTCACAACAGAGCAATGGAGGATTCGTTCAATACAAGAACGCACATGCAGATGAACATGCAACCATATGTGTTTTAGAAGGGTTGTTAGAATTCAGAAAGAGAAGTACATATCGTTACAAAGATTTAAAAAGAGTTGAGCAGAATGCGTTGAACTTTTTTTTCAAAAACAATCTATTTATGGATAATAAAGAACCGAAAGTTATTCATTATCCATTCAGATATTACTATTCAGTATTAAGATTTTTAAACTATTGTGCAGACGCAAAAGTTAAGAAAAACAAATTTATAGATAACGCAATAAGTTACTTAGTAAATAAAAGAAGTGAAGATGGTTTTTGGAATATTGATGGAATATATAAAGGTTCTGTTCACTCGCAGATAGAAGCAAAGAAAAAACCAAGCAGATTCGTAACTATTATGTGTTTGAAAATTTTAACTAGATATATGGCTATTCCTACAACAGCATATAGATAAAATGAACAACCAATTTTTTTAATAATAACTTACACAATTAGTTTTACATTCTTGCAAAAGTTCCTTTTTCAAAATCTACTTGTCTAAACAAAATTTATATGACTGTTCAATTCATTCTATTGTGTATTTTTTTAAAAGCAAAAATCAATTCCATTTAAGTAGAAGTTACTCGTAGAATCTTAAGTTTTCATCTTCCACTTGAAATTTTCAATATGCTCAGAATTGTGATAGTATTACTATGAAAATAGATATTTGAACCAAAAGACACTCATTATAACTACATTTGAGTGTCTTTAAGCGTGTTTAATTTTTACAATTCGGTAAGTGGACTTTACCTTTTCAATTTACCATTTTTTATTTTTTGTTAATGGAAATACTAGAAAAAATACCACTATTATGCTAATGACAGTAAGTAATATTCTCTTCAAAATCTTTATAGTACTCGATCTCCGCTAATTTTTTTCTCTTTGTTTTTATTTGGTAATAACACTAATTTTTCTAAGAATTACTTATAAGCCGTGAAAGTAATTATCTCTGATTGATCATTACCATAACCGAATTCATATGAGATATTGGTGTATCTAGATAGTGATAATTGCATCATGAATTCTTCGATACCATACCAGTAAAGTATAAAGTTTGATATTTCAGTATCCACTACTTTACCACTTTTTACGAGTTCATACTTACTTATGTATGACGTTTTCTGAGCTAACCAATCCATTTTTTCACTATAAGAAGTTAATACGATTCCTGTGTCTTGAGATAGATGAAAACTGTTTGAAGAAACCTCGTTTTCTCGGAAGTAAGAAGGCATTTCTAAGTCAATAATTATTTTTCCACCATCGTTAAGATGATTGTAGAAATTATCTAGCACTTTCTTACTTTCTTTTCTATCAATAAGACAGAAACTGCCTGTCGGCATAACTATCGCATCATAAGTGTGTGGTAAGGATAGTTCGCTTAAGTCTTGGTGATACAGATTTGCCATAACATTGTATTCTTCCATATTAAGCTCACACTGCTTAAGCATATCTGATGATAAGTCTACTCCATCGACTGTAATTCCACTTTGAATAAACGGGATCAGCATTCGACCTGTCCCAACCCCTGCTTCAAGTACACGACCTGAAATATTCTCTAATTTACTAATATAGTATTCTATATCTCCCTGTAGTGAGCGACCAACAGGTTTTGTATGCTCATACACTATCGTACTTAATTTTCCATATTCCCTAAACATTTAAAAATCCTCCCTTATTACCACACTATTTTATGATAGTATATCATATTTACTCAAATTAATTTTTTGCTAGATACGTATCTTTGTTATGGACTGAATCATAAATGTTATCGCCTCTTACAATCATTCCAACAATATCCAATTCATCATTAATTGTGATTCCCTTTTTATTTAAGTAGTCACATAGAATCGGAATATTTTTAGTCACATATGGAGAAGCTTCTTGTTGATAAACCTGTCCATATTTTGTAGAAAACTCAATCTTGAATATATCTGGATTAAAATCAATGGGACTTAATCTCCTTCACTTAATATATATTATTTTAAAGCTTGAAATATCATCAAAAGAATACTCAGTCACTGAATTGTTAGGTTTAAAAATCGATATGAGTTTTTGAACAAAGTTTTTATACTCAACAATTTTGATTCCTTGTTTCGTTATTAGTATGTTACCCTCCATTACACTTATGACCGTAGTAGCCAATAGAATAGTCAGTACCACTATAAACGCAATTAAGTACTTCCCTCCAGAAGCTAAACTAGCGAATAGTATGGAAAGTAAAATTCCCGTAGTTAGGCGTCTATTATTCTTATATTCCCCTATTTGAAACGGCTTATTTAAAAATTTTGCCCCTCTCAGTATTTGATCAATTGAAATATCATACAGATCACTTAGTAGAATAATGTTCTCTAAATCTGGCAACGATTCGCCACGTTCCCATTTAGAAACAGCTTGACGCGATACATAGATTTTTTCAGCCAGCTGTTCTTGGGTTAACCCCATTTTTTCTCGGTTTAGTTTTAATAGGTCTTTAATTTCCATCTTTTTCATCCCTTTTCTAGTTTTAGTATAGCGTATGTGTCGTATCCTGTAACGCAACTTATGGTTTCACAAATATATTTACGTGAAAATAGGACCTAAAACAGATGTTAATCTGGCTTGATTTAACTATTAGATGTAATTATTTATTGCACTAGACATAATTTTCTATAAATTCTTTAAACTATAGTTTAATTTTTTCTTATCAAGCTCCCCATTCCACAATAATTCAAAATCATACTTTCATTTTTCTAACTACCTTATCCTCTTCACATAAAATA
>RCMY010002815.1_pt1 | contig 15627 bp, 10 predicted proteins | sample 2041341 | NCBI WGS metagenome assembly RCMY01 (sample SAMN09708234, study PRJNA481090) | Marine sediment metagenome, whole genome shotgun sequencing project.
CGTCGGCTGCGATATCGTCTTGCGTCAGCACGACTGTCTGACCCAACGTCACGGTCAAAGTGAAATCTCCCCGCAGAACTGGCATGCCGATGCGCGCGATCTCAGGCGCGATTTCGGCGTCCTGTTGCACCGAGCGTTTCAGCAGGGAAATCATGGTCTTTCGACTGTCGAACTCAATATTCTGAAAGTCGAAGTCGCGCGCCGAATAAATCGAGCTGTTCAGCCACGGGTAATAGGCCGCGCCATAGCCCAGATCGCTGCTGCCAATCGCGTCACGGAACCGCGCTATGGGCTGGCCTCGCGGGCCTTCCTGCGCCAGATAGCCGCCGGGAATGTCGAGGATAGCAAACCGGTTTTTCATATCGGTGCCACAGTGTTTCAACATCCGCTGCTGTACCTTGATCGCTTCATCATGGGACAGGCGGGTGACGTCGGGAATCACGATGATCGTCGGCTCCGGTTCTTTCTCTAGCCGGGTCAGCGCTTTGATCATCGGTTGGGCGGCGATTTCATCCCCAAAAGAGCCGATGGACGTCACATAGCAAGCCCCGCCACCATTCTGGAAAAACAGCTGCATCGCGCCATAGAGCGCGTAGGCCGGGTTGGTTTGTACCAGCTCGAATTTTTCCTCGCCGCGCGAGCCTTGGGTCGAGAAGACCGCCTGCGGCAGTTCCGGCGCCATTCCCGCACCTGCCTTGCTCAGGGGGGAGGGGCCGGTGCGCTCCGCGAATGACAAGATTTTGAACATCGGCTTCGGTGAGAAGCCGAAGTAGCTGTGAAACTCCGACATTGAGGTCAGCCGGTGAGGCACCCCCGCCAGCGACAGGTTTCCGCTCATCGCCTTTTCGGTATAGCCGATAAAGGCAGGGACCGCCGTGGCCACCTGAACAACCGAATTTGGGAATGCGTTTTTCTCGACGATGTAGACACCGGGGGTCTTCATGGTCATCACTAAGGTCCTCCCTGTCAATTTAGCGAAATATAGATATCTGCCTGTAGGTGCGCCGATGACCCGGCGTCGTGGAACGGCTTAAGCGTGTCGAGTGCGGGTGCGGGCAGCACTGGAACAAGGGTCTGTGGCCTTAAACCCTCCGATTGCTGAAGCGTGAATTTCTGCGTTGGGCGGGCACGGATAGCGATGCCCTGACGGGCGCGCAGAACTCGTGCGTTCATCCCATTGGGCAGGGCCGTGTGGCCCAGATCCTCAAAGCTGACAACGCCGTCGGGATCGGTGACAGCCAGTTTTCTGTCCGCCACGCTGCCAAGAACATGATAGACCCAGATGACGTCCTCGCTGTCGAACCGCAGGGTGACCACGCGCCCCTCATCCGAGGCCAGCGCGACCTTTACGCCGCCAAGTGCGCGCTGGTCGCCAAGGGGGCGTGCGATCCGCGCGGGCTGCCCCTCGCCAAACTGCCAATCGTCCTTTGCCAGCGTCAGCCGCGTGATGCTCAAATCCTCCCAAATCACGGCGCGGGTCGCGGTGATCAGTGCCGGGTTTTCGCCCAGCACCAAAAGCGCCACATCGGCGGGCCGGTCGTCCTTTGGTCCCAGCACCACCACCTCCGCCCCGTCGCGGCGCAAAAGCAGAGCGGCACGGGTGAACTCGGCAGGGTCGAGTGGGCGCACCACCAGATCGCCCGGCCCGTCGCCGTAATAGGTATGTACCACGCGCAGACGAAGAAGTTCGGTATAGGCCATCAGGACACGACCTGCGGCACGACGTCATGCCCCGGCTTGCGGGCGGGTGGATCGACACGCTGCACCGCGCCGCGCTCAACCACGACCGAGCGCGGCCTGTACATCACCGACGGCACATAGCGCCCGCCCGGATTGCCCCAAAGCTGGCCCAACGCCTCTGATTTAGGATTGGTGATTTCGACCGGCAGCTGCGTCAGCCCGTCTGGCATTTCCGGCGTATTCTGCGGGGACCGGACGACCAGCTGATCCTGCGCGCCGAACGGGGCCTTCAGATGATTGTCGAGGCGCCCCCGGATCAGCTTCAAAGCAGGATCAATCAAGATGCAACACGGATGTGCGGAACATTTTCAGCTATTTCCCCCGGTCGAAACACGCTTCTGGCCACAAAATAAGCCAGATCTGAAATGGTGTGCTTGGTCGGAACGGTATCACATTCTTTCAAAATCTGCATTCTTTCCTTCGTATTCAGAGGCGATCCCACAGGGTCCGGCCAAAGGGACCCAAGCGCACCTTTGCCGTTATGCCCAATCAAACTGGTGATCAATCAAGGCGAATTTTAGATAAAATCCCTGCCGTGGCGCGGCTCATCAAAAATGATCCTTTACCATTGGATCATAACATCGGCATTTGGCCACCTGTTGAACCGGGCGGCACTCATTGGTGCAGGATCGTTTGATGGCAACTTATAACTTTACAGGCTTTTCGCTCTCTGACCTCTCCTTTCGTTCGGGCGACCGGATGCGCGTTGACCCATCTTACGATGCCACTTCCGCCTACAATTTTGAGATTACCGATAACGACGGCACATGGTCAGGCGATTCGGCGACAAATTCCACCGCTGACGATGCCACTCAGCAGACGACGACTGTGCGCGATGCAACTGGAAACGTTGTGGCCAGGGGCCAAAGCTATCTTGAATACGCCAAGACTGTATCTGACGGGTACGGCAATACCATTGAAATCTACCGCGTTATGATTGGAACGAAGACTGTTGGTGCTGTCGCCGATGGCCAGATCGTGCCCGGAAACACTTACGACTGGGTCGTGACGGACATCACACCGTCGAATGAACCTTCCTATTCGGCGATTGCCAGCCAAACTCACGACCCTGCTTTGAGCAACGATATGCAGGGCACCACCAATGGGGATTATCTGCGGGGTCATGCGGGCGACGACACCATACATGGTCGTGGAGGCGACGACACCCTCGAAGGGTGGGAGGGCGACGACGTCGTGCACGGGGGGGATGGCAACGATACCCTCTACGGTTGGCACGACAATGATACCCTGACAGGTGGCGCAGGCGACGATTCACTTCTGGGGGGGGATGGCGACGATAGCCTGTCCGGCGGCGCAGGCAATGATACGCTAGACGGCGGTTCCGGTAATGACACCCTAGAAGGCGGCGACGGCAACGACACGCTCTATGGCGGCGATGGAGCTGACCGGTCGGCTGACAGGGTCGCGCTCAGATGGGACGATATCCCGGACCCCGACAATGGTGGCCAGATCGATGACAGCGACAACATCACATCCGGCACCCAGTCGGTCAACGGCGTCGATGTCTCCTACGGCATCTCGAACGGTGTCGGGCGCTTCGAAAACGCCACCCAGCACGCCGACGGAATAGATCACGGCGACGATGCGCTTAATGACAACAGCGCATTGAGCCTGCGCAACACCGGTAAGGTCGAAGTCGATTTCTCGGAAGCGGTCGAGAATGTGCATTTTCGGGTCAACAATTTCGACGCTGCCAACGAACACCTCGTCATCCGGGCCTATGGCAGTGATGGCAATCAGATCCAGTTTGACGCAACATTGGGATCGAACGTCGGCGGCGTCGATTCAGACGCGACCCCTGGTCCCGATACGTTCGAAGGGTTGGGCGGGGAGTATGATGACCATCACGAGGAAGGCTCTCTTCTGATCCAGATACCCGGTCCCGTCGCACGGATCGAAATGGATTACACTAGTATCGACGGCTGGAGAGTCAGCCTTACCGACATCTATTTCGACGATCCCGCAAGCGTGACCGCCGCCACGGTCGGTGGCGATGATACCATGGACGGTGGATTGGGTGACGATTACGTTGTGGGCGGCGATGGCAGCGATGTGATCCGCGTTGCGGATGGGGGCGGCAACGATACTGTCGTCGGTGGTGAAGGCGGCACTGACTATGACACGCTGGACCTCAGCCAACTTTCGGGGCCGGTCACGGTCACCTATTCAGGGGATGAGGCCGGAACCGTCAACCACGGCAGCGACACCATCACGTTCTCCCAGATCGAACACATCATCACAACTGACCAAGCCGATTTCGTCGATGGCCGGGCTGATGGAACTGGCGCCGTTATCGAGTTGGGCGCTGGCAACGACACGGCCTACGGCACCTTCGGCGACGACAGCATCTCGGGCGGGGATGGAGACGATTTCATCGACAGCTGGGCCGGGAACGATACAATCGACGGCGGTGCAGGCAACGATACCGTTCTGGGTGGCAGCGACGCCGACCTGGTCATGGGCGGTGTCGGAAACGACTCGCTCCAGTCATGGACAGGCAATGACACGTTGCTCGGTGGTGCGGGTAACGACACGCTCCAGTCATGGACCGGTGACGAGCTTCTCGATGGTGGCGACGACGCCGATACCTTCCTCGTCACCCAAGGCTCCGGCAACGACACGATCATCGGCGGCGAGGGCGGCTCCGATGACGACACGATCGACCTCAGCCAGCTGACGGGGCCAGTCAAGATCATCTATACCGGCGATGAGGCCGGGACGATCTCTGACGGCACCGATACGATCACATTCTCCGAGATCGAGAGGCTGATCCTGACCGACGGCAACGACCGTGTCGACGGCAGAGCCGACAATGCGGGGCTGGATATTGAGGCTGGCGATGGAAACGATAAGATCTATACCGGTTCAGGCAGCGATCATATCGACGCAGGCGCGGGCGCAGATTACATCTCCAGCAAACACGGCGACAACACGATCATCGGCGGCGCCGGTGACGATCAAATCCGTGGCGGTGGTGGTGACGATTCCGTCGATGGTGGAGACGGCTGGGACACCATTTATACCGGCGATGGTAACGACACAGCGTTTGGCGGTGCGGGCAATGACTATGTCGAAGGTCAGGCAGGGCACGATTTTCTCGACGGCGGCGCCGGAGACGACGACGTCTATGGTGGCCATGGCAACGATACCGTGTCGGGTGGCGACGGCAATGACCTGATCAAGGGCGACGAGGGCAACGACATTCTTGATGGGGGCGGTGGTGACGACTCCCTCGAAGGCGGGCAGGGCAACGATGTCTTTCTTGTCAGCGGTGGCAACGACACGATTACCGATTTCAACACGGGCAATTCCGGCACGCTGATGGACGGCGATGCCACCAACAACGATGCAATTGACCTGAGCGGACATTATGACTCCCTGTCTGAGATATGGGCCGATCAGAACGATGACGGCGTCCTGAACCAGTCGAACACAACCGACACCAAGGGTCGGGCAACCGACTATTCCGACAACGACCAGTTCGGCACTGGATCCCTGACCTTTTCAGGCGCGTCAGGCGACGATTCCAGCTTTACTCAGGAAAACACCGGAGTGGTCTGTTTTACCTCTGGAACGGCCATTCGAACCCCTCGCGGCGATGTCCTTATTGATGAGCTGCGGGTCGGCGATCTGGTCACAACCCTCGACAATGGGCCGCAACGCATCCGCTGGATCGGGCAGCGAAAACTGGGCCGGGCCACTTTGCAGGCCAACCCCCACTTGCGCCCAATCTTGATACGCCGGGGCGTACTGGGGGCAGAGCGCGATTTTCTGGTATCGCCTCAACATGGCTTGCTTGTCGGTCGCGGCGGGGATCGTCTAGTGCGTGCAAAACACCTGGTCAAGAATATGCCCGGAGTGCGTATCGCGCATGGCAAGCGTGCCGTCACTTACATCCACTTGCTGTTCGACGCGCATCAGATCGTTCTGTCTGAAAGCACACCATCAGAGAGTTTTTATCCCGGACCGATGGCCCTGCAGATGATGAATGCAGCACCGCGCAAAGAGCTGATCGAGTTGTTCCCAGCGCTTTCTGGGGCAATCAATGACAAGCAGAAGGTTGTCGGAATTTACGGGCACACCTCGCGAGAATTCGCACCGAAAAAACAGGTGGGAAGCCTGATGAGGCAATATTCATAGTCCGATGGCCACTCGCGCTGGATGCCTAAGTCGCGGGTGCGTTCAGCCCGGTTCTACCTTGGCAGGTTGTTGTTCGTATTGGTGCCGGGCGCGCTTTGGCACTCGGGTCGAGTGGCTCGCCGTGTCTGTCTAAAAGATTACAGCCTGCGCTCGAGCCGTCTGAACAGCATGGACAGCCCAAAACACAGCAGGAAATAGAGCGCCGCCGTGGTGATCCATGCCTCAAATATCAGGCGGGTCGACGCGACCAGCTCGACCGTTTTGTAGGTTAGGTCCTGCACCGAAATCAGCGAGATGATCGAGCTGTCCTTGATCAGGCTGATGAACTGGTTCGCCATCGGCGGCGTCACCTTGCGCATCGCCTGCGGCAGGACGATGTAGCGCATTTCCTGCACTGGTCCCATGCCGATGGCGCGCGCCGCTTCGCGCTGGCCGGGTGGCACGGATTGGATACCGGCGCGCACGATCTCGCCGACAAATGCGCTCTCGAACAGGGCCAGGACGATGACGCCGGATATCAGCGAGGGAAAGCGGCGCATGTCGCCAAAGAAGAATTCCCAGATGACGGCATTATCCCCGCGCGCGATGCCCCGCGCCCACGCGTTCAGGTCGAGCGCGTCGATCAGCTGCTGGGATAGAAAAAAGAAAAAGATGAAGATGATGACGACCGGTGGGATATTGCGCAGCAGTTCCATGTAGGTGCGTGCCAGCAGGCGCACCGTGAGGTTCTGCGCGCAGCGCGCAATGCCCAGCAATACCCCCAGGACCAGCGCCAGAACGCTGGCGTAGATGCTGATGCGGATGGTCGTGAATAGCCCCTGAAGCAGCAGGTTGGCGAACCATTCGCCCCGATCCTCGCGCCAACGCAGGATGTAGTCGGGGATCAGATGCCAGCGCCATTCATAGCTAAGCGTGCCCTCAATCGTGGCCACGACATAGCCGATCCCCGCCGCCAGAACGGCGAGGATCAGCAGGTCGGGCCAGCGCAGGTTTCGCAGGATCGAGGGCATATCGGGGGGGGCCTTATTCGGCGACTTCAGCTTGCCAGTCTTGGCCCTTGAACCAGTAATCGTTCCGCTCTTTCAGCCAGCCAGAGGCCATCCGCGTGGCGATCCAGTTGTTGAAGAAGTTGAGCGCGTCAGGATCACCCTTGCGCAGGGCAAAACCTTCGCCGGTGGCGAGGAACGTCTGATCGAACGGCACGTGCAGCTTGTCGGGATAACGGCGCGCCTCGATTGAGGGGGCAGGCTCGGCGAACATGGTGGCGTGTGCGTTGCCGTTCAGCACCTCTTGGACGGCGGCGGCCTCTTCGTCGAACAGCAGTAGCTGGGCCTCGGGGAAAAGCTGCGCGATCACGGTGGCGGGCGTCGCGCCACGCCGTGCCGAAAATATGACGTCGCCGCTGTTATAATCTTCCAGCGCAAAGCCGTCGGTCATCGTCTTGTTCGCCAGAATGGTCTGGCCAGAAAATGCGTAGGGGTCAGAGAAATTGACGGTCAGATTCCGCTCGGGCGTGATCGACATGCCCGAGATGATGACGTCGAAATTGCCCGACACCAACTGCGGGATGATGCCGTCCCACGCGGTCGGGATGAATTCGACATCGACGCCCATATCCTCGGCCAGCGCGCGGCCCACGTCCAGTTCGAACCCGATCAGCTCGCCGTTTTTGTCGCGCATGGACCATGGGGTGAATACCGACAGGCCGATGCGGATGACGCCGTCCTGCTTGATCGATTCGATCACGGATTCGCTGGCCAGGGCCTGCGTTGATGATTGCGCAAGTGCGGGCTGGATTGTGATGGTGCTGGTGGTCGCGGCGAACGCGAGGCCCAGCAGCATGGCCTTTCTACGGGTGGTCGACATATTGGAAATCTCCTGAAATGCGTGTCAGTTAGGGTTAAACCGCCGCTCCAGCGCCGAGACGCCGAAGGACAGGACGAGAGTCAGTGCGAGGTATACGGCGGCCACGGTAAACCAGATCTCGAAACTCATGTAAGTGTCGGAAATGATGTTGCGGCCAACGGTCGTCAGCTCGGCGACCGCGATCACGCTGACGATGGCCGAGGATTTTATCAGATGCACCGCCTCGCCAGTCAGGGGCGGCAGCATGAAGCGGACCGATTGCGGGATGATGATATAGCGACATGCCTGCCCGCGCGACATGCCGATGGCATCCGCTGCCTCCCACTGGCCGCGCGCGACCGAGTTGATGCCGGCGCGGAATATCTCGGAAATCAGGGCCGAGTGAAAGATGGCCAGCGTCAGGATCGCCGCGCTCCAGCGGGTCAGGCCAAAGATCGGACCGAGGACGTAGTAAAAGAGGTAGAGCAGCACCAGCAGCGGGATGTTGCGGACCAGTTCCAGGTAAACGATTGCGACGCCCTTGCCGACGATCAGCCCCGACAGGCGCAGCATGGCGACCACGCCGCCCAGCAACGTGGCCAGCCCGAACGCGACCGTCGACAGGCGCACAGACGCCCATAGCCCAATCAGCAGCTCGCCCGGCTGAAAACCGTCCTCGGTCAGCGTATAGAGGTATTTCGGCACCCGGTACCATTGCCAGTTATAGCCCATCTGCTGCGCGCCCGCATAGGACGCCCAGACGAGTCCGGCCATGATCGCGGCATATAGCGCGACGGCTATGACAGGCACGTTGAGGATGCGGCGCAGACGTATCAATGGCCGAGGATCTGGTTGAGAAACAGTTTCGCGCGGTCCGTTTCGGGATTGCTGAAAAACTTGTCCGGTGGCGAAATCTCGAGGATGCGGCCGGCCTCCATAAAGACCATGCGGTCCGCTACCTTGCGCGCAAAACCCATCTCATGCGTGACGACGACCATGGTCATGCCGCTTTGCGCCAAATCGACCATGACATCCAGCACCTCGCCGATCATTTCGGGATCCAGCGACGATGTCGGCTCGTCGAACAGCATCACACGTGGCTCCATGCAGAGCGCGCGGGCGATGGCGACGCGCTGTTGCTGCCCGCCCGACAGCTGGTCAGGGCGTTTGCCCTCCTGCTCGGGGATGCGCACGCGCTCCAGATACTTGCGCGCCAGTGCTTCGGCCTCGCGGCGGGGCATCCCCCGCACCTTGCGCGGGCCGATGGTCAGGTTCTCCAGAACCGTCAGGTGCGGGAACAGATTGAACTGCTGAAACACCATGCCGACATCTTGGCGCAGTTGGCGGATATGCGGCGCATCTGCCGTAAGTTCGCGCCCTTCGACGATCAGGCTGCCGCTGTCATGCGCCTCTAGCCCGTTGAAACAGCGGATCAGCGTCGATTTGCCAGACCCCGAAGGGCCGCAGACGACGACACGCTCGCCGAGGTGGACGGTCAGGCTGACATCGCTGAGCGCCTGAAAGCCATTGAACTGCTTGTCTATATGTTGCGCCACAATGACGGGCTGTTGCGTCATGGAATTCAAGTCCCTGCCTCGGTCTGAAACAGATAGGGCTTTCTGGCCCAAGGCAACCGTCAAAGCGCAAACATGCGTTCGCCAGCCCGTAGCGCGTTTGTAAGGCACTCGTTGCCCAAAGCCGGGCAAGTAGAAAAAGGGGGTTTGTGCCAAGATCGTGACTGGCGGTATGGGGCCTGCCGCTAATGGGCAGGCCCGCGTGTTTCAGGCGCAGCGCCTCGTGAGTAACCGCTAAACATAAATCGAGCGCTACGCCGCCTGCTTAACAGCCTTGGACAGCATCTCGCAAAGCGCCGGATAGTCTGTCTTGCCGGATGCCAGCAGGGGGATGCTCTCCATCACCAGAACGTCCGACGGAACGGTGATCTCGGCAATGTCGCGCGCCTGTGCAGCCGACGAGAGGGCCTTGCGGTCAGCGCCCTGCTGCGTCGTTGCAAGGATCACCTTCTCACCCTTTCGCGCGTCAGGCACCGATATCGCCGCGACATGGGCATCTGGCCAGATCTCGCACGCCAGCGCCTCGGCAGCGGCCAGCGATACCATTTCTCCGCCGATCTTGGCGAACCGCTTGGCACGGCCAACGATGCGGATAAATCCGTCCTCGTCACGCGTTACGATGTCTCCGGTGTCGTACCAGCCATCCTCGGGCGCATGAAGCACGCCGTCCTTGCCCGATAGCAGGTAGCCCGCCATGACATTGGGGCCACGTATCCAGAGGCGATGCCCAGTGATACCGGGCGCATCTTCAAGGCGCATGTCGATGTTTGACAGCGCGCGCCCGACAGTGCCGTTGCGGTTTTCCATCGGCGTGTTGAGGGCGATGACCGGCCCGGCCTCGGTCGCGCCGAAGCCCTCTAGGATGCGCACGCCGAATTTCTCGCTCCACAACGCGCGCGTGGACGCTTTGACCGGCTCCGCCCCTGCAATCGCGGCGCGCACCGAACTGAAATCATAGGCACTGGCGCGGCGGCCCCATCCATTCAGGAACGTGTCGGTGCCAAAGATAAGCGTTGCGCGATGCCCATAGGCCACCTCCGGAACGATCTTGTAGTGCAGGGGAGAGGGGTAAATCATCACCGGCGCGCCTGCCATTAGCGGTAGCAGAACTCCCGCCGTCAGACCGAAACTGTGAAACAGGGGCAGGGCGGACAATACCCGATCAGCCGAGCCGACATCAGTTCGCGCGCGCAATTGGGCGATGTTGGCCACAAGGTTGCCGTGCGTGAGGACCACGCCCTTGGGCGCGCCTTCGGTGCCGGAGGTGAACAGGATCACCGCTGGGTCACCGGGCGACAGACCGGCATCTGTGGGACGGCGTGCGGCCCACATGGCGGCCAGTTTACGGTGCGGTGTGATCGCAGCCTTGAGCGCATCGGTCCAGAGGATCTCCAGGCCCTGGCGTTCAAGTTCGCTCACTACGTCTTCGATTTCAGCCTTCTGCACGAAGTCCTTGCTTGTGATGATCTTGCGGATACCGGCCGTGTCGATGGCCGACAGCATCGGGCCTGCCCCAAGCGTGGGGTTGAGGATCGCGGCAACCCGGCCAGCGCGCCACAGCCCCATGAGGATCACCGGAGCCGCCGCAACGCCGGGCAGCAGGATGCCGACATGTTCGCCCGGTTCTGTCCGGTCCTGAAGTAAGGACGAGAAGGCCGCAGCGCCGATGGCGATCCTGCGCCGTGTAAGGCTGGTTCCCAACGGGTCGCTGATCGCAATGCCCCGACCATCGAACCGCTTGCGCGCCAGATGAAACGCGTGCGGGATAGAGCGGGGCGCGTTGAGCGCGTCGAAACGGCTATCCTCCAGCACGTCCTGCAAGGCCCTTGTCGCCATCTCGCGGCGCGCACGGCCCTTGATATTGTCGGGAACATCCAGCTTGCGGGGCGCGCCAACGCGGATACGCACCTTGGGGAACAGGCGGCGTGCCATCCCGGCAATGGGGCGGGTCACCCGAGAGCTTTCCAGCCCTTCGATATGAATGGGCACGACGGGGGCTTGGGCCGCATCGACTAGCCATGCAGTCCCCGGATAGACCTTCATCAATGCGCCATGCGTGCTGATGCGACCCTCGGGGAACACGAGCGCTGCGCCGCCATTCTGGATCTGCTGGGCCAGACCCTTGGCCGCCATGGGGTTTTGCGGATCGAGCGGCGCGATTTTCAGAATACTGGCGAGACGGGACAGAACGGGGCCCTTGGCCCAGTCCGAATTTACGGCAATGGCTGCCTCCCGGTCGATCAGCGAAAACAGCAGCGGGCCGTCGGCAAAGCTGACATGGTTTGACACGAACACGACCGGCCCTTCGGTGGCCAGATGCTCGCGCCCTTCAACCTCGACGCGAAACCACGGCAACATCACAGCGCGGCCAAGACCGCGCAAGGCGTCGCGCGGAAAGAACACCGCGCTGGCGATGACTGCACCGACGCCCGTGATGGCGATCGCCAGAAAGATGTGGTGCAACTGAAGGCCCGCCTTGACCCCGAGGGATATCAGAATGGACGTCGCAACGATCCCGATCGAGCTGAGCATGTTGAATCCGGCCATCACCTGCGCACGCTCGTCCTTGCCTGCGCGGGATTGGATCACGGCCTTGAGCGGGATGGCGAACATGCCGCCACCGAAAGCGATCAGGAAAAGGCTGACGACGACGAATAGCCCCTGAGCTGTGCCGAACAGACCGCCTAGTCCGCTGCCGGGTTCCAGCGCGTCGAAACCGGCATAAAGGCCAAAGGCGGCTGCGGCGATCAGGAGGCCCGACGGCAGGGCCAGCTGCGCACTGATCTTGCCGCGCAGCTTGACGCTGGCCATGACCGCACCGGCACCGATACCTGCGGCAAAGAGCGCCATGACCGCCGTCAGCATGGTTTCGTCCCCACCAAGACGCATCCGCAGATAGGCCGGTAGTGTCGATAGATAGACCGAGCCGACGGCCCAGAACCACGTGTCCAGCAGCGCGGCCTTTGCCGCAGTGCCGTCCGAAAAGAGCGCCTTGAGAACCCGCCAGTTCCCGGCCAATGGGTTGAGCGGGATAGCCAGATCCGGCGCCGCCCGCCCGCCCTTGGGCAGCGTATAAGAGGCGGCCACGCCAATTAGCGCGATCACAACAGCCACGCCACCGGCCCAAACCAACGTCTCGCGGCCGGACAGAAGGCCGCCCACGACTGTTCCGGCCAAAATGGCCAGGAATGTACCTGTATCCAGCCAGCTGTTTGCCGCGACCAGTTGATCGGAGCGCAAACGCTCGGGCAGCCAGCCAAGCTTGAGGGGGCCAAAGAACGCCGATTGCGACCCCATAAGAAACACGATGCCCAGCATCACGGGGATACTGCCCGACATCATCGCGCCCGTCGCAAGGCAGGCGAGGGCCAGTTCGCTCCACTTTACGGCGCGGATCATCGCCGCCTTTTCGAACTTGTCGGCCATGATCCCGGCCCAGCCCGAGAACAGCACGAAGGGCAGCATCAGCAGCGCGCCCGCCAGCAGACCGACCGTCGCCGCCTGATCGGCAGGAACGCTGAGGGCCGCGAACACGATCACGGCGGCCTTGAGCAGGTTGTCGTTGAGCGCCCCCAGAACAGCCGTAAGGACAATGGAGACATAGCTGAGCGTATTTTTGTTCATGGAAAACATTGGGAAAACCCTTTCTGAATTCTGGTTCAGTTGAGGTCCAGAAGGCGGGTCAAACCTTCTAGGATTGCTGGGTGATGGGAAATGGCGGGCGGGGGCAGGCGCCCGTAGAGCATGAATGTCATCGGTTGCAGCGCCGCGCCCATGACAAGGGCGGTCGCCATATCGACGTCGGGCAGATCGACGTCTCCGGCGGATGCCGCGATGGACAGCGCGTCGTGGATGATCAAGACGGGGGTGATGTCCTCGGACGAGATCGCCTTGGCCAGCGTCTCGTGCTGACTGATCAGCAGGAACCGCATCAGAATGGCGTCTTCGTCGAACCCTTCGAGCATGACGCGCAGATATGCCGACAGCTTTGCCTCGAGAGGGGCGGCGTGAGGCGCGGCATCCAGCATCCGAGAGCCAAACCCGAGGTAAGCCTCACGGAAAACGCGAATTGCCAGTTCTTCCTTTGAGGTCATGTGCCGGTAAAGAGCACTCTCGCCGATCCCGCAGGCCTGCGAGATGTCGCGCACGGATACCTCTGCATATCCCCGATCTGCAAATAGGCGCAAAGCCGTTTTTTCAATCAACGCTCGGCGGGTCTGGGATGCCTTTGTCATATCTGTCTTTCAGTTTGCGTGTGAACGATCACTCACATATTCAAACTTCAAATTGGTAAGTCAAGAAAAATCTCAGTATCGTTTTCGTGGATTCGAACGGCGCTATATGTCGAATGTCGCGTCTGAAAGGGGCCTTTGCCTATCAACACGCCCCGCTACACCCATCGCAGACGGCTCGGCATGATCGCCGGTGCAGTTGCCTGGCCAGATTCCGGAACCTTCCGTGAAGAAGAGGAAAAATATCTGGTGAAGGTGGTTACACAACCTACGCGATCACGGTACCGTGATCCGAGACGATACGTCACATTGGCGGGTGTCAGCCGTATTTGTGAAGGTTTCCGGACTGCCTACAAATCAAAAGAGGCGACGCCGGGTCATGAGTGAGCGGGAAAATCAGATGACCGGCGATAGACGCGACAGGCATAAGGACCGACAAGCGCCTGAGGCGACGGTATCGGACGGGTGCTTGATGCTGTCCGGCAGCCTGTTGATCGAAAACGTCGCGACGCTGGCGCGTAGCGCAGAGGGCGCGGGCGCCATCGACATTGCACAGGTCAGTCATATGGACACGGCAGGCGCGTGGTATGTCGTCGACATGCAGCGACGGCTGGCAGATGGCGGCACAGACGTGGCGATCAGCGGCGCGACTGACGCGCAGCATCAGTTGTTGGAGGCGGTGCGCCGCAACATGCCGCCCGAAGATGGCGCCCGCCCCAAGCGCCGTACACTTGCGGATCGGTTGGAGGCGCTGGGGCGCAAGACAATGGCCAGTTCCCGGATTGCGGTGGAACTGATCAGCTTTCTGGGACAGGTCATCGCGTCGCTGTGCAATACGCTGATCCATCCGCGCCGCCTGCGCCTGACGTCCCTTGTGCATCACATGCAGGAGGTGGGCTGGAACGCGATCCCCATCGTGGCGCTGATGTCGTTCCTGATCGGGGTGGTGCTGGCCTTTCAGGGCTCGGTCCAGCTGCGCCAGTTCGGGGCCGAAGTCTTTGTCGTGGACCTCATCGCCATTGCGGTACTGCGCGAGCTGGGGATCCTGCTGACCTCGATTGTCGTCGCGGGCCGGTCAGGGTCGGCCTACACCGCCGCCATCGGATCAATGAAGATGCGTGAAGAGGTGGACGCGATGCGCACTCTTGGTCTTGATCCGATTGACATTTTGGTGGTTCCTCGGGTTTTGGCCCTTATCATAATGTTGCCGGTGCTTGGTTTGATCTCGGACATAGCGGGTCTGGTGGGCGGCGCTATGATGTCGTGGATCGAGCTTGGGGTTTCGCCTGCCGTGTTCCAGTCGCGGCTGATCAGCAACACGGATGTCTGGCATTTTCTGGTCGGCATGATCAAGGCGCCCTTCTTTGCGCTGATCATCGGGATTATCGGCTGTTACGAGGGGCTGAAGGTGGGCGGTAATGCGGAATCTCTGGGGCGGCTGACGTCGACGTCGGTGGTGCTGTCGATCTTTATGGTGATCGTGGCGGATGCGCTGTTTTCGGTCGTGTTTGCATTGGTGGGAATATGATGGGCGATATGGAGCTGGCAGCAGAGCCGCCGATCATCAAGGTGCGTGGGCTGGTCAAGTCCTTTGGCGATCATGTGGTGCATGACGGCCTCGATCTGGACGTGCGCCGGGGCGAGATTATCGGCATTGTTGGCGGGTCGGGCACCGGCAAGTCGGTGCTGCTGCAACAGATTGTGGGCCTTCTGACGCCCGATGCCGGCAGTATTGAAGTGTTTGGCGAAAGCGTGCAGGGCACGCCGCCCGAGGACTACCGCCAGCTGCGCCGCCGCTGGGGCGTGATGTTTCAGGACGGCGCGCTGTTTTCCTCACTGACCGTGCGCCAGAACGTCGAGGCGCCGATGCGCGAGCAGCTGGATCTGCCCGATGACCTGCGCGAGACGCTGGCAGGGATCAAGGTGCGCATGGTTGGGCTGGATGAGGTCGCACAGACCAAATATCCGTCCGAGCTGTCGGGCGGTATGCGCAAGCGGGCAGGGTTCGCGCGCGCCATCGCGCTGGACCCCGAGATCGTGTTTCTGGACGAACCGACGGCAGGGCTGGACCCGAT
>RCMY010002816.1_pt1 | contig 15627 bp, 13 predicted proteins | sample 2041341 | NCBI WGS metagenome assembly RCMY01 (sample SAMN09708234, study PRJNA481090) | Marine sediment metagenome, whole genome shotgun sequencing project.
ACCTGCACATCTAAAAACTCACATAGCTGGTCAATAGTATTGAAATCAATTCTTGAGGACTCTTCATTATATAGTTTATGAAGCGTTGATTTGCTCATAACCCCTCTGTTGCAACATCACCATGAGCTCGTCGCTAGGATCTGGTTAATGCGCTAACTCTGGATACTCTTGCACCAATCTATCAATCCATGATGCAAAAGGGCTCTCCATGTATTGGGTTAGATCTGATGGAGAGTGAAACATACCTTCTTTTTTATATATTATTTGTCTTATATTTATGGCTCTATTAAAACCTTCTCTTAAGTAATCGTCTTTTTGTCGAAAAAGATAATAACCACATACCTAGCCATCAACAGGATTTATTCTCTCATTCGATTCGTATTAGTATCTTTACTGATCATTATTTATGTAAAACCAAATCTAAGAATAATAGTTTTAATAGCAACTAAGCAGTAACAATATTATTTACTTATCTTACATTTATTAACACATAAAGTAACTAAGTTTTGTTCGACATAAATTGATTAGAAAAATAATGTTCGATGCTATAAACACATCATCTCTTTAAGTAAATTAGTGCTACTATAAATAAGCTCGCATGACTATATCTATTTGAATTCAAAGTGTTTACTACAAGGATGAGAACCATGCCAAATATTAACGTCAATGGAACTACACTGTTTTATGATGACCAAGGCCCGAAAGACGCACCAGTATTAGTAATGTGTCACTCCCTATTTTTTGATCAAAAAATGTTCTCTCATCAAACAGAATATTTTTCTAAGACTATTCGAATAGTGAGCTATGATCTTCGAGACCAAGGACAGAGTGCTCGATCAGATTTAAAAAGTGTTGATATGGATACGCATGCTGATGATGCTATAGCCTTGATTGAAGCACTTAACCTGAATCCTTGCTTCTTTGCAGGCAACTCTATGGGAGGATTTATTGCTTTACGCTTAGCTGCTCGACGTCCAGATTTACTAAAAGGTTGTATCGTACTTGGCTCTAGCGGAGAGCTTGAATATAAGCTAGCCGAATTCTCCCCTCTCATTGATGGTGTCAATGCTCAGGGCACTGAGCCATTTATCGATACCCTTATGTACATTATGTTTGGTGATGATTATTTAACAGATGATTCTCGAGCAAGTGAGCGTGATTACTGGCGTAATCACATGCTGAAACTAGGGCCAGATATTGCGCGCAGTGCTCATGGTGTCATACATCGTAAAGATATCTTAGATGAGCTTAAGGACTGTAAAGTACCTATGCTAATATTAGCAGGTGAGCAAGACCACGCTTATGAAGTACCACTTTCAGACAACATCGCTCAAACTGTAGCGGATAGTCAGATGTTTGTGGTTCCAAAAGCGGGGCATTCGGTGGCACTTGAGCAACCAGAAATCGTCAATGAATATATTTCTGATTTCATTTCAGAACATCCATAGTTTTTTAGGTTTTTGATTGAGTGGTTATGCATCTATAAAGGAATGATAAGAAGTAACTTATATTTCTTATCATATTCTGATTATCAACTCATTGACCATTCAGCTTTTACCGTTTGATGATCAGTAGCTTGATGGTTTGGCTATCTAATTCTTTTCAAATTAAGTTGTTTTCTTAATGTTGATATTAAACCAATTATTCTCAATAACAGATCTTTTATCGGACGACAACCAGATCTTATACTCAATTACTTGCGGTATTTTAGCAACAATGGTTTTCCAGCGTACTTCATCCATATCACAAAAGAATCGCTCATTATCTATACGCTCCCCTTCCCCATGTTTAAATGAGACGTACATTACACCGTCATCAGTTAAGGCATCTAGTAATGACTCTATAACCGAAGGGAGCTCTAGAAATGGTACGTGTAGTAATGAAGCACAAGCCCAAACACCAGTAGACTTAATATCCCAACCCTGCTTGTCAATACTGCTAAAATCTAAGTGGTACCAATTAATTCTGCTCGACATATGATGTTGCTGAGCCCACTGAATTAACTCGGCGCTGGCATCTATCGCTGTTACGTCATAACCTCGTTTAGAAAAGTAATTTGCATCTCTGCCTGAGCCACAGCCCACATCTAAAATAGACTGCGTGTTTCTTTGAGGTAATTGATTAAGAAATAGCTCGTATAAATCATGCATATCTATGCTTACCGTTTGAATGGCAAATTCAACGGCATTTTTATCATAATAATGAAAGATGCTTTTGGAGATTTGATTGGTCATAAGGTGACATATCTATTTATCAGGCTCGAAGCTTTGGGAGTAAACCAGGATTAATTGGCCGCAACTTTATACTTAGTTTTGGCGACCAGACCAAATCCTCATGTTCTACCGCTATTTGATAAGCCCACTGGCTAATCGTCTCTGAGCGTTGCTGGTTGGTTATAAAACCTATGGTTTTTGCTTCTTGTTCAATCGTATGACCATGTTGTTGATTGCGCTCTAACCACTTCTCATAAAATAGCTCTTCAGCAAGATAATCCCGTTTGTTATTGTTGCAGCTATGATCAGTGAGTACGAAGTTATGAGTAGTATCAATGGGGTATTTCGACCAGGGAATGAAATGATCGACTTCAATATTGTTTTTTAAATTTTTATGACAATAGAAGCACTGCCCTTGTTGGGTATCAATCAATATAGACTCTAATATCTTTAAACTTTGTCTCGATTGATAAAATAAAAATTGTTGCAGGTCAATATCATCGCTAAAGTAAGGTTGATTGTGACGGTTTTTACGCACAAACTCAGTCCAGTATTGCTGGCAGAGTTTATGGATTATCTGACTGAAACGGTTAAAGCAATATACGATTCCAGGCATCAATACTATCGCGTTTGCTTTAGGATTATAAGCATATAAAAATTCACGACTGACCTTATCTTGTGCACTTTGCAAATACTTTGCCGGGTTGTTTTTAATGGTCTGAGCAACCTCTTTAATCGTTGACTGCCACTTTTTAATATCACGCGTCCGAGCTACACTTATGCTGGTAGTTTTAGTCTCTTGTTGTAACTTCAGTATGCTAGTAATAACCTTAGCTTGACCCCCTGCAGTACTCTGTTTCAATACAGAGTCATCATCTTGATGTGAAAATGGTAGTGTTTGTGTCCAATAAAGCTGAACAAACTGCTCAGCTAACTCTTCATAGGAAATACTGTACTCACTATTATCACTAATAGCTGATTCTATAGAAAGATTAGTCATCGCCATTAATAAGGCAAATTTATAGGTAGACGTGTAAGAGCTAGACTCAAGCAACCATTGAATACGTCTTAGAAAATTAAGCTGAAAATCTGCTGTTGGCACTATGAGAATCCTTTAATTTTATTACCCATATAAAAATGAGATTTTAGGATTTAACTCTTTTATTAAACCTCTTGCATAATTCATCGCTGACCGTTGCAAAACTATGAATAGAAGTCAATAGAATGGTACTTTTTCAAGACGTCTATTCAATAATACTCACAGTCTTTTCACTTTTCATCATTGAAAGTTTAGAGGTATAGTCGATCCACTATAAAATAAACCCAGTGCTACTGGGATGGATTTTGTGCCGCCTTTGGGTACGCAGCACGCAAGAAAATTTATACTAGTAGCACCCTATGATAGCTGTACTCTTTTTATTTAGGATTCACTATAGTTAAACTTCCTCTTCTCAATAATAACACCTAGCTTGAGCTATTTCATAAAGACAATACTTATAAAAATTTTCATATTTGAAAATTTATTTTCAAATATGAAAATTATGTATAATATAAGTTATTGATTTGTATAGATAAAAAACTGGCATGCAATTTGCAACACTTATTAATAACAAACAATCAATTTCATACAAGGACAGTTATGGATACTCAAAAAGCCAATCAATTGAAAGATTTTCTTTCAATTCATCTTAATTTAAATTTAACACACAATTTAAAAATTACGAAAATGAGCGGTGGAGCTATACAAGAAAATTGGTTAATTCATGACAATGACTTTGATCTAGTTTTACGTAAAAATTCAGAATCCGGCGTTTCAGTTAGCTCAGATCGTGAACAAGAATATCGTCTACTATCCCGATTACACGAACTTGGAATTAAGGTTCCTAAGCCAATTCATTTCGAAAAAAATCCAAATTTTTTAAATAGCGATTTTTTCATTATGGAGAAAATTAACGGTGTTGCTGAAGGTCATAAGTTAGTCAAAATCCCTGAAGCAGAAAAGCGTAAAAGTATCACACAAGATATTGGTAAATCCTTAGCGTACATTCATCAAATAAAATCTGATGCTGAGTTAACAAAATTCTTACCTAAACCGAATAAATATAACTATCTTGAAAATAAAACCTTGTACTTCCGAGACCAGTTAGATTTGTTGAAAACATCTCGCCCTATTTTAGAATATGCCATTAGCTGGATGGCTAACAACTTACCTAAAGTCGATGATTTGGTACTAGTACATGGAGATTTCCGCAATGGTAATATCATGATTGAAAACGATTACGTTTCAGGAATTCTTGACTGGGAGTTCACACAGTGGGGAGATCGCCGTGAGGATATTGGATGGTTTGCTGCTAAATGTTGGCGGTTTGGTCAATTCGAAAATATTGCAGGTGGGATAGGCTCTTACAAAGATTTTTCTCAAGCATATGCAGAGGTTTGCGATATGTATATACCAGAGTTTGAATTGAAATTCTGGTATGTGTTATCACATGTACGTTGGGCAATTATCGCTATTCAACAATCAAACCGCAATAATTGTATGAACAATCCATCATTGGAGCTCGCCTTGACTGAGTTTTTAGTACCTAGTTTAGAAAAAAATATTTTAGATATCTTAGGGGGTAAAGAATGAAACAGCAAAAATTCATTGATTTAATTAATGCTAGTCAAACTACTATCAAAGATGAGTTATTACCTAATACTTACAATAAATATCAACTACTAATGCTTATGAGAAGTTTTGAGTTATTGAAATGTTATGTTCTTGAGGAAGAAAGATACAACTCAAATACTAACTACTTACTACAGCAATTATTTGAGATTCCAATTGCAGATAACGAAGAAGCATTAAAGCTTTTAAGTCGTAATATTCGAGAAGGTAATAAAGATACTAATCTAGTAGCTGTTTTAGAAGCTTTAAATAATGAGGAATTAAAATTTACTAACCCTAAGGTAGCAAAGCATGGTTGATTTTTGGCTTCGTATCTTTTTAGTGCGGCATGGACATGTTTCGTATTTTGATGAAGAGAATCGGCCAGTTAATCCCAAATATGCAGAGCTATCGCACAAAGGTATTAGCCAAATCAAATTACTGGCAGAAAACCTAAAGAATCTACAGTTTGAAAGCGTTTACTCATCTACTATGCCACGCTCTGTTCAAACAGCTAAGATTTTAACTCAGAATCATAAATCAAAATATATTTTAGCCGATGACGCTATTAGAGAAATTAAATCAGGCCGATTAAGAGATTTGCATATTAATAAATCTGAACAGGAGTTAAAAAATGCTTATTTATTTAAAACTAATAATCTTACAAATTTTTTACAAGGTGAAAATTGGGAGGTATTTAGCAGTAGAGTAACTGATTGGTTTGAAAAGATAGTTTTATCCAAATCTAAAAACCAGAACATCTTGATTTCTTCTCACGATGCTGTTAATCGAGTATTAATAAAATGGATGTATGATAACAACTTAACAGATATATATACTCAAGAACAAGATTATGGTTGCTTAAATATTTTGGATATACAAGTTAAAAATAATAGTATTTTTCGAAAACGTATCAAACTTCAAAACTTCACTATTTATGACCCCTTTAAAAAGGAGTTATTTAATAGTGCTATGGACGAAGTCTATGAAGTTTACATTAAAAACAATGGATTCAAGGAATAAACACATGATTACATTATCAAACGATTTATTAGAGTTACAACAAAAGGTTAAAAACTTTATTGCGAAAGAAGTTATTCCTTTTGAAAACGACTCTCGACAAGATAGCCATGGTCCAAGTACCGAGCTATGCGCTGAGCTTATCAGCCAAGCTAGAGAATGGCAGTTGCTTACTCCTCATGCAAGTATCGAGATGGGTGGTCTAGGTTGGACACATATGCAAAAAGCTGTTGCTTTTGAACAAGCAGGATATTCTGCATTAGGCCCTATTGCGATGAATATTCATGCACCGGACGAAGGTAATGTTCACCTTTTAGACTTAGTTGCAAATGAAGAACAGAAAGAACGTTGGTTAAAAAAATTAGTTAGCGGTGAAATCAGGTCTTGTTTTGCAATGTCAGAGCCTAGCCCAGGCGCAGGGTCAGATCCTTCTATGTTAGAAACTAGTGCTGTTCTAGAGGGTGATGAGTATGTGATAAACGGTCGTAAATGGCTAATCACAGGTGCTGATGGTGCATCATTTGCAATTATTATGGCAAAAATGGAAGATGGTACTGCTTCAATGTTTTTGACAGATACTAACGTACCAGGGTTTACTTTAGAAAAGAATATGAATGCCATGGATTCTTGTTTTGCGGGGGGGCACGGGGTTTTAGTATTTAAAAACCTACGAATTCCAAAAGAAAATGTTCTAGGTGAAATTGGTAAAGGATTTAAGTATGCTCAAGTCCGATTAGCACCAGCAAGATTAACACATTGTATGCGTTGGCTTGGACAGGCTCAGCGAGCTCACGATATTGCCACACAATATGCTAGGGATCGCCGATCTTTTGGCAAAAGACTAGGCGACCATCAAGGAGTTGGCTTTATGCTTGCGGACAATGAAATGGATCTACTTACCACCAGGTTATCTATTCACTATTGTGCCCAAGTTTTAGATGCAGGGCAAAAGGGTAATTATGAATCAAGTTTAGTGAAGGTTATAAGCTCTGAAGGGATTTGGCGAGTAATTGATAGAAGCGTTCAAATTCTTGGTGGACAAGCCATGACTGATGAATCTATTGTATGTAAGATTTTTAAAGATGCGCGAGGATTTAGAATTTATGATGGAGCAAATGAAGTCCATAGAATGAGCGTAGCAAGAAAATTACTAGGAAGAGAATCATAACTAATAAGGAGATAGGAATGAGTATATTTAATATTAAAAGCAAAAACGTGCTTATTACCGGAGCATCTGGCGGTCTAGGCAAACATATTGCCACTTTATTTGCTCAACAAGGTGCAAATGTTATTATTTGCGCCAGACGTTCGGAAAAGTTACAGAACTTGCAAAAAGTTCTTGAACAAGACCTTGACATTAATGTCCATAGTTTCGTAGTAGATGTGAATGATCGAAATGCATTCAAAGAAATGATGGGCACGCTAGAAAAGAAGGGAGTGAAAGTTGATGTTCTAATCAACAATGCTGGAGTCAGTGATACGAAAAGGTTTTTAGAGTATGATGATGCGGATTGGGAAAAAATTGTTAACACTAATCTAAAAGCTCCGTGGCAGTGCTCGCAAGAAGTTGCTCAGCACATGATTAATTCAGAAAACGAAGGCTCTATCATTAATATTACTTCTATTTTATCTGAATCAATAAATGTGGGCGTTAGCCCATATTGTGCTTCTAAAGCTGGCTTACGTCATTTAACAGAAGTCATGGGAGTTGAATTGGCAAGATTTGGTATTAATGTAAACGCCATTGCACCTGGATATATGATTACAGATATTAATGAAGAGTATTTAACTAGCGACTTAGGGCAGCAACTATTAAAACGAATTCCAAGTCGTAAATTCGTTGATTTTAAAGACTTAGATGGTGCTTTGTTATTGCTTGCCTCCCAAGCAGGCAAAGGAATAACAGGTGTGGAAATTAAAGTGGATGGTGGGCATAGTTGCACGCCCATCTAATGTAATTATTTTAAGGAAATAAAGAATGTTCAATAACAAACCCATTAATATTTTATTTACCTATATTAACACCCCAAATATTAATGGGGTTCGTTCTTTAGTCGAACAAACCTTATTAGAAATTGATTCGAAAGACATTGGTTTTGTTGAGTGTCATATTTCTGATATTAAAGAAGTGGCTCAGCAATTAGCTATAAATGGTTGCCAAATAATTTTGTGTACTGGAGCAACTGCTAGTTATCTACAAAGAATATTGACTATCGAAATTCAAGTGATCAGAACAGGAATGTTTGATGTTATTCAGGCGATATCAAATCTGAAACAATACAAACGTATTGCATTACTTGGAAAATCTACCTCTACAGTCAACCTCGAAAATTATTCTGAAATTTTTGCACTAGATATTAAGCAGTTCACTTATGACTCGTACCTTGATGCCAAAAGAACGGTTCAATTGATAAAAAGTGAAAGATTCGATGCGATTATTGGATCGCCAGTCGCAGTAGAGTTAGCCCTAAATGAAGGTTTGGTTGGACAATTGGCTATGACTGTTTCATCAATTAAAGATCTACTTACAAATGCATTAAGAATTCTGGAGAAAATAAAAAGAGAGCAATCTACTATTATTCGTCTTACAGAAATATTCAACCACCTGAATGAAGGTATTTGTTTTATTACAAAGTATAAGCAAATTTCATTCATCAACACTTCAATGGCACAACTCATAAACAAATCACCTAATGAAGTTTTAAACAGATCCGCTGAAGAAATTTTTGGAAATTTGAACTTAAAGATAGATAATAACAGTACGCATCAACTGCTCGATATAGAAGACAATAAACTAGCTGTCCATATTCTCGAACTAAATAATGATTATATCAATGGATTTATATTGAGGGTCCAAGAATTAAATGCTTTAGAGTATTCTAGTAGTCAATTTAGAAAAGTATCTTCTGTAAATTTTAATACTCGCTATAGCTTTAATCAACTCTCTACTCGAAACACTCGGTTTAAAATGACCTTAGATTTAGCAAAAGCTTATTCAAAAACAGATAGTACTATTTTAATTACAGGTGAAAGTGGGACTGGTAAAGAGGTGTTAGCACAAAGTATTCATAATTATAGCACCCGAGCTAAAGCACCATTTGTAGCAATCAACTGTGCTTCTTTTCCAGATAGTTTATTAGAAAGCGAGTTATTTGGTTATGAAGCAGGGGCTTTTACTGGTGCGAAAAAAAGTGGCCGCATTGGGCTGATTGAATCAGCACATAATGGTACATTGTTTTTAGATGAAATTGGCGACATGCCTTTACACTTACAGACACGGTTATTAAGAGTATTACAAGAGAGACAAATTAACCGTTTGGGTTCAACGGTTAGTCATAATATTAATATTCGCGTCATCGCTGCCACACATGCTAACCTAGAGGATTTAGTCACCAAAGGTGATTTTAGAGCAGATTTATATTATCGATTAAATATTCTTCGGCTGCCTATTCCAGCACTAAGAAATAGGCCAGAAGATATATTGTTTTTGGCAGACACTTTTTTGAAAAAGCATAGGAAGTCGATTAAAGACTTACCTGATATCCTGCCACCTTTACTAAAAAAATATAATTGGCCTGGAAATATTCGTGAATTAGAAAATATTATTGAAAGAATACAAGTGTTATTTTACTTGGATAAAAATGACACTCAGTTAGATTTTCTATCTTTCCATTTACCCGAAATTTTTTTACCAGCCCAAAAGACAGAAAAGACTTCTATACTGAAAAAAGCAAAAGTAACTCAAGAAACAATTTTAATAGAGCAGACTCTTAAGAAAGTTGATGGTAATTTAGACTTAGCAGCTAAAGAATTAGGCATTAGTCGTACAACACTATGGCGTAAAATGAAACGGTAATCTTGCCAACCATAAGACTGTTAACATACTAAATCAAGCTACCTGATTTAGTTTCTGTATTGGCATAAAATTGCCATTGTCCATATTAGGACGCTCATCATTATATAGTAGATTCAATTTAAAAGTGTTATAGCGCTACTGGTATAAATTTCCCTTGCGTGGTACGTTTCAAGAGGCTGTACAAAATTCATCCCAGTAGCGCATTTGAATTTATGACAGCTTTATTTTCAACTGACTATAGCAATATAACCAATTATATCTCATGGTTCTATTATAAATCTCCGCTTAAACCTTATTTTAGAGACTCTACAATTCAATGTAATTTTAAGTTAATGACTTCACATACTGGCCACTCTTTGAGCAGGTACTGAGAAATTAATCTCAAAACTTATTGTTTCACGGTTGTGATAATCAATAACACTAAATAGTTTAACAGCTTCTCAAGGCATAATACATAAAATCCAACTGTAGCTTTAGTTTGGCGTAATAGATGATGAAATTGATATAGATTTAGGACGCTTAAGGCAGCACTTATATTTGATTAGAAGTATTAACTCAAGGTCACACTGATAGATTAAAGCCCTAGTTCTTATTTTCGTTGGTCAGTTTTATAGGCAACTCGGCTATCTGCTGATTCTAGGGCGTGTCCTCAATTCATCTTACAATGAATTATAGTACACGCTAGGTAAAGCATTGACTTAAAAGTACGAGCCAAATTCTCGTAACGAGTGGCTATACTAAGGAAGTACTTAAGCCTTGCAAACATATTTTCTATTAAATGGCGTAACTTGTATAAATAGCTATCAAACTCTGGATTATACTGTTTAGCATTTTTCCTTTTAGGTATGACAGGTATCATATTTTGGGTACGGGCTTTGACTCTGATGGTCTCTGAATCATAGCCTTTATCAGCAATAAAATAATCGGCTTGACCTATGCGCTCAATTAACTCACCTGCAAATTAACTGTCATGGACTTCACCTCCAGTGATTTCAAAATCGAGTGGATATCCATCGGCATCACAGGATAGGTGTATCTTTGTAGTTGCTCCGCCACGGATTCGTCCAATTGCTCGATCTTCACCAAGCCGAGCTCCACTTGCATGCTGGTGCCACCTTATATAACTTCCATCGATGAATACCCATTCCGTATTAACTTCTTTTCGTAGGCTAAAAAAGCTTCTCCCACAAACCCGTCTTTGACCAGCGATTAAAACGTTTGTAAGCCGTCTTCCACGGACATAGTTCTTTAGGTATATCTCGCCATGGTGGCCTGTACTGAGTTTCCAGAGAATGATTTCCATCACTTCACTGTTCTTCTCTTTTTCATAGTAACCATGGTCTTTCATAGTCACTTGTAACTGTTCCCAAAGATTGTCGGTTAATGCTTGTCTGGCCATGTTTCCTAAACGTTTATCGATCGCTAAAATGTAGGCCTTATTTTAGCGCCTATATATACTTTTTCCAATTAGGGACACGCTCTAATCAGAAACCATGGACTTATAGAAGTATAACGTCACTTCATATTTAATTCAAAGATATAGCAAGCCTTACGTATAATGATACTGCACTATTCACTGTAGTACCCTCCCCCTTTGCCATTTATCAGTGCTACCACTTTTTTGTCATGGCGCACTGTACGATATCAGACTTAATACTTTTCTCAGCATATATTTTTTTAATCAAGTATTTTCAATTTCAAGATCTTTTAAACGAGTAGTTAAAGACACATCCATACCGTCACGCCCATCTTTGAGCTGCAGTTGTAAAGGATGCTTTGTTTAATTTTATGATCTCAGCACAGCTCAGCGATAAGTAGCACGCTTTGCTCTACTTTTTTTAAAATATTGAAGATTTGATTGTCGCTAAAACTTGTGCTTTTCATGAGAATCCCCTACCAGTAGTTTAGCAACTACTTAATAGGTTTTTTTCATATTAGAAATTTAATTTCAAAAATGAAAACACAATAAAACCTTAAGTGTTTGATATATATATAAATATAATTGGCACTATAATTGCTTATTATAATATAAGACATATTAACTAAGGAGAGAAAAATGATCAATGGAATGATGATGCACTGTAATTTAAATATTACTTCTATAATGCGGCACGCTTTAGCGCTTTATTCTGAACAAGAAATTGTGACATTAAAACCTGATGGGATGACGACTCATCTCTATACATATAAAGATGCTTTTGCTCGAGTTGCTCAATTTGCTAATAGTTTAGATCGACTTAATGTAAGTATGGACGCTAAAGTTGGCACAATTGCATGGAACACATATCAGCATTTTGAGCTTCATTATTCTATTCCTTGTTCTGGAAGAATCTATCATACCATTAACCCTAAACTTCCCTCTGAACAATTAATTCAAATAATAACTTCGGCTCAAAACGAAGTTATTATTGTTGAGCCTGATTGTTTACATATTATTGAAGATATATATGAACAAATTAAATCATCTATTAAATATTTAATTGTATTAGGAGATGTAAATCCAAAGTTAGATTCAAAACTTGATTTCATGTTCTATGAAGACCTTCTTATTAAAGAGTCTACAGATTACAACTGGCCAGACATCCCAGAGCAAAGTGCAAGTGGTCTCTGCTACACATCAGGTACAACGGGTATACCAAAGGGCGTATTGTACTCACATCGTAGTACAGTATTGCACGCTATGACCTTAGGTATGGCTAACGTGGTAGGGCTGGATGAGAATAGTTGTATTATGCCTCTGGTGCCTCTCTATCATATCAGTGCTTGGGGAATGCCATTTAACGCAGTACTATGTGGAGCAAAAATTGTATGGCCAAATTCGTTCGCAGGTAAAATTGAAAAAATTTATACCTTGATTCAAAATCAAGGGGTGGATATCTCTATGGCGGTACCCACTATTTGGACATCACTCAAAAATCACCTGCAAGATAATAACATTACTGAAATCTCACTTAAACGAGCCATTTCAGGTGGTTCTTCTGCTCCTTATTCCTTGATTGAGGGACTTAGTCATTATGGTGTAGCAGTTGAAAATGCATGGGGTATGACTGAAACTAGCTCAATGGGTGCCTGTAATAGAATAGATAATCTTAAAAACCTTCCACAAACGGAAGTCCTAAAATGTGGTAGGCCTATCTTTGGTTTAGAAATGAGATTGAAAGGTAAGAACAGTGAATTACTGCCCCACAATGGTATCGCAGCAGGTTTATTAGAAATTAAAGGTCATAGTATCGCAAAAGACTATATTAATGGTAATCACTCAATTAGTTTAGATAATAATATTGACGTTTGGTTTGACACAGGTGACATAGCTACTATTGATGAGTATGGCTACATGAATATTACAGATCGTGAAAAAGATATGATTAAAACAGGTGGTGAATGGGTCAGTAGCGTAGAAATTGAAAATGCAATGCAAGGACATGAGAAAGTCGCTGAAGCCGCAGTGATTGCTGCTAATCATCCTAAATGGGGAGAAAGACCTTTACTAATCTTAGTCAGTAAGCCTTCTACGCATATTGACCATGTAGAAATAGAAGCATATTTAGCCACTAAGCTTCATAAGTGGTCTATCCCCTCTGCCACAATTTTAGTTAGTGAAATGCCTTATACAGGCACAGGAAAAATTAGTAAAAAATGTTTAAGAGAACAATATTACGATTATTTTATGGAAGATTGATAAAGATAACATCATCAAAAGGATTTTGATATGAATGACCAAGATTATAAAGATATTGTTCAAGATAGTAGTTTTATTCATATGGTAAGTGCTAAAAGGCGGTTTGCCGTAACATTAACTATAGTTGTACTTGTTATTTATGCAATATTTATGGCAGTAGCTACTTTCGCTCCTCATATTCTTGCACAGCCTATAGGTAACTCGCATATAACAGTTGGTGTTCCACTAGCAGCCCTAATCATCATTGTCTGTTGGATTATTACTGCTTGCTACGTCTATGTAACCAATCAATACTTTGACAAAAAAGTAGAGGAAATTAAAAAGGAATACCATAATGACTAAAGGAATAGTTTTTTTACTACTTGTTTTGATAAACAATACAGCTTTCGCTGCAGATAACACTCCAACAAATCTCACTGCAATTATTATGTTTGCAACAGTAGTAGGTTTGTCTTTGTTTATTACCTTTCGTGCAGCAAAACAAACCCATACGAAAGAGGATTTTTATACTGCGGGAAACTCTATTTCAGCCGGCCAAAATGGTCTAGCAATTGCAGGCGACTATATGTCTGCTTCGACATTACTAGGCGTTTCAAGCATGGTTTTCTTCATAGGCTATGACGGCTTTGTATATGTTATAGGCTTCTTTGTTTGTTGGCCGGTTTTAACTTTTTTAATGGCAGAAAAATTAAGAAACTTAGGTAGATACACGTTTGCAGATATTGTTTCTTATCGCTTAGAACCAAAGAAAACACGTATTTTATCTACTGTGGGTTCGCTAACTGTAGTGCTTTGCTATCTTATATTACAAATGGTAGGAGCAGGGCAACTAATCAAGTTATTATTTGGACTAAGCTATAGTACAGCAGTAACACTTGTTGGCTGTTTGATGTTAGTTTATGTGATTTTTGGAGGAATGCTAGCGACCACATGGATACAAATCATCAAAGCGATTCTATTGTTGTTTGGCGGTACACTCTTAATGTTTTTAGCACTTAAACAATTTAATTTTAGCTTAGATAATATGGCAGAGGCAGCAATTCTTACACATGAATTAGGTACAAAAATTCTAGAACCCGGTAAGATGTTATCTAATCCAATTAATACGTTATCAACATCAATAGGCTTAATATTTGGTTTGGCAGGTTTGCCACATATACTCATGCGGTTTTTTACTGTCCCAAAAGCAGCTGATGCTAGAAAATCTGTATTTTATGCTTCAGGATATATTGGTTACTTCTTTATTTTAGTATGTGTTTTAGGTTTGGCAGCTATATCTATAGTTGGTACTAATTCAGCATATTTTGTTGATGGTAAAATTGGTGGCGATCTTATCGGTGGCTCAAACATGGTTGCAATGCATTTATCTAAAGCATTAGGAGGTGATTTATTGCTTGGATTCTTATCGGCTGTCGCATTTGCTACAATTCTAGCAGTGGTGGCTGGATTAACACTTGCAGGTGCATCAGCAATTTCTCATGATTTATTTCAAAAAGTGATTAAAAATGGTAAAGCCTCAGAGAAGCAAGAAATGTTTGTATCTAGAGTTTCGGTAATTGTTTTAGGTATTGTAGCAATTCTATGTGGTATATTATTTGAAAATATGAATATCGCTTTTTTAATGGGATTAACATTTGGTATAGCGGCATCAGCAAACTTCCCTGTTCTAATTCTATCTATGTATTGGAAAGACTTAACTACTAGAGGAGCTGTATATGGCGGTCTTACAGGAATTTTCTCTGCAGTACTTCTCGTTATATTATCACCTACAGTTTGGGTAACAGTTTTGGGACATGATAATATTTTATTTCCATATGATAATCCTGCATTATTTTCAATGCCCTTAGCTTTCCTAGTAAGCATAGTTGTGTCTTTAACAGACAAAAGTGAACGTGCTAAAATTGATAGAGCTGGTTTTGAAGCTCAATTAGTTAGATCTGAACTTGGCAATTAGATGATTATCTAGAAAGAAATTCATTGCTCTAGATTAATAGTGATATGAATTTAAATTTCAGGGCTGTACTAGATATTTTAAATTATCTAGGACAGCCCTTATTTTTAGCTTCAATAACTAGTGAACCGCCCCGAGTATATCGGAGTCTGTTTATTTAAGTTAGGCCGCTAGGCTTAACTGATTAAGATTATCATAATAGCGTCTTTCAAACTCAAAAGGTGGCACATAACCAATGGTACTGTGCAGTCGTGTTTT
>RCMY010002817.1_pt1 | contig 15626 bp, 15 predicted proteins | sample 2041341 | NCBI WGS metagenome assembly RCMY01 (sample SAMN09708234, study PRJNA481090) | Marine sediment metagenome, whole genome shotgun sequencing project.
GCTCGACCATTGCTCGGAAGTCATCGACACCGACGTCGGTCCCGTGGGCTGCACCGGCCGCCCGTGAGATGTTCTCGTCCATGAGCGTGCCGCCGACGTCGTTGCATCCTGCCTGGAGGAGTTGGCTTACGGCATCGAAGCCAATCTTCACCCAGCCCGACTGAATGTTGGGGATGTCGGAGCGGTACGCAATACGGGCAACCGCATGGATCAGCAGATTCTCACGGAACGTCGGACCCCGGCGCGCCTTCTTCTGGAGATAGATGGGTGCCGCCATGTGAACGAAGGGCAGCCCGACGAACTCGGTGAAACCGCCGGTCTCGCGTTGCAGGTCACGAGTGATGAGCAGGTGGTGGGCCCAGCTCTCCGGTTGCTCGACCGAGCCGAACATCATGGTGACGTTCGAGCGGAGCCCGACGTGGTGAGCAGTTCGGTGAGCGTCGAGCCACTCGTCGGAGTTGATCTTGTCGGGGCACAACAGTGCTCGCACCCGATCATCGAGGATCTCGGCGGCAGTACCCGGCAACGTCTTGAGGCCGGCATCCATCAGGCGACGGAGGTAGTCGGCCAGCGGTTCATCGAGCCGCTTCGCCCCTTCGGTCACCTCGAGGGCGGTGAACCCGTGAATGTGCATCTCTGGGCACGCCTCGTGAACGGCACGGGCGACATCGATATAGTAGTCACCGTCGAAGTCCGGGTGGATGCCACCCTGCAGACATACCTCGGTGGCTCCGATTGCTGCCGCCTCGACCACTCGATGTTGCATCTCTTCGAGTGTGAGGAGGTAGGGCTTACCCCGAAGGTTGAGGCTGAGCGGCCCCTTGGAGAATCCACAGAACCGGCATTTGAAGGTGCAGACATTGGTGTAATTGATGTTGCGGTTCTTCACGAAGGTGACGTCGTCACCAACAATCGTGCGGCGCAGATCGTCGGCGACCTCGGCGATGGCAGCAACTTCGGGTCCACGAGCCGCAAACAACGTCACCAGCTCGTCGAAACCGACCTCGTCGCCGGCGCGAACACCGTCGAGGACCTCGGAAACAGCGCCCGTGATCGGCGACGTTGGACCGGATCCGGTGACCAGCTTCGGCGGATCGACGACCGCACCCGAATACCACTGGGTCGACCGGTCACCAATCAGCACGACATCGGCGCCGTCGTCGCCCTTCTTCACGAACTCGGCCTTCTCCGGGAACACCGCACCCGGGTCGTCACGCGCCATGCCACTGGCATCGGAGCGATCGAGCACATTGAACCGAAGGCCCGGATCGAGCCAGCGGCCGACTGCGGGTCGTTCGCTGGTCGGACTCAGCTCCGACAGTACGTACTCCGGATAGATCGTGAGTCGGGGTGCCAGCGTGAATCCTTCGGACTCGGTCACCTCTCGCAATCGATCGAGCGCAGGCCAAGGACGCTCAGGGTTCACATGGTCGGCCGTGATCGGCGACACCCCACCCCAGTCGTCGATACCGGCGTGCAGCAGGGGAGCGAAGTCGTCACTCAGGTTCGGCGGCGCCTGAAGGTGAATGGTGTCGGGCAGGATCAGACGAGCCAGGGCGATGGCCCGCCAGTAGGGGTCATCGGCACACGGCTCGTGCTTCCACATCGCCGTACCCGCCTTCGGCAGGAAGTTCTGGACAATGACCTCTTGGACGTGACCGTGACGTCCGTGGCTCTCGGCAATGGCCAACAGCGCGTCGATGCGGTCGGCTTCATTCTCACCGATCCCAACGAGGATGCCGCTGGTGAAGACGATGCCGAGTTCGCCCGCGGCTTCCAAGGTTGCGAGCCGACGAGCGGGCTCCTTGTCGGGCGCATTGAAGTGGGCGTCGAGATCGTCGCGGAGGCTCTCGAGCATCATGCCCTGACTCGGCGACACGGTTCGCAACGTGGCCAGTTCATCGGCAAACAATGCGCCGGCGTTGGCGTGGGGGAGGAGTCCGGTCTCGTCCAACACGAGCTTGCACATGGCGGCGAGGTACTCGACGGTCGAGGCGTATCCCCGATCGGAGAGCCACGTTGCTGCCTGGGGATAACGCAATTCCGGGCGCTCACCAAGCGTGAAGAGTGCCTCATGACAGCCGGCGCGGGCGCCCTGCTTCGCGATGCGCAGGACCTCGGCCGGCTCGAGGAACGGGGTGTCGAGCCGAGCCGGCGGCTGAGCGAACGTGCAGTAGCCGCACTGGTCGCGACACAGCATCGTCAGGGGGATGAAGACCTTCGGCGAATACGTGATTCGGTTGCCGAAGCGCTGATCTCGTACGGCTCGCGCTCGTTCGGTCAACTCGTCGGTGCTGAGCGAAGAGAGCTCATGAGCACGCTGGTGGGTGCCGGCGAGGCCGGCAGGTGTGGCGCGGGGAGGGGTGATGGTCATCGCAGCTCTCTATGTCGTCTGGGTCGTCTGGGTTGCTGGCTTTTGGGTTGCTGGCTCTTGGGTCTGGCTCCGGACCTTGCCCGGACTGACTCGTTCGTTGCAGCGGGGGCATTGGACATGCTGTTCCAGTGGCGTGCCGCAGGTTTCGTGGACGAGGACCACCGGTGGGTCGCCGTCGGCGTACCACTCGTCGCCCCACCGCATGAGAGCGATGAGTGCCGGGGAGAGGTCGGCACCCTTGGCCGTGAGCCGGTAGTCGTAGCGAACCGGACGCTCCTGATAGGGGACCTTCTCGACAACGCCATGCTCCACGAGTCGTTTCAACCGGTCCGACAGCAGATTCTTCGCAATGCCGAGATCATCGACGAGGTCGGAGAACCGTCGGACGCCGCGAAACAAATCGCGAAGTATCAGGAACGTCCAGCGATCGCCGATCACATCGAGCGTCGCAGCAATAGAACAGTTGACGGGGGCTCCGCCGATCTTGGTCGAATCTGTGGTGCGGCCTCGTCCCTCGGCCACGTCATTCTGGGTCATTGCGGTCGCAACTTAGGGGACTGGGTTTACGATTGCAACTCGTTGGTTTCGAATCCGAACTCACCGTGGCAACGGGTTCACCGGCCGCCCGCTACGATCGAACGCATGTTCGAACGGGAAGTCATCGATGTTCGTTGTTCGGCCATGCAGGGTTCGTTGCTCACGATGGGGTCGGCCGAGGTGCCGACCAGCGTTGGCCGCCTCGAGCGCACGTGGCTGAGTGACGGCGCCTGGCTCGACATCGCACGGGGTTGGCTTCCCGGGTCCGATGCCTGGTTCGATCAGCTCCGCGACACGTTGCCCTGGCAACACGCCCGACGAACGATGTTCGACAAGATCGTCGACGTTCCGCGACTCATCTGGGCTGCCCCCGAAGCGGGGGAGGGTGTCGATGGTGGCGAAGCCGCAATGATCGACGACCTTCGGCAACTGTCCGATCGATTCACTGCGCACTACCAGCGGTCGATGCCACGGATTCATGCGAATCTCTACCGAGACGGCAACGACTCGGTGGCCTGGCATCGAGACCGCGTCTCGAGCCCGGGCGACTCACTCGTTGCGATCATCTCGCTCGGGGCTGCTCGGTCGTTCTCGCTTCGTCCGTTCGGCGGTGGAGCGTCACAGCAGTTCAGCCTCGGCTGGGGCGATCTGCTCGTGATGGGTGGTTCGATCCAGCGCGACTGGGAACACTCGGTGCCCAAAGCCGTTCGATCGGCACCGCGGATCAGCGTGATGATTCGCAGTACTGCTCGCTGAGCTTGGCGTCTGCTTCGAGTGTCAGGTCACCGGAGGAAGCAGTGTGTAGGGCACCTTGCGGTACTCGCCGGTGTCGATTCTTATCGAAGCAATCACGGTGGTGTAGTCGTCGAAGGCCAGTTCGGCCCGGATCAGCCGGTAGTTGAATTTGCCAGGCTCGATCTGCAACGGCTGGACGTTCCTGGCGACCGGGTCCGATGCCAGATCAACCTCGCCATCGGCATCGGCCATGTGGAAGAGCGTTTCCAGCGCCGCCAGCTCACCACCTGATGGCGGGTTCCACACCATGACCACCAGATGAGGGGCGATGGTGCATGGCACCGGTGCCGGCGCGGGACCCGAGAACTGCACCCCCGACAAATCGATTCTGGTCGTCGGACCAGGCTCCTGACGTAGTGCGATGTCGTCCATGAACAAAGCGGCGATGATCTCCATGCACCGATAGTGTCGGGAATCATGAGCGAAGCCTCAACCCGCGACGTGATTCTTCGTGAAGCACGCTCGTGTTTCGCCCGTCAGGGCTTTGAAGGCACCTCCCTCAACGACATCGCGGCCGGCGTTGGCATCCGACGCCCGAGCCTTCTGCACTACTTCGCGTCGAAGGAGGCGATCTATCGCGAGGTTCTCACCGATGCCCTGCTCGATTGGGGTCGCAGGCTCGATCGGCCGCTGCCCGCCGACCACACGAGCGGGTGGGAGCGGGTCGACGACGTTCTCAAGGTGAGCTTCGACTTCTTCGTCACCAATCCCGACATCGTCGTGATTGTGCGCCGCGAAGCGCTCACCGAAGAAAGTCACCTCGGGTTCGATCTCGGCACGGCGCTTCGCCCGTACTACGAGCGAGCCGTCGAGTTCTTCCGACGCGAGATGGAGCGTGGTGTCTTTCGCCATCACGACGCCGAGCATCTGGTTCTGACCGGCTACGGGGCCCTGCTCACCTACTTCTCCGACCGCGCCATGCTGCGCGGGTTGATCGACGTCGATCCCTACAGCCCGGCAGAACTCGAGCGTCGCTTCGCTCACATGACGGCCTTCATCCGGGCCGCCCTCGAGCCGTCCTCGCCCCCAGCCGACTGACGACGAATGCTTCATCTGGCAATGTCGCTCGGCGAAGCAAGCGGTCACCTCCGCGTTTCCTCCTGTCGTGCAATACAGTCGCCGCCATGAGTCGCACGCTGTCAGAGCAGCAATCCAAGGAACTACTCGCTCCGTTCGGGATCCCCTTCCTGGGTGAGCATGTCGTGGCAACCGCAGTCGAGGCTGCTGCTGCAGCCACCAAACTGGGTTTCCCCGTTGTGGTGAAGTTGAACGGCGATGCGATTGCCCACAAGACCGAACGGGGCCTCGTCCGTCTCGGACTCGGCACCGTCGACGCGGTCGAGCAGGCCGGAACCGAACTCCTTGGTGCCGCAACTGCCGCCGACGGACCGGTGTCGCTCCTCGTTGCCCCAATGGTCAAGTCGAACCGAGAGTTCATCTGCGGGGTGTCGAGCGATCCCCAGTTCGGGCTGACGGTGTTGCTCGGTGTCGGCGGGATCCTGGCCGAGGCCATCGCCGATGTCACCCTTCGTTTGGTCCCGATCACCGAGGCCGACGCCGTCGAGATGATCGACGAACTCGCCACTCAAGATCTGCTCGGCGCATTCAGGGGCGAGTCCGAGGTGGACCGATCGGCGTTGGCGAATGTGCTCGTTTCACTGTCGGCGGCCGCCGAAGGTTCGCCCGGGCTGATCTCGATCGACCTGAATCCTGTTCTCATCAACAACGGTGCCCCGGTTGCGGTCGATGCACTTGTCGAAATCGCTGAGGAAGTCTGACCATGTCACATGCATCCGCCACGTCATCCACTCATTCGGCGGCCCACTTCGCCGCACTGTTCGAGCCTCGCGGGGTGCTGGTGGCCGGCGCCTCGACCCATCCCGGCAAGTTCGGATTCGTCAGCCTTCACAACGTCTTGGCCAACGGCTATCAGGGCACGGTTGCCGCGACGAACCGCGACGGTGCCGAAGTCTTGGGAATCCAGACGGTTGCCGACATCGCCGACCTCCCCGATGGCGAACTCGATCTCGTCTTCGTCTGCACTCCGGCCGCGGCCAATCCCGACCTCTTGCGAGCCTGCGCCGCCAAGGGGATCAAGGCCGCGTTCGTGACCTCGGCCGGCTACGGCGAAGCCGGCCCCGAAGGGATCGCCGCTCAGGAAGCGCTCGTTGCGCTCGCCGACGAACTCGGCATCTTGCTGGCCGGACCAAATGGTCAGGGCGTCGTTTCGACCCCGGCATCGTTGTGCGCCCAGATCGTTGCGCCCTACCCGCCGGCCGGTCGGATCGGCGTGGCATCACAGTCCGGCAACTTCGTTTCGTCCTTCCTGAACTGGTCGCGGGCAACCGGGGTTGGCATCTCGCGAGCCGTCAGCGCAGGCAATGCGGCGGCGGTCAACGTTGCCGACTTCCTCGACTACTACGCCAGCGACGACGCAACCGCCGTCGGACTCGCCTATGTCGAAGGCATCGAGGATGGTCGCTCGTTCTATGAACGAATCAAGACCATCGCCGCGAAGAAGCCGATGGTGTTGGTCAAGGGTGGGGCAACCGCCGGTGGTGCTCGAGCCGCCGCCAGCCACACCGGAAGCTTGGCAACCGACGACCGTGTCTTCGATGGCGCGATGCGTCAGGCGGGTGTCATTCGCGCCGCCACCGTCGAGGAGGCATTCGAAACCGCAGCGACCTTCGCCACCCAACCGCTTCCCAAGGGCAATCGGGTTGTCGTCATGACCACTGCTGGGGGTTGGGGTGTTGTCACCGCCGACGCCATCCATTCGAGCCGGCTCGAACTGATGACCCTTCCCGAAGATCTCCTGGCCCAGATCGATGAGCACCTGCCGCCTCGCTGGAGCCGCAACAACCCGGTCGATCTCGCGGGCGGCGAGACGCGGGACACGATTCCCGACGTCATGTCGATCATCGCCAACCATCGTGATGTCGACGCCATCATCTACCTGGGGCTCGGCATCCAGTCGAACCAGGCTCGGATGATGAAGGAAGGACCCTTCTATCCCGACTACGGCCTCGATCGGATTGTCGCCTATCACGAACGACAAGACGCTCGGTTCGCCGAGGCGGCTGCGGACATTTCACAAAAGACGCAGAAACCGATTCTGACCGCAACCGAATTGGCAATCGCCGACCCCGAGAACCCCGGGCCCGCTGCGGTACGAGCCACTGGTCGGCTGTGCTACGCGACGGCAAACCGTGCCGTTGTCGCACTCGAGCACCTCTACCAATACTCCCTCTTCCAACAGCGCCATTCTTCGCGTCCTTCATCTGCACCTTCTTGAGGGCGTCCGGCGTGATCCTGGCCCGTCTCTCAACCGCCGACCTTGGCTGCTAAGTTCGCAACCGCCATGCCCTCGGTCCGCTTCGTTCGTCGCTATCTCCCGCTTCTCGTGCTGGTCCTCCTCGCCGGTGGAGCTTGGCGTGCTGCCGATCAGGCCGACGTCGATGACGAGCGAATCGAATCGATTCTGTACGAGCGCGACCTCGCAACGCCGGTGCTGTCGGCTCGGCGGATTCCGCGAACCCTGCAAGCTCCGGTTGCCGACGATGCCATCCGTCCGGCCTTCGACACCGTGATCAGTGGCTCGCCTCCGAACACGTGTCTCGAGGTCACCGCCAACGGCCGGCTACTGACGGCCCAGAACGCGAAGTTACCGCTCGTCCCTGCATCGAATGAGAAGATGCCCACCACGTTCAGCGCTCTCACCCTGTTCGGTCCCGACAAGACCTTCACCACCGAGCTCCGCCGGGTCGGTGCCGTCAACGCAGGGGTACTCGAAGGCGATCTGTATCTCGTCGGTGGGGGTGACCCGTTCCTGTCGACCGACGACTGGTGGGCACAGTACGACACCCAAGATGGCCGAGCCAACACCCGGCTCGAGGTGCTCGCGGATCAAGTGGCGGCCGCGGGGATCACCGCGGTCAGCGGTGCGGTGTTCGGCGACGAGACGCTGTTCGACGCCGAACGATACGGCCCATGGGCGGCTCGCCTCATCGACACTCGTCAATCCGGCCCTCTCTCGGCCCTCTCGGTGAACGAGGGTTACGTGAGCTGGCCCGAGGTGTACACCGGCAGCTTCCGGCCCCGTGTACCAACCGACAATCCACCTGCTCACGCCGCCGAGGTGTTCGCTCGCTTGCTCGGCGAACGCGGTATCGCCATCGCGCCGGGCGGTGCAGCAACGGTGCCTGCCGAAAGCGAGCTGGTCGGGCAGGTCGTTTCACCGCCGTTGAGCAAGATCGCGGCCCACATCAACAGCTATAGCAACAACTTTGGAGCGGAAGTCCTCCTCAAACACATCGGGCTCGCCCAGCTCGGGGTTGGGAGCACCTCGGCCGGAGCGCAGGCCATGACCACCCTGCTCGCGGACCGTGGCTTCACGATGGACGGTGTCGTCTTGTACGACGGGTCGGGCTTGAGTGAGGAGACCAGACTGACCTGCGGACTCCTCACTGCGCTGCTGACAGACGCAGGTATCGGCTCGGCATTCGGACAGGGGCTATCGATCGGGGGGGTGCGCGGCAGTCTGATCGGCCGCCATGTCGCGACCGCGGCCACTGGCAACGTCTTTGCCAAGACCGGCACTCTGAACGATGTCTCGGCGTTGTCGGGTTACGTCGCCTCCTCCACGGATCCCGCCACCACCTTGACGTTCGCATACATCGTCAATGGCGAACTGGCCGGGCAAGACGAACGTATCCGTGGCCTGCAGGAACCGTTCGTCGAGCAATTGGCGCTCTATCCGGCGGGAGGAACGATCGAGCAGCTGTCGCCCTTTGCTCCGCTTGTCAACCCGCAGCCCGAGGTGGCGGCCGGAGCCGAACCAACACCCACCGATCCAGCCTCGAACGAGTCGGACTGAATTCGCGATGATGCGTCGGTTGCCACAGTTTCCCCTCAGCTCCGTCTTGCTCCCGACGATGCTGCTTCCGCTCCACATCTTCGAACCCCGTTACCGCAGCCTCGCAGCAGATGTCGGCGAGGGCGGACGGTTCGGTGTCGTGCTGATCGAACGGGGCAGCGAAGTCGGCGTGGGATCATCCGACGTGCGCGCCTCGCTCGGCGTCGTCGCCCAGGTCAAGCGGCTCGAGTCACTCGATGACGGTCGCTTCACGATGCTGTGCGTCGGCACCGATCGCTTCCGGGTCGAGCGCTGGCACCCCGACGACCCGTACCCCGTTGCCGACATCGAGTGGTGGCCTGACAACAACGGTTTCGAATGCACAAGCAGTCTTCTCGACCCAATGTTCGAGATGTTCGACCTCTGTCGGTCGATCTTCGCGCGGCACGGCATCAATACCGGCCCTCCGCCCGTCTTCGACGACGACCCGGGAATCTCCACCTTTCAGGTGGCGGCATTGTCACCGCTTGGCGAACTTGATCGCTACGACGTGCTCCAGAAGCGAACGGCGTCCGAACGCGCCGTGCTGCTCGCCGAGCAGCTGGAAGCCGCGGCCGAGACGCTCGAGTTTCGGCTCAGTTCCTGATCAATCGCGCACCCTCATACGACAAAGCAACGATCATCCCCGGGAGGTTGGGCGGTTTACGCTTAGACTCCCCGGGGCAAACGGTGTGGGACAGAAAGCGAGGCCGGAGTGGCCAAGGCAAACCCGCTCGATGGGGCGAAGGAAATTCAAACGATGCTGGTTGGCTACGCCAAGCAGGAGACGATCGAGCCACTGAAGTCGCTCGGCGGTTTCTTGATGTGGGGTCTTGCCGGGGCGGTGTTTGTGTTCCTCGGAGTCTTCTTCTTGGGTATGGGCATCCTCCGCTTGTTACAACAGGTCTTCGAGGGCAGCAATCTGGCCTCGGCGTTGCCCTACTTGATCACCATCGTGATGCTGGTGGCGGCCATCGGCATCATCTTCCTCCTGTTCAGCCGATCGAAGAAACGAGTGCTTTCATGACCGACTCGACCAAGATCACGCCCTCTGACATCGAGGCGAAGTTCCGAGACATCGCCGACCAGGTCGATACCGTCGCCAGCGACTCCAAGAAGAAGGCTGCGGTCGCCGGTACCGCCTTCGCCGTGATTCTGATGTTGGTCATCTACATCATGGGCAAGCGCACCGGGAAGCGTCAGAGCACCGTTGTCGAGATTCGGCGGCTGTAGCAGGTGTTCAGAAAAATGCTCGTGTGGGGAGTCCGACGTTCGTTCGCCGGACCCGGGAAGTCGTGGCTGTATTCATCCGGTGCGCTTCTCGCCTTGCGGATGGTGAAGTCGGTCTCGACCAAGACCGAAGTGATCGACCTGTCGCGGACCAAGCCCGGCGACAAGATCATCATCGAACACCTCGACGTCACCCATCAGCAGCAGCTCAAGGCCGAGAAGACCGCGAGGAAAGCCGATCGGCGAGCAGCCAAAGACGCGAAACGTCTGGCTCGAAAGAGCTGAGCCCTCGTTCGGCTCTCTAGGATCGGCAGCTGTGAAGGTACTGCTGCGAAATCCAAGCCGGGAGGTCGACGTCGCTGGGCCGATGTCGGTGGTCAAACTCCTCCAACAGTTCGACGTCCACCGCGAGTCGGTCCTCGTGATTCGCGACGGCACGCTCGTGCCGGGCGATGCAATCCTCGACGACACCGACACGGTGGAGATTCGCCCGGTGATCTCCGGCGGCTCGTCGTGATGAGCGGCTCCGATGGCAGGTGCGGTGAGCAATGAAATGTAAGGTCTGCCGCGAGCCGGCGATCATCGACATTCGTCGCCACAACGCGAACTTCTGTAGCGAACACTTCGTGCGGTACTGCCACGATCAGGTGGCCCGTTCGATCAAGGAGTTCGCCATGTGTTCGCCGGGCGAGCGACTGCTCGTTGCGGTGTCGGGGGGCAAGGACTCACTGGCAGTCTGGGACATCCTCGACTCGATGGGCTATGAGGCCGATGGCCTGTACGTCGGGCTCGGCATCGGTGACTATTCCGAAGGCTCGGGTCGCTACGTGCAAGCATTCGCCGAGCAGCGCAATCTCCGACTCATCGAGATCGATCTGCGTGAATCCTACGATTACGACGTGCCGACCGCCGCCGCGGTGACCAAGCGTGTCCCGTGTTCGGCCTGCGGACTCTCGAAGCGGCACCTGTTCGACTCGGCAGCCGTCGATGGCGGCTACGACGCTGTCGTCACCGGTCACAACCTCGATGACGAGGCGGCGGTCCTGTACGGCAACGTGATGCGTTGGCAAACGAACTATCTCGGGCGCCAAAAGCCGGTGCTTGCGGCCCGCAAGGGGTTTCCTCGCAAGATCAAACCGCTTGTCCGCCTCGGTGAACGCGAGATGGCCGCCTACTGCATTGTCCGCGGGATCGACTATCAAGTCGAAGAATGCCCAATGGCGGCAGGCAACAAGCATCTGCAGTACAAAGAGATCCTCAACATGCAAGAAGCGGCGTCGCCCGGTTCGAAAGCGGCGTTCTACTTCGGCTTCCTACGAGATGCCGTCGACCGTTTCGACGACGATCCGGCCGATGACACGCTCGGTCGCTGCGAGCGTTGCGGTGCACCCGCCAGCAGCGAGATCTGCTCGTTCTGCCGGCTGGTTCAGCGCACCGAAGGAGCGGCGCCGGTGTCGGTTCCCATTCCGCGGTCGAAGCGGAAGTCGAAAGCCGCCGAGCGAGCGATCTCTACCAGCGACGGAGTGACGACATGACCGGTCAAGCAGCACATGCACTGGCGGCAGGCGACCTTGTCTTGATCATCGACAACCGAGATCGACGACACCTCATCACCCTCGCCGACGATGGTGCATTCCATTCCCATGCCGGTGTGCTCGATCATTCGAAGATGATCGGCCAACCCGAAGGGTGTGAGGTATCGACAACGAAGGGGCAGAAGTTCCGGGCCTTCAAGCCGACGCTCGAAGAGTTCATTCTGTCGATGCCACGCGGTGCGCAGGTGATCTACCCGAAGGACCTCGGCCCCATGATGATGCTGGCCGACATCGGGCCAGGGATGAAGGTCTTCGAATCGGGTATTGGATCCGGTGCCCTGTCCATGACCTTGTTGCGAGCCGGGGCCGACATCGTCGGCTACGAACTTCGCGAAGACTTCGCGGCGCGGGCCAAGAAGAACGTCGAGGCGTTCCTTGGCACCGAGGTGCTCGACCGCTACCAGATCGAGATCCGCTCGGCCTACGAATCGATCGACGGCAACGACTTCGATCGGGTGATGCTCGATCTTCCCGAGCCATGGCAGGTCGTCCCTCACGCCGAACTCGCACTTCGTCCGGGAGGCGTCTTCATGGCCTACACCCCGTCCATCACCCAGGCCGTCCGCCTCCGCGAAGCGCTCACCCACACCAGGTTCACCGAGACCAAGACGCTCGAGGTCCTGAATCGAGGCTGGCATATCGAGGGGCAGGCGGTCCGACCCGACCATCGCATGGTGGCTCACACCGCCTTCTTGACCCGGGCGCGCCTCATGGCGCCTGCGGCATCGAGGACCGTGACGACGCCACCACCGAGTGTCGACCCCGGTCACGCATAGTGTCATTGTTCCGCGATTTGCGCTAGCATCTTTCTCATGTCGGCGTTGGTGACGCCGATCAACAACAAGGGGCTCTGAGCCTCCAACAGTCCGCTCGGCCCTATGGCCAGCGGGGGCAGAAGTCGGAGTTTCCCCGGTCGTCTCTGACCGGGGAAACTGCGTTTTCGACCTTGAGCGAGATGAACGTGCTACCTCTGCGCGTTTCCCCTAAGTTGACCGAGGCGACATCGAAACAACTCACAGGGGACCAGCATGTATCCAGGCCGTTGGGCGGAAGAACGACCCGATCATCCAGCCGTCATCATGGCGGGGTCAGGCGTCACGCAGACCTACGCCGAGCTCGACCGACGATCGAATCAGCTGGCTCATCTGCTGCGCGAGAACGGCATCGAACGAGGCGGCCACATCGCCATCTTCATGGAGAACCAGATTCGGTTCATGGAAGTGTGTTGGGCAGCGTTGCGATCAGGGGTGTACATCACCGCGATCAATAGCTATCTGTCGGCGCCCGAGGTCGCCTACATCATCGACGACTGCGACGCCGAGTTGGTGGTCACGTCTCGAGCCAAGGCCGAGGTGATTTCCGCAGTGCTGGCGGGCGCCGATCGGCCGGCCAAGGTGCGGACCTGGCTCATGGCCACCGACGAAGGCGATGCACCAGCCGAAGGCTTCGACGACTACGAGTCGACACTGGCGAGCCGACCAACGACCCGCATCGCCGATGAGTCGAATGGCTCCATCATGCTCTACAGCTCCGGCACCACCGGGCGACCAAAGGGCGTGTTGCGTTCGCTGCCGACCGCGCCAATCGGTGAAGGTGATCCTCGCGTCGCACCACTGATCGAAACCTACGGCTACCGGCCCGACATGGTCTACCTGTCGCCGGCGCCCATGTACCACGCGGCGCCGCTGGCGTTCTCGCTTGCCGTCCACCGGGCGGGCGGCACGCTGGTGATCATGGAGCGGTTCGACGAGCGGGGCGCGCTGGCAGCAATCGAACGCTACCGAGTCACCCACAGCCAGTGGGTGCCAACCATGTTCGTCCGCATGCTCAAGCTCGAAGAAGCCGATCGCAACGCCCACGATCTGTCGACCCTCGAGGTCGCCATTCACGCGGCAGCTCCCTGTCCGGTCCCGGTCAAGCATCAGATGATCGAGTGGTGGGGGCCGGTGCTCTATGAGTACTACGCCGGCACCGAGGGCATCGGTTCGACGTTCATCACCAGCGAGGAGTGGCTTCGCAAACCGGGATCGGTCGGCGCCATTCGCTCGGGGGCGCTCCACATCGTCGATCCCGACGGGAATGATCTGCCTGCGGGCCAGACCGGAGGTGTCTACTTCAGCGGTGCCGCCGACTTCGAATACCACAAAGCGCCGGAGAAGACCGAGGAATCTCGCCTCGACGGCGGTCGGGCCACGCTGGGCGACGTCGGCTATGTCGATGAAGACGGCTACCTGTTCCTCACGGATCGCAAAGCGTTCATGATCATCTCGGGAGGAGTCAACATCTATCCCCAAGAGGTCGAAGACTGCCTCATCGTGCATCCGGCGGTCGCCGATGTTGCCGTCTTCGGCGTGCCCGACGAGGTCATGGGCGAAGCCGTCAAGGCCGCCGTGCAGCTCCAACTGGACCAAACCGCCAGTCCCGAACTCGAGCGGGAACTGCTCGAGTACCTCCGCTCCAACATCGCCCACTACAAGGTGCCCCGTTCGATCGACTTCCACCAGGAGCTCCCTCGACTTCCGACCGGCAAGCTCTACAAGCGGCTGCTACGTGACGAGTACTGGGGCAAGAGCGGAAGCACCATCGTCTGAGGCGCCATCGTCTGAGGTCATCACGTTCGCTAGGTTGGCCGCATGGTCCTCGCGAACGATCGACGCAGTACTTCCCGACGAAATACCGAGCTGCGAGACGACATCCGGCGCCTTGGCAACCAACTCGGGCAATCGATCGTTCGCCAGGAGGGACCCGCCTTCCTCGAACTGGTCGAAGAGGTGCGTGTCCTCGCCAGACAGTTGCGGCGCGACGGTGACCTCGAGGCAGGCCGCAAGCTGACCGCTGTCTTGGCCGACACATCATTCCTCGACGCCATCCGGTTGGTTCGGGCGTTCACCACGTACTTCCATCTGGCGAACGTGGCCGAGCAGGTCCACCGCATCGATGACCTCAACATTCGCAAACCCGACACCGGACGATTCGAACAAACCGTCGACGACCTGATCACTCGTGGGTTCACCCCAGAAGACATCGCCGACGCCCTGGCCAAGACGGCGCTACGCCCAATCTTCACCGCCCACCCAACCGAGGCATCGCGCCGTTCGATGCTCGACAAACTGGCCGAGCTCGCGTTGCTGATCGACCGGCGAAGTTCTGATCGATCCACCACCGCCGAGCGTCGTCGCCTCGATCGCCGTGCCGACGAACTGCTCGACGCCATCTGGCAGACCGACGAGATCCGTCGACAGCGACCGAGCCCGCTCGACGAAGCTCGAAGCATGATCTACTACCTCGATCAGATCGTGCGCACCGGGCTACCCAAGTTGTGGACCGACATTGCGCTGGTCCTGGAGGGCATCGGCGTCGACCCGCAAATCAACCCCGCTCCGGTGGTGTTCGGCAGCTGGGTCGGTGGCGACCGCGACGGGAATCCCAACGTCACCCCCGAAACAACGGTCGAGGTCGTCGGTCTCCATCGAGCCCGGGCCCTACGGATCCTGCGAGACGAACTCGAAGACCTACGTGCCGAACTGAGCCCGTCGGCACTCGTTCGCACGGTGTCCAACGAACTGATCGAGGAGGTCACCACCGATCGTGAGCGGTACCCCGAAGTGTTTCGCCAGATTGGGAGCATCAACGATGGTGAGTGGTACCGCCAGCGGCTGGCGGTGATGATCTTCCGCATCGACCAAACTCGGCGGGATCCCGTCGGGCTGACGAAACGCGGCTATTCCCGGGCGCACGAGCTGAGCACCGACCTGGAAATGCTCGACCGTTCGCTACGGGAACACGACGGAACACTCATGGCTGACGGCCGTTTGGCTCGAGTCCGTTCGCTGGTCGCCACCATCGGCTTCAGCCTCGCTGCGCTCGACATTCGCGAGCACGCAGAGCGGCATCACGCCTCGTTGGCCACGCTCTTCGCCGCTGCCGGTGTCAGCTACCCCGATGATCGCGCTGCTCGAACAGCGCTGCTGTTGAGCGAGTTGACATCGCGGCGACCACTCGCCCCGCCGGGTTCCCCAACCGCCGATGATGATCCGCTGCGACTGTTCCGGACTCTGCGAGAGTTGCTCGACGCCAACGGCGACGAACTCGTCCAGAGCTACATCGTCTCGATGACCGAGGGCGTCGACGACATTCTTGCCCCGGTTCTGCTGGCAAGAGAAGTGGGCCTCGTCGATCCGTCGACCGGGCGCTCACGCCT
>RCMY010002897.1_pt1 | contig 15626 bp, 13 predicted proteins | sample 2041341 | NCBI WGS metagenome assembly RCMY01 (sample SAMN09708234, study PRJNA481090) | Marine sediment metagenome, whole genome shotgun sequencing project.
GCGATTGGTGTCGTGAAAATTGGCGTTGCCCGCATCGATGATCAGGTCGTCGTCGTTCAGCAGCGGGCGCAGGGATGCGATCACCTTGTCCACCGGATCGCCCGCATCGACCATCAGGATGATCGCGCGTGGGGTGGCCAGAGCGTCAACGAAGCCTTCCAGCGTTTCAGCCGGGGTCAGACGCTCGGCCAGTGCTGGTTCGTTGGCCTTTGTGTGGGCGATGAAATCGTCGGTCTTGGCCGTGGTGCGGTTATAGACGGCCAGCGGCTCGGCGTTTTCGGCGATGTTCAGCGCCAGCGCGCGCCCCATGGTGCCAAGGCCGATCAGGCCGATACGTTTCTGGATCCCTCGGCAGTTGAGTAAAGTGCAATAAAGGCTGGTCATTCCAAGGATGGGCAGCCGGCGTTTCGTCTGCACCCCGAAATGGTCGTTGGACACGATCTGCATATCGCGGGCCGGATCGGGGAATTGCAAGCTCATGGTCTTGTTCCGTGCTGGCCCTTGGGCATGGGTCTTGGTATCCCTGTGACGATCAAGGGTAAATGCGAAAAGGGTATATCATGGCGGACAACACTGGCTCTGGCGGAGCATTCACGGCGGGCACGACGCGGCTGACACATGCGGGAGTGCTGGCAATGCTCGCGGCTGCTGCCGACAAAGCCGAGGCGATGGGACAGCACCAGTGCATCGTGATCGTCGACGCCAGCGGCGTATCCTTGGGCGAGTTGCGGATGGACGGCGGCAAATACCTGAGCCAGAAATCCGCCCGTGCCAAGGCGCGCACCGCAGCCAGCATCCGCGCACCCAGCGCCAATGTCCCCGAGGCGATCCGCGCCGGAATTCCGGCCGCAACCGAAGGTGACGTGACCGCTCTGCCCGGTGGCCTGCCCATCGTGTTCGACGGCGTGGTGGTCGGCGGGATCGGCATCGGATCGGGCACGGGCGTGCAGGATGTCGAAGTGGCCAACGCCGCCCTGTCCGCCATCGGCGCCGATCTGTTCGAATAAGTCACATACTCGGCGATTGTCGGGAAAGTGCAAGGCAGCGGTGAATTTCATTACCACACTGCCTTGCAATACCAAATTTGTGCAATTCCATACCGGACGAAAATAGCCAACCTCACAACCCGTCAATTCAGCGCGATCTGCACTTTCATCGCGCGACTGCGGTCACCGGCCAGATCGAACGCAGCCACAGCATCTTCCAGCGGCAGGGTGTGAGAGATCAACGGCTCGACCTTGATCAGCCCCTTTTGCATCAATGCAACACCGGTATGAAACTCCTCGTGAAAACGGAATGATCCGGTCCAGCGGATTTCCTTGGCCGTCATCGCCTGCAGAGGCAGGGTCATGTCGCCACCCATCCCGACCTGCATGATCGCCGCACCGGGGCGCAGGGCATGTACCGCGCCGGCCAATGCAACAGGCGAACCCGAACACTCGAACAACACGTCGAATTGCCCCTTGTCTGCATGCCATGGGGCCAGTCCATCAGGATTTTCGCGGGTGTTCACCGTGGTGTCCGCACCACTTAAGGATGCCATGCCAAGCGTGTAACCCGAAAGATCGGTCGCCACAATTTCTTCGGCACCCGCCCGCCGGGCGGCCAAAAGGCACAGAATGCCGATTGGGCCGCAGCCGGTGATCAGCACCCGCTTGCCAAGCATTTCACCCACGCGCCGGACAGCATGCAGACACACAGCCAGTGGTTCGGCCATGGCCGCCTGCGCCGGAGTGAGCCCGTCAGCCGGGGCGCATTGTGCCGCATCAGCAATCAGATGTTGCCGGAACGCGCCCTGAATATGCGGAAACGGCATCGCCGAGCCATAAAAGCGCATATTAAGGCAATGGTTGTGCTGCCCCCGGTCGCAGAACCGGCAGTCGTGGCAAGGGCGCGACGGCGATACGGCAACCAGTTGCCCCACCGTCAAATTCGAAACGCCCTCACCCAAGGCTTCGATATGGCCCGACACCTCATGCCCCAGAACCATCGGCTCTTTCAGACGCACCGTGCCAAAACCGCCGTGCTGGTAATAATGCAGATCCGATCCGCAGATCCCCCCGACCGCCATCTTCAGCCGCACCTGCCCCGGGCCGGGTTCACCGACATTCTGCTGCTCAATGCGCAGATCCTTCGCCCCATGGGCAATAATCATCCGGGTTTCGATGGCCATACGACAGCTTCTCCGACGTGGTTGACAGGGTGTGTTACCGTTATCATAAGTGTCCCGAAACCGCATTGTCGAGATCGAAATAGGGGTGGGTCGGATGACCAAAGGTTTGGAAATGTTCGCGCTGACGGGCAAGCGGGCACTGATCACCGGTTCGTCGCAAGGCATCGGTTTTGCATTGGCGCGCGGTCTGGCTGCCGCAGGGGCCGAAGTGGTGATAAACGGACGTGACACCGGCAAGATGAACGCGGCCGCCGAACGTTTGCGCGATGGCGGCGCAACGGTGCACACCCTTGGTTTTGACGTGACGGATGCGGCGGCGGTCGGCTCGGCCATCAACAGCTTCGAGGCCGACCACGGTGCAATTGATATCCTCGTCAACAACGCAGGCATGCAGCACCGCACCCCGCTTGAGGATTTTCCGCCCGAAACCTTCGAGTTGCTGATGAAGACCAACGTCACCTCGGTTTTTCTGGTCGGTCAGGCGGTCGCACGGCACATGATCAAACGCGGCGCTGGCAAAATTGTGAACATCGCATCAGTCCAGACCGCGCTCGCCCGCCCCGGTATTGCACCGTATACGGCGACCAAGGGCGCGGTGGCCAACCTGACCAAGGGGATGGCAACCGACTGGGCGAAATACGGGCTGCAGTGTAACGCCATTGCGCCCGGGTATTTCGACACGCCCCTGAACAAGGCGCTGGTCGACGATCCGGCATTTACCGAATGGCTCTCCAACCGCACCCCCGCCGGACGCTGGGGCAATGTCGGCGAGCTTGTCGGCGCCTGCGTTTTTCTGTGCTCGGGCGCATCCAGCTTTGTGAACGGGCATACATTGTTCGTCGATGGCGGGATCACCGCGTCGCTTTGACCGCAGGCGCGACTCAAGCGATCGCTTGACTTTCCGCAGCGCAGCAACGATATCCCATGCAACCGCCGCCCCTGCCGCGTGAGCAGACGATTCCTGTTGGGATCACACGGGCCGCGACCATTCCAGTTTCCCACATCACGCAGGGGGGCAGCATCAGGACGGCCATAGGGCAATACGGCCCCGCTGTCAGTTCCGGATGCAACCTCGCCGACGCCGCCGGATTCCGGTGGCGCGTCCCGTTTCATGCGGCCGGGCAAAAGTCCTGTCGCGACAAAGGATATCCTATGGATTTCGACATGCTGGGCCTGTCGCCCAAGATCGTCTCTAACCTCACCTCTCTTGGCATCACCGAACCGACGCCAATTCAAAAACAAGCCATTCCCCATGCCATGAACGGGCGTGATGTGATGGGTCTGGCTCAGACCGGAACGGGCAAAACTGCTGCTTTCGGGCTGCCGCTGATCCACGCGCTCAGCTCGATCGGCGCAAAACCAAAGCCGAAATCGGTGCACGGCCTGATCCTCGCCCCTACGCGTGAACTGGCCAACCAGATCGCCGAGAACCTGCGCAGCTATACCGGCGGATCGCATCTGTCGGTGGCTATTGTCGTCGGCGGTGTCAGCATCAACCGACAGATCAACCGGCTGGAACGCGGTGTCGACCTTTTGGTTGCGACACCCGGACGTCTGATGGACCTGCTGGACCGGCGCGCGGTTTCGCTGTCCGAAGCGCGGTTTCTCGTGCTCGACGAGGCGGACCAGATGCTCGACCTTGGGTTTATCCATGCCCTGCGCAAAATCGCGCCTCTGTTGGCAAAAGAGCGCCAGACGATGCTGTTTTCCGCCACGATGCCCAAGCAGATGAACGAGATCGCATCGGCCTATCTGACCGATCCCATCCGCATCGAGGTCGCCCGCCCCGGCCAGACAGCCGACAATATTGAACAATCCGTGCATTATATCGCCCAAACTGAAAAGCAGACCCTGCTGATCGATTTGCTCAAAAAGCACCCGGGCGAACGCGCGCTGGTCTTTGGACGTACCAAACACGGCAGCGAAAAGCTGATGAAGAACCTCGATCGTGCCGGGCTGTCGACCGCATCGATTCACGGCAACAAAAGCCAGGGTCAGCGCGACCGCGCCATCGCCGCCTTCAAGGCCGGTGATATCAAGGTGCTGGTTGCAACCGACGTGGCCGCCCGCGGGATCGATATCCCCGAGGTGATGTATGTCTATAACTACGATCTGCCGAACGTGGCCGAAAACTATATTCACCGGATTGGCCGCACGGCCCGGGCCGGAGCCAGCGGACAGGCAATCGCATTCTGCGCGCCGGACGAGATGTCATACCTGAAAGACATCGAAAAAGTGGTGAAACAGAAGATCGACGTGGCCTCGGGCCGCCCGTGGGAGGTTCCCGCTGGCATGAAACCGGCAGGCAGCCAGCGTCGCGGCGGTGGTGGTGGTGGCGGCGGAAAGCCGCAACATGGCGGCGGGCGCAAACCAATGGGCGCAAAACCGGCGGTCAGCGGCGCACCAAAGCGGCGCCGTCGTCGCGCGGCCTGACCGCGTATCGCGGTCACTTCACCGCATTACAACAGTATTGGCTGTCCCCACGGGGGCGGCCTGCAAGCTCCTTGCCACCCCCCGTTTTGTGCGTGCCCTAGGTCTGGCGGGTCAGATATCCGGCCGGAGCGGTTTCGCTGCGTTCGAAATCGACAGGAGCGGTGCCAGTCACCGGCCTGTTGTACTTGAATTCGCAGACGAGTTCTCCGTTGTCCTCAGCGCTGGCCACGACCAGACAGCGGCGCAAGTGTTGTGCGCCATCGTAGATGTCAACCAATCCGCGCATGGCAGGTGCTTCGGCTGGATCAAGGCTGAACCCCGTGTCCCAATATCGAAGGATGGTGAATTGGTGTCCGCCGATGTCGACGCGCATTCGACTTCTCCGCCCGCGCGCCGCATTCTGCGCGGCGACCAGACCATCGCGCACATCCTTTGGTAGAAATTCTTCCATCGCATTCCCCCCAGCCGATTCTTACCTACATTCAAGATGCAGCAGCTTAAGAATACGTCAAGTTTTTCGGCCAATCGGGCAGAGATCCTGCGATATATTCTCGCCAGATCGCCAGATTGCCGACCTTGGGCTGCAATATATGCCGAAGATGGGTCTGGCCCTTATCCCGCAGCATCGAATCACCGAGCGCGCTCAACGCAAGCGACAGACCTGTCCGGCGATTCCGCCATGCATTGGCAGATCGCCGGAGCCGACGATCCTGCGCCATAGGGGACGGCATCGCCATTCAGTACGGCATCGGATGCGCTTTGTGTGCCTCTGCAATATCACTCAGCACCTCGGCGCCCAGCGTGACATCAAGACCGGCCAATGCCGTGTCGAGTTGTTGCAGCGTCGTCGCGCCAAAGATCGGAATGGTGCGGAACGGACGCGACCGGGTCCAGGCCAGCGCCATGTGCACCGGGTTCAGCCCATGCTTTTCAGCAACCTTGATATAGGCATCGACAGCGGTGAACGCCCGATCAGTTTTCCGCCCGCCAAGTTCGGCGTTCAGCGACATGCGCGATCCGGTCGGAATATCGCCTTTCTGATACTTTCCGGTCAACAGTCCTGCTGCCATAGGTGAAAATGCGAGTAATGTGATATTTTCATGATGGGCCATCTCGGCAAGATCGCTGTCGTACTGGCGGCAGAGCAGCGAATATTCGTTCTGCATCGTCGCCACTCGGGGCCCGCCACTGGCCTGTGCGGCATCCAGCCATTTCATCGTGCCCCAGACGGAATCGTTGGACAGGCCGAAGGCGCGGATCTTGCCCTCGGTCACCAGCGCGCGCGCGGTATCCATGATCTCGGCCATGTGATCCAGCGTTTCCTGAGTGTTCTGACCCGATGGATCGAATCCCCAGATCTGGCGAAAATGGAACGACCCGCGGTTGGGCCAGTGCATCTGGTACAGATCGACGTAGTCGGTGTTGAGCCGCTTCAGTGACCCATTGAGTGCGGCGCGCATCGTTGCGCCGGAAATCGGTTGGCCTTCGCGCACGAATCGGTCGTTGAACCCGCTGCACTTGGTGGCCAGCACGATGTCGTTGCGCCGCCCGGTCTGTGCAATCCAGGCGCCGATTACCGATTCGGTTTGCCCGACGGTTTCTTTTGCCACGGGGTTGACCGGATACATCTCGGCGGTATCGATGAAATCGACCCCCCGTTCCAGCGCGCGGTCGATCTGGGCATGGGCCTCGGATTGCGAAGTTTGACTGCCCCAGGTCATCGAGCCAAGGCAGTATTCCGACACCATGATCCCCGTGCCGCCCAGTTCCAGTCTGTTCATCGCATCCTCCTTATGGCCGGACACACAAGTATCGCCTGACGCGGCGAAGGCAAGACTGGATCCGTGCCAATCCGGGGTTGGGAACATACCAAGAACGTGCTAGGAATGTGAGATGAATATCGCATCCTCTCTGTTGTCCCGCAGGCCGAGCCGGGCCGATGACGGGACCGGCTTTCTTGGCGATCTGACCCTGCGCACGGGGCGGGTGCATGAATTCTGCGGGACGGCGCGGCGCACGCTGGCGATGATTCTGGCAGGGAAAACTGCTGGGCCGGTGTTCTGGATCGCGCCAAGCTGGGCCGTTGGCGGCCCCAACCCTGACGGATTCCACACCTTTGCCGACCCGTCGCGCTTTACCTTCGTGGCCCCGCGCCGGCCCGAAGATCTGCTGTGGTGCATGGAAGAGGTGCTACGCGCCGGGGTGGTGCCGCTGGTGGTGGCCGACCTGCCCGCGCCCCCGGCGATGACCCCGGTGCGCCGCTTGCACTTGGCGGCGGAAACCGGAGCGGCGGCGGGCGGCACTGCCCCGTTGGGCATCCTGCTGACGCCCGAAGGCGCCGCACCGGGCATCGAAAGCCGCTGGTCGCTGACCCCGCGCCACGATGGCGATACCACCGACCGTTGGCACCTGACCCGCCTGCGCGCCCGCACCGCCCCCGAGGCCGCCTGGCCGCTGATCGCCGCGCCCAGCGGCGCCCCGCCCTGTCTGGGAGGATGATGCGTCGGCCAAGGACAGGTGCCGATCACCCTATACAATGCCGTCCGATAGGCGTATGCCGCACGCTTCCCTGTCTCAGAAAGCCCCGCCTGTGCTCAAGACTCTTGCCGACGCCCTTGCCCTTCGCGGCTATGACACGCTGACCCCGGTGCAGCAGGCGGTGACCGATTCCGCACTGGATGGCGCCGATCTGCTGGTCTCGGCGCAGACCGGATCGGGCAAGACGGTGGGCTTTGGCCTGGCCATCGCACCGACAATCCTTGAGGAAGACGGACGGTTTGCCCCCGCCGCTGCCCCGCTGGCGCTGGTCATTGCCCCCACACGCGAGTTGGCGATGCAGGTCAAGCGCGAGCTTCAGTGGCTTTACGCCAGCACCGGCGCACAGATCGCATCCTGCGTCGGCGGCATGGACGCGCGCGACGAACGCCGCGCATTGGACCGGGGCGCGCATATCGTCGTCGCCACCCCCGGCCGTTTGCGCGACCACATCATGCGCGGCACGATGAAGACCGGGGCACTGCGCGCCGTGGTGCTGGACGAAGCGGACGAGATGCTCGATCTCGGCTTCCGCGAGGATCTTGAGTACATTCTGGGTGAAGCACCCGAGACGCGCCGCACCCTGATGTTCAGTGCGACAGTGCCCAAGGCAATCGCCACACTTGCAAAAAACTATCAAAAAGACGCTGTTCGCGTGTCGACCACGGCCGAAAAACAGCAACATTCCGACATTACCTATCAGGCGATGACCGTCGCCGCCGAAGATGGCGAAAACGCGATCATCAACGTGCTGCGCTATCACGAGGCGCCCAATGCGCTGGTGTTCTGCAACACCCGTGCGATGGTGAACCGGTTGACCACGCGATTTTCCAACCGGGGCTTTCCGGTTGTGGCTCTCTCGGGCGAGTTGACACAGGGCGAGCGGACCCATGCGTTGCAGGCAATGCGCGACGGGCGGGCCCGGGTCTGTGTTGCCACCGATGTGGCGGCGCGGGGAATCGACCTGCCGAACCTCGAATTGGTGATCCATGCCGATCTGCCGACCAACTCGGAAACCCTGCTGCACCGTTCGGGACGTACCGGACGCGCCGGGCGCAAGGGGATCAGCGTACTGATCGTACCGCCAAAGGTGAAAAAGAAGGCCGAGCGCCTGCTGGCCACCGGCAAGATCAAGGCCGAATGGACCGTCCCCCCCAGCGCCGATGAAGTGCGCGAAAAGGACGAAGACCGTCTGCTGACCGATCCCGTCTGGGACGAGGACATCACCGAGGCCGAGGCAACCTTTGCCGACCGCCTGCTGGCTCTGCACGGTGCCGAACACATCGCCGCCGCCTATGTGCGCATGTTCAGCGCACGTCAGGGCGCGCCCGAGGATCTGGCCGATCCGGGTGCCCCGCCGCCGCCCCGCGCGCCTTTCGGCCCCTCGGTCTGGGTGTCGATCAACGTCGGACGCACGCAGAACGCCGAACCCCGCTGGATTCTGCCGATGCTGCTGCGCGCCACCGGCATGACCCGCGAGGATGTCGGCGCGATCCGCATCCAGCAGGCGGAAACCTTTGTCGAACTGCGGCAGGCTGCGGCGGGCACTCTGGCCGCTGATATCTCACTGGAAGGCGGCGCACGGATCACCCGTCTGGCACAAGCGCCCGATCTTGCACGCGGACCGCGCCCGGCATCACCCCGGTACGAGCGGCCTCAGTCTGCGCCAAATGACGCAGCATCCGCACCCGCACCCGATCACAAACCGCGCGCGGAATACAAACCCCGCAGTGAGGGAACGAAAAGCTGGAAAGACAACGACGCTCCGAAGGTCGCGCCGGCAAAACCGGCCACGGAAAAACCGTGGTCGCCCGTTGGCGACTCCGGTGCCGAAGCGCACACCGGGTCTGATGGCGACACCGGCCGGGCTTCGCATGGCAAACCTGCACGGGCGAGCGGCCAAGAGGATACAGCGCACAAGCCATATTCCGCGAAACCCGCGGGTAAGCCCTATGGAAAACCGGGTGCCAAACCCGGCGCCAAGCCGTTTGGCAAACCCGGCCCCAAACCCGGCGTGAAACCTTGGCAAAAGCCCGCAGACAGCGCCGCTCCGGGCGAACGCACCGCCAAACCCTTTGGCAAACCGGGCGGTAAACCCGCGGGCAAATCTTATGGCAAGCCGGGCGAGAAACCAGCGGGTAAACCCTTTGGCAAACCGGGCGGAAAGCCAGGCGGTAAACCCGGCGGCAAGCCTTATGGCAAACCCTCGGATGGCGCAAAACCGGGCGCACGCCCCACGGCGAGTGACACATCCAAACGGTTCTCGCCGCCAAAATCTGCCGGACGTGGTCCCGACGGCTCACCCAAGCGCAAGGGCTGACACCGCAGCGCGATGGCTGGCCCTTGGCCACGCGCTGCGCTAACACCACCCGGCAAACGGCAAAGGCGCAAGACATGGCACGCATCCTGATCACTTCGGCGATTCCCTATATCAACGGGATCAAGCACTTGGGAAATCTGGTGGGCAGCCAGCTTCCCGCCGATCTCTATGCCCGCTACATGCGCCAGCGCGGCCATGAGGTGCTGTTCCTCTGCGCCACCGACGAACACGGCACGCCCGCGGAATTGGCCGCCGCCAAGGCGGGCGAACCCGTGGCTGAGTTCTGCGCCAAGATGCATGCTGTTCAGTCCGAGATCGCCGCCGGGTTCCGCCTGTCTTTTGACAAGTTCGGACGTTCGTCATCGCCGCAGAACCGCAAATTGACCCAACATTTCGCGGGCAAGCTGGATGAGGCCGGGCTGATCGGTGAAGTGTCGGAAAAACAGGTCTATTCCATCGCCGACGGACGGTTTCTGCCGGATCGCTATATCGAAGGCACCTGCCCGAACTGCGGTTATGACAAGGCGCGGGGCGACCAGTGTGAAAACTGCACCAAACAACTGGATCCGATCGATCTGATTGAGCCGCGCAGCGCGATTTCCGGATCGACCGACCTTGAAGTGCGCGAGACGAGACATCTTTACCTGAAACAGTCGCAGATGCGCGGCGCTTTGACCGAGTGGATCGAGTCCAAGTCCGATTGGCCGATCCTGACCACCTCGATCGCCAAGAAATGGCTGAACGACGGTGAAGGCTTGCAGGACCGGGGCATCACCCGCGATCTGGATTGGGGCGTTCCCGTGCGCAAGGGCGATCAGCCCTGGCCGGGGATGGAGGGAAAAGTGTTCTATGTCTGGTTCGACGCCCCCATCGAATATATCGCCTGCGCCGCCGAATGGGCCGAAGAAACCGGGCAGGACGATGCCGCTTGGGAACGTTGGTGGCGCACCGACCGCGGCGCGGATGATGTCCGATATGTGCAATTCATGGGCAAGGACAACGTGCCGTTTCACACCCTGTCTTTTCCCACAACAATCATGGGTGCCAACAGGATAGAGGGTGAAGCCTGGAAGCTGGTCGATTACATCAAGGCGTTCAATTACCTGAATTATGATGGCGGACAGTTTTCAACGTCTCAGGGCCGCGGCATCTTCATGGATCAGGCCCTATCGATCCTGCCCGCCGATTACTGGCGCTGGTGGCTGCTGTCCCATGCGCCCGAAACCTCGGACAGTGAATTCACCTGGGAGAATTTTCAAGTCAGCGCGAACAAGGATCTGGCCGATGTTCTGGGCAACTTCGTGTCACGAATCACCAAATTCTGCCGCTCGAAATTCGGCGAAGCTGTGCCTGAAGGCGGCACCTTTGGCCCCGAAGAACAGGCGCTGACCGAGGCGCTGACCGCCCGCATCCGTGCCTATGAGACGCATATGGAGGCGATGGAGGTCCGCAAATCCGCCGCCGAACTGCGCGCGATCTGGTCGCTTGGCAACGAATACCTGCAATCCTCTGCGCCCTGGACGGCGTTCAAGACCGATCCCGATCGCGCCGCCGCCATCACCCGCCTGTCGCTGAACCTTGTGCGGATCTATGCCGTCCTGTCACGCCCCTTCCTGCCCGATGCGGCTGCCGAAATGCTGACTGCGATGCATACGGAAGATGACAGCTGGCCTGACGACGTGCCCGCCGCGCTTGCCGCCCTGCCCGCCGGTCACGTCTTCACGGTGCCCGAAGTCGCGTTCAGAAAGATCACCGACGACGAGCGTGACGAATGGCAGGCGCGATTCGCGGGCACCCGCGACTGAACGTCACTGCGCCCGATTCATCCGGGCGTAAAGCCGCAGCGCATGTGTCGGATCGTTGGAGTACGCGGGCAGCACCGGGTCATGGGCGGCGCGGATCAACGCACCGACCTCGGGCCGCAGCACGGTGACGCCACCCGCCAAGGCCAGCGGCGATCTGTCAGCAAAAGCGCGATCCGACCACAGCAGCATTGTCTGAACCGCCTGCGACAGGCACAGGACCTCTGCGGGCAGTGCCGACAGTTCGCCGTCCATCCGCAGAAAGACAAACGCCGCCCGGATCGCCCCGTTCTCATCAAAGCGGAAGATCCGGTATTGGTTGGCACCGGCCTCCTGCAACCGTTCGATCAACGGAGCCAGATCGGGAATCATCCGGTCAAGATCGCGCACCTCGGCCAGTTCTGACCAGTCACGCAGGAAAAACCACATCTGGTTGACGCCAAGTTCGGGATCGAGCTCGGCCAGATCCTGCCCGCTCAGCGCCGACACCGCCTGTAACGCGTCCTTTAGAGTGGCCAGAGTGGTATCGTCGACGCCAAACGCCACGGGGGCGATGGGACGCCCCCAACGGGCAAAGGCAAATTCACCCGTTGACGGGGTGAACAGCGCGGCAATGTCCTCAGGCGTCAAGAGCCGCCGCCACCTCGTCGGACATGTCGAAATTGGCCGTGACCGTCTGCACGTCTTCGTCATCTTCCAACGCGTCGATCAGGCGCATCAATTTCTGCGCGTCCTCAAGCCCCAGTTCCGTGCGGGTTTGCGGCTTCCAGACCAGTTTAGTCGTTTGGGATTCGCCCAGCGCGGTTTCCAGCGCCGTCGATACATCGTTCAGGTCGGTATCGGCGCAAAAGATCCAATGGCCGTCCTCATCGGATTCAACATCTTCGGCACCGGCCTCGATTGCGGCCATCATGATGTCGTCTTCCGATCCAGCGGCGGCGGGATACATGATTTCCCCCTTGCGATCGAACATGAACGACACGCTGCCGGTTTCGCCCAGATTGCCGCCGTTCTTGGCAAAGGTCGAGCGGACGTTGGATGCGGTCCGGTTGCGGTTGTCGGTCATCGCCTCGACGATCAGGGCGATGCCGTTCGGTCCGTATCCTTCATAGCGGATTTCGTCATAGTTTTCCGCTTCGCCGCCCGTTGCCTTGGCGATGGCGCGCTGGATCACGTCTTTTGGCACGCTGATCGATTTTGCCTCTTTCACCGCAAGGCGCAGACGCGGATTCTTGTCGGGGTCAGGGTCGCCCATCTTGGCGGCAACGGTGATTTCCTTGGACAGCTTGGAAAACACCTTGGCGCGGGCGGCGTCCTGCCTGCCTTTGCGATGCTGGATGTTTGCCCATTTGGAATGGCCTGCCATGGCTCCGTCTCTCCGATCCTGATGTGATGCGCGTTTTCTAGCCTCTGGGATGGCGGCACACAAGCGGTCACCGTGAACCCGTTCGTCAGACTCCCGGCGCCAGCCCGTATCGCGCGGCCTGCAACGTAAGCACCGCGGTGCCGCCATCGCCCAACTGCACCAGCACCCGGCGCGGCGCAGGTCGTCCCGGAGGCAGTGCGACGGAGAACGGCAAGGGATGAACGCAGCCCGCCAGTGTGCCCGACCATTGCGCGGCGCGACCCGGGCGCGGTGCGACGCACAGGGCACCGTCGCTGAACTGCACCGTGACCGTATCGCGGTACAGGATCGCCTGACGCGGCTGCGCCACCGGCCCCGGCACGGGTGCGATGGCAGGAGCCGCAGCACACCCAGTCAGTGCCAGGATTACAACGGCCAGATAAGCGGGATGAAAAGACATGCGCTGAGTCCCAGAATGATGTTCAACGGAATACCTACCTTGAGATAATCGGTAAATTTATACCCCCCCGGTCCATAGACCAGCATATTTGTCTGATACCCGATCGGCGTGGAAAACGCAGCCGACGCCGCGAACATTACCGCCACGACCAAGCCGCGTGGATCCAACCCAAGAGCATGGCCCAATTCGATCGCGATGGGGGTAAAGATCACCGCAACCGCATTGTTGGATACCAGTTCGGTCAATGTCGAGGCCAGCAGGTAAACGCACAGTATCACCACCACGGGCGGCAGCGTGGCAAGAAAGGGTTCGATTGCGCCCACCAACAACGCCACCGCCCCCGACGCCTGCATCGCGGCACCAACGGCCAGCATGGCAAAGATCAGCGCCAGAAGCCGACCCTCGATAAAGGAAAACGCCTCGTCCGCATCAATGCAGCGCGACAGCAGGATCACCGTCACCGCAAGCACGGCCAAGGCAAAGATCGGCGCGACGTTGAAGGCCGCCAGAATCACCACGGCCCCCAGCGAGCCGATGGCAATCGGTGCCTTGGACCGGCGGAACGCCTGTGCCGCAGGACGGGTAATATTCACCAGATCCATGTCCGAGGCCAGCCGCTGGATATCTGCGGGTGCACCTTCCAACAACAGCGTGTCGCCGACCCGCACGACCACATCGTCCAGCTTGCGGCCGATGTTCTGGTTTCGCCGATGCACCGCCAGCGGATAGACACCATAGCGTCGGCGCAGCCGCATCGCGCCCAGACTGCGCCCGACCATCCGCGCCCCGGGGGTGATCAGCACTTCGACAGTCTCGGTCTCGACCGACGACAACTGATCGACGGGGCGCAGGTTCGGGTCTTTCTGAAGGCCCAGCAGCTCGGCCATTTCGGTGCGCAAGACCACCCGGTCACCCGCCGCCAGAACGACACTCGCCAGGTCACGGCGCAGGGACGCATCGCCGCGCAACACGTCGATAACCCGCACGCCTTCCGGCTTGAACAGCGCGACTTCCAAAGGGTTCTCGCCAATCAGATCACTGTTGCCCGGCAAAGCGACCTCGGTGAAATACTTCATCTTGCGCCGATCACTCAGCATTCCGCCCATGGTCTGACGATCCGGCAACAGACGCCGCCCGATCAGCGCCAGATAGGCCCCCCCGATGGCGACCTGCAACAGCCCCAGCGGCGCAATCTCGAAGATCGAAAAAGGCTTCATCCCCTGCGTGCGCGCAACCCCATCGACCAGAAGGTTGGTCGAGGTGCCGATCAGCGTGATCGTGCCCCCCAGGATCGCGGCATAGCTCAGCGGGATCAGCAGTTTCGACGGCGACACCCCCATCCGTTTCGCCAGCTGGACGAAAACCGGAATCATCACCACCACAACCGGCGTATTGTTCATGAAGGCCGACCCGATGGCGACCACGATCAGGCTGATCACCACGGTGCGCACCGGATGGCTGGCCGCCGTGCGGTCAGCCTGTTCAGTCAGCCATTGCAAGGCACCGGTCCGCACCAGCCCGCCCATGACCAGAAACATCGCGGCGATGGTCCAGGGTGCCGAGTTCGAGAACACCGCAATCGCATCCTCATAGGGCAACAGCCCCAGAACGAACATCAGCGAAGCGCCTGAAATCGCCACCACTTCGGTCGGGTACAATTCACTGGCAAACAGCACCAACATGCCCAGAATGATGGTGAACACCAACACTGCCTGTGTGGTCGGCCCGAAGTCGAACAGTTCCATTGGGCGATATTCTCCTGCCTGGCACCTGCCGGGTCCGGAGGTTGACATTAAAAGCACCGACGCGCGGCCACAAGTGTTATGTCCGCATCGCGCACCAGCCGGTCTGCCAGACAACAGAACCGCCCCGGCTTCTTCTTTGTAAAAATACTCCCGCCGGAGGCATCCGCGCTCTGCGCAGGCGCCCTCGCTGGTTCAGGGAGTTGAGCTCTGCAACCGCCCGCCCTCGCGGACCGCCACGACCCGCAGCGCTTTGCCCGTGGCGTCGTCGGTCTCCACATACAATCCGGCCAGCGTCGCCTCACCCGCGGCGGGGGTGAAACGCGCGCGGGGCATGCCGGTGATAAAACGGTTCATCGGCTCGGCCTTGTCCATGCCGATGACCGAATCGTAATCTCCGCACATCCCGGCATCGCTTTGATAGGCGGTGCCGCGCGGCAGGATCATCGCATCCGCCGTGGGCACATGGGTGTGGGTGCCGACAACGATGCTGGCCTTGCCGTCGCACCAGTGGCCCATGGCCATCTTTTCCGACGTCGCCTCGCAATGGATGTCGACCAGCGCGGCGTTCACCTGTGCGCCCAGTGGTGCGGCCTTCAGCACCGGTTCGATGGCGCTGAACGGATCGTCGAAGGGGCGCTTCATGAACACCTGACCAAGCACCTGCGCCACCAGCACCTTGCGCCCGCCGGGTGCTGCAAAGACCCGCGCGCCACGTCCCGGCGCAGATTTTGAAAAGTTCAGGGGCCGGATGATACGCGGTTCGGTTTCGGCGAACTGCAACATGTCCTTCTGGTCGAACGCATGATCGCCCAG
>RCMY010004042.1_pt1 | contig 15625 bp, 11 predicted proteins | sample 2041341 | NCBI WGS metagenome assembly RCMY01 (sample SAMN09708234, study PRJNA481090) | Marine sediment metagenome, whole genome shotgun sequencing project.
GACGAGAAGCTCGTCGGCCGGGGACGCGAGCTGCTTCAGAAGGAGATCGAGCGACAGGTGTTGGCCGACGGCGGCCACTATGAACGGTCTCCGTCGTATCACTGCCAGGTGCTGGGCGACCTCGTCGACGTTGGGCGTTTGCTCAAGGCGTCCGACCGGCCGCAGGTAACAGGTCTCGAGGATGCGGTGACCCGTATGCGCCGTTGGCTCGGGGTTATGCGGATGCCCGATGGTGACGTGCCGTTGTTCGGCGACGCAACACTCGTCGGGCTCTCTCGAATCGACGTTCTTGGCCCGATACCTCGGGTGCGCCCAGAGGGGTCTGACCCCCTCACCCATCTTGCAGACTCGGGGTACGTGGTGTGCAAGCCAAGCGAGCGACTGCACGTGATCATCGATGTCGGTCAGCCGTGCCCGCCCGACCTCCCTGCGCACGCCCAGGCCGGGTGTTTGGCCTTTGTGGCGGCGGTCGACGGCGAACGGGCAATCGTCGACACGGGTGTCTCGACCTACGTGGGCCAGCGCCGCGAATACGAACGGGCGACGAAAGCACACAACACGGTCGAGGTAGCCGAGGTCGACCAAACCGAGGTGTGGAGTTCCTTTCGTGCCGGCCGCCTCGCAACGCCGACCGTTCATGAAGTTGGCGAAGAGGATGGTGTGCTCGTGATCGAGGCGTCGCACGATGGTTACCGGTACCTGAACGGTGCCCCCACGCATCGTCGTCGGTTCGAGATCAGCGCCGATCGCATCATCCTGCGCGATTCGGTCGACGGCGAAGGATTCCATCGTCTCTTCAGTCGTCTGTTTCTGGCTCCGGGAATCGACGCCGAGCTCAACGAAGATGGCCAGGGTTCCGATGTGGTGAGTCCGAGGTTCAAGCACATCGGCACCACCTGTGATGGCGAGAAGGTTCCAGCGTGGATCGTCTTCGCCAGCGTGTCGCAATCGTTCGGCGAGCGGGTGGCCTGTCGTAGCCTGTGGTGGGAGATCTGGGAAGACCTTCCCCAAGAGTTCGTCACCGAGATCGTCCTCGCTGACCCGATCGAGTCCAACGAAAGCAGCATGGCGTGAAACAAGTGGTGCAACCCGTTGGAGGCGGACCGGTCGAGGTGCTCGAGGTACCCCGCCCCGTGATTGGCCCGACCGAGGTACTCGTGCAGACGCGGGCGAGCATCATCTCACCGGGAACAGAACGTGCGGTGACCGCACTGGCTCAGTCGAGTTTGCTCGACAAAGCCCGCGCACGTCCAGACCTCGTCAAGCAGGTCATCGCCAAGGCGAAGACCGAGGGCATCTCGTCGACGATGAAAGCCGTGCGAAGCCGATTGGCCGACGACATCCCACTGGGTTATTCGGCCTGCGGGATCGTGCTGCAGGTCGGGTCGGCTGTCGCCGACATCTCACCTGGCGATCTCGTTGCCACCGGCGGTGCAGGTTCCGCCAATCACGCCGAGTTCCAAGCCGTGCCAGGTTTGCTGACAAGTCGAGTGCCCGACGGTGTCGATGCCGAGTCGGCCGCCTTTGCCACGATCGCGTCGATTGCGATGCATGGGTTGCGCCAGGCCGATGTTGGGCCGGGCTCAAAGGTTGTTGTCGTGGGCCTTGGTCTTGTGGGCCAGCTGACCGCTCGGTTGGCGATGGCCTCGGGGTGCGACGTGGCCGGCATCGATGTGAGCGAACACCCGCTTGCTGTTGCCGAGGCCACGGGGGTGCTTGCGTTGAGCGAATCGGGCACCGACACCACAGCGCGAATTCGCGAATGGTCGCGGGGCAGGGGAGCCGATGCGGTGATCATCACCGCTGCCGACAAGAGCTCGCGCATCACCGACCGGGTGCCCGAGCTGTGCCGTGATCGAGCGACCGTTGTCGTCGTCGGCGACGTGGGGCTCGAGCTCGATCGGACCCCGTGGTACGAACACGAACTCGAGCTGCGCTTCGCTCGTTCGTATGGTCCGGGTCGGTACGAGCGTGCGTATGAGGACTGGGGTGTCGATCACCCGATCGGGTATTCGCGCTGGACCGAGGGCCGCAACCTCGAGGCTGTGCTCGACATGTTGGCGTCGGGTCGACTCGAAGTCGCAGACCTCGTCACCCAACGTTTCGCACTTGCGTCGGCCACCGATGCGTATGAGCTGATCGAGGCGCGGACCGAGCCGTACCTGGCGGTGGCGTTGACCTATTCCGACACGCCGACGCCCGACGAGCCGATCACCACCCATGCCGGTTCGGCGTCGTCGGGTATCGGCTTCATCGGTGCTGGCGCCTTTGCTGGCTCGGTGCTCGCTCCTGCGTTCAAGAAGACGAACGAGCCTTTGGTGGCCGTCAGTTCGTCGTCAGGTCTTTCGGCGCGGCGCCTTGCCGACACCGCTGGATTCCGGCGAGCAGTCTCTGGTTCCAATGGCGTGATCGATGACCCTGACGTCTCGACCGTGGTCATCGCAACACCGCATGAAACACATGCCGAGCTTGCAGCCAAGGCACTGCGCGCAGGCAAGCATGTGTTCTGCGAGAAGCCGCTCGCCACGACCATCGCCGAGCTCGATGACGTGACCGCGGCGATGCGCCTATCGGGGTCGGTGTTGTTCGTCGGCTTCAACCGACGCTGGTCGCCGGCTGTCGAGCAGGTGGCGAAGCACATGGGCGTGGGTGCCGGCCCGTTGGTGGTCAACTATCGGGTCAATGCCGGCGTGCTTCCAGAGTCTCACTGGTATCACGACCGTCGTCAGGGTGGTCGGCTGCTCGGTGAGGTCTGTCATTTCGTCGATACCGCGGCGGCCATCGTCGGTGCTGCGCCAACCTCGGTCCAGGCCATTGGCGGAGGGCGTGGCGAAGCCTTGTTGCGTCAAGACCTTGCTCTGGCAATCGGCTTTGCCGACGGATCGGTCGCAACGATCACCTATGCCGGCCACCGCAGCTCCGAGAAGGAACGTATCGAGGTTCTTGGCCGAGGCCGCACGGCGGTTGTGGCCGATTTCCGTGAGCTGATTCTCGATGGAAAGTCAACAAGTTTGCGGCCGCAGGACAAGGGCCACGATCGTCAGATCGAAGAGTTCGTGAAGGCCACCAAGGGCACGACGACGGCTCCCGACTTCGTCGCTGTTTCTCGTCTGGTCATCGAAGCTGCTGCGTCGATGTTGGGTGACGACGGGTGACCCGAGCGGTCTTCATCTCCGAGATTCCCGTCGCCTACAGGCACGGTTGGTTCTCCTACCTGCGCGAATACAGCGATGTCGATGTTTCGGTCTTGTATCTGGCGGGGTCGCAGTCGGATCGACCGTGGGAAGCGTCGATTACTCAGTCCGACTGGTGCCGTGTGCTCGAGAGCAGGTCGGTTGCTGCGAGCAAGACCGGGTTCTTTCCACGGGTCACGATGTCGATCGGTCGAGCACTCGCCCGTGAGAAGCCCGACTTCGTTTTGCTGCCTGGGTGGGCGCATCCAACATCGTGGCAGGCAGCGCTGTGGTGCAAACGCAACGACGTGCCCTACGGGGTGATGTTCGAGAACTGGAAGGCGCAATCAAAAACGTCGGTTCCGACCAAGCTGACCGATCGGGTCAGGAAATCTGTGCTCGACGGTGCCGCCGTTGCACTGCCGGCTGGTGAACGAGCGGCCGAGTTCGCAGCGACGATCACGGAGACGCCCGTACGCGTCTTGCACGCAAACGTCGCTGATGTCGACACAGCGCGCGACGCATCGGCCGCGCACGAACGCGCGGGTCAGCCGCGGGTCCTCTATCTCGGAAGGTTGATGCCCCACAAAGGAATCGATCTCGTTCTCGACGTGGCAGCGTCGCTCACCAAGGCCGGGATCACGGTTCACGTGGCCGGCGATGGCCCGAGCCGTGAGGCTGTCGAACAGGCGGCCGCGCAGGGTTCGCTCGAGTATCACGGCACCGTCAGCGGTGACGACAAGTACGCACTCATGGCGCGAGCGAACATGGTGATCGTGCCGTCGTTCGAAGAACCCTGGGGTGTGGTTGTGCACGAGGCGTTGGCGAGCGGCACGCCCGTTCTGGCTAGCGCCGAGGTCGGTTGCACGACCGAGTTCATCGAAGCCGGGGTGACCGGGGCTGTGGTCGCTGCCGAGCGAGGGTCGTTCGAGGCGACGATCCGATCGTGGGCCGAGAACGTCACTCCCGATCGTGACGCGTGCATCGCTAGGGCCGAGACCCTCACCTACGCTTCAGTGACCGCCGAGTTCGAGGCGGTCGTGACCGAGGTGTGCCCATGATCAGACGACTGGTGATTCCGCGTCTTTCGTGGGTCTTGGTCGCCGCGGTCGCCGGGTTTGCCACCATTGCAGGGTTTCAGTTGGGTGGCGGCACGGTTCCCGTCGTCCCGAAGGTCTCGAATGACCTGCTGTACATCGGTGCAGCAGGGTTGTTTGGTCTCGGTGTCTTTGGCGTGCTGTTGCGGCGGCCCGATGTCATCGGCCGAATTGCCCCGACCGTCTATGTGCTTGTCGCACTCCTTCCGCTGCTGCGGTTCTCTGTGCCAGGCATCAGCCTGATCCGATTCATTCCGCTCGCACTCATCGCTCCTGTCGTCTACAGCTTGTATCGAGACGCCGAGCCAGTTCCGTCCCATACCCGGGTTGCTCGCGTCGCGATGTTCGCTGCATTCGCCACAGCCGCGTCGTCGCTGATCGCCAACCGTGCTGGCACGGACTACATGCGCTTGCTACTGATGGTCGGTGGAATCACGTTGCTCGTGGGTGCTGCGCCGAGAGCGTGGTCGGGAACATGGACTGAGTCTGTGGAGAAGGCGGTTGCGATCGCCTGGAAGCTGATCGTCGTGTCGAGCATTGTGATGTCGCCATTCTCGGATTCGTATCTGAGCGATCGTCTGCGCGGCGTCTGGGAGTCACCGAATACTCTCGGCGCCCTGTTGGCTTTGACAACGCCAATTGCTGCGAGGTCGGCTCGGTTCCCTGCGCTGTATTGGGCCATTGCCTACGCTTTGTCGATCGCGTGTGGTTCGCGGGGTGGCCTCCTCGCACTCTCCGCAGCAGCCGCGGTGATACTCCTCCAGCGACGACGAGTCATCCAACTGACTGCGTTGACTGTGCTTGGTCTTGCGCTTCTCTCGAGTGGTCTCGTTCGAACGCAGGCCGACCACGAGCAAACGTTCGGCATCAACACCCGCCAGCTCGTCTGGGAAGACGTCTACGGTGCATTCCAAGAGTCACCCATCACGGGCTATGGGTTCGGTGCCGTTGTAGATCACGTGTATGCGCCAGAGGTGCAGCGTTGGGTGGGTAGCTCTCCTCAAACGCACAGCTCATGGCTCGACGGTTTGTACGAGCAGGGCGTGCTCGGCTTCATCCCATGGGTCGCCGCTCTCTTGTTTGGCTTGGCGGTGGCGTTCCGAACAGGGCCGTTGTGGGGCGCAACGATGATCGCTGGATTGGTGAGCGCCACGTTCGAGAGCTGGATGTTTTCCATCGGCGGCGGACTCGGGTCGCTGTACTGGATCATGTTTGGGGCAGCCGTCCTTGGAGTCAGAAGCGCAACGTCGTCGGTAGTCGATGCCTGAGTCCAAACCAGTTGTCGCGGTCTCGGTCAAGTCGTATCCGCCAGCGTTTCGCAGCGGCGGCCCGACCCGAAGCATGGAGGCGATCACACTGCGCCTCTCGGACGAGATCGATTTTCGGGTGGTCACGTCGCTCGATGACAACGGTCATGATCTTCGTGAAGACAGCGTTGTGGAGCTTCAATGGCAAACGAGAGTTCACGCGCGGGTGTCGGCAATACCGCTCGGAAAGCGAGCGCCTCTTCGAGCGGTCAAGCAGCTTCGCTCGGTCGCACCCGACGTCCTTTATCTCAACTCGTTGTTCAACCCGGTGTTCACACTGGCTCCGCTGCTCGCTCGCCGATTCGGCTGGCTGGATCCGACGCGCACCCTCATTGCTCCGCGCGGTGAGCTTGACCCCGGAGCACTCGCTATCAAGGCAAGACGCAAGAGGCGCGTGCTCGGGTTGATGCGTCGCTTGGCGTTGACGAACGACGTTGTTTGGCACGCAACCACCAATGATGAGGCGGGGCACATCGAGCGAGAGTTCGGCGCGAACGCGAACATCGTCGTCGCGGCCAATCTCCGGACGATCGATGTTCAACCGGCCGTTCGGCGCACAATCGAAGAAGGAGTCCGTCTCGTGTTCATGTCGAAGGTCGACCGGAAGAAAAACCTCGAGACTGCCGTGTCAGCGATCGCGCAATGCCAGAACGCCACGCTGACGGTGATAGGCCCGGTCAAAGATGAGAGCTATTGGGCAGAGGTGCTCGACCTGGCAGATTCGGCGGGGTTAGCCGATCGGTTCGAGTATGTCGGCCTGGTCGAACCCGACTTCATCATCGAGCGACTGAGCATGTTCGACCTGTTCATCCTGCCCACGCGCGGCGAGAACTTCGGTCACGCGATTCTCGAAGCGCTTGCTGCCGGTGTGCCCGTGTTGCTGAGCGACAAGACTCCCTGGAACCACGTCGTTTCATCGGGCGCAGGGTGGACCTGTGATCCCGACGACGTCAAGGGCTTCGCTGCATTCATCGACGAGTTCGAACATCTGTCGGAGGACGCTCGTTATGCCATGCGCGACAACGCTGCGACGCTGGCTCACGAATACGTGACCGACCCAACACCGGTTGACGCCCACCGCAGGTTGTTCGGTCTCGCGAGGCTGGCCAGCTGATGTGTGGATTCGCGGGTTGCGTCAACTTCAAACCATCCGACCCTGAGGCGATTGAGGCGATTCTCGCGTCGCGTGGCCCGGACGGCCGCGGCGTCTACGAAGACGACAACTGTTGGCTCCTCCACCGTCGCCTTTCGATCATCGACCTCGACGATCGGTCGAATCAGCCCTTCACGCTGCCCGACGGTTCAGTGCTCGTCTACAACGGCGAGCTCTACAACCACCACGACTTCGACTCGTTGGTCCCCAACAGGACCACGACTGGCGACACCGAGGTCATCGCCTACCTGGGTGACGACCCGGCGTCCATCGCCCGGTTCCGAGGGATGTACGCCTACGCCTTGCACCGGCCCGATGGGACTGCGCACCTCGTGCGTGATCGGTTCGGAATCAAACCGCTGTACTTCAGCGTGCGTGGCAACACGTTGATGTACGCATCGCAGTTGCGCTGTTTCGCAAATGACCCGGTGCCTGCCACGGTCTCGCAACAAGCCGTCGCCAGTTTCCTGCGCTTCGGGTGCGCGGTCACACCGACCATGTACGAGGGCGTGTTCGAGCTTTCTCCTGGACATCATTTGCGCTGGCGCGATGGTGTGATCCTCGGCATCGAGCAGGTTGCGGCCTCGGAGTCGGAGAGCACCGATCTCGCGGTCGTGCTGCGTCAGTCGGTCGAACGGCACTTGGTCGCCGATGTGCCAACGTGTGTGCTGCTGAGTGGGGGCCTCGACTCGGCTGTCGTGGCGAAGCTCGCTGCCGAGTCGTCGATGCCTCCGCCGGCTGCCGTGACGTTGTCGGTCGGTGGCGAGATCGACGAGCTCGATCGGACGAGACGAACGGCCGACAACTACGGCCTCGAGCTTCACAGCGTCGTCTGGGGGGATGATGAGGTCACCGACCTCATCGATGAGTTCTTCGCCGCAATGGATCAGCCGACGATCGATGGGCTCAACACGTTCCTCGTGTGTCGGGCCGTGCGCGAGCTCGGCTTCAAGGTAGCGCTCTCTGGCCTTGGTGCTGACGAAATGTTCGGCGGTTATGCCGTCTACAAACAGGCGGGGGGAGCGAAACTCGCGTCGCGGCTACCCGTCCCGCTGTTCCGGCGCGCGCTCGGTTTGGCCGGACGGGGATTGAACGAGGCGAAGTTCGAGAGGGTGGTCGAGAATCGCGGTGACCTGTCCGAGATCGGCCGAGTAAGCCGCGAGTTGCGAAGCCCGGCGACGGTGCGCGAGATAGCGGGCACGACGGAGTCGACGACCCCGAGGATTCCGATGATCTCCGACCCGATCCAAGAGGGCGAGTTCGCGCACTACATGCGTCCGATGTTGCTGCGCGATGCTGATGCGTTTTCGATGGCGTGGTCAGTCGAGCTGAGAGTGCCGTTTCTCGATGACGATGTTCTTGCCGTGGCGTTGGAGCGGTCGAGCAGCGATCGAGCATTCCGAGGGAAGCAGAGCATCGTCGATGCTCTCGACGATCCGTATCTCCAAAATGTGGTCGACGAACCGAAGACCGGCTTCCGTCTGCCGATGGCGAAGTGGTTCGATCTTGAGTTGAGCACCAGTGGCGAGCCGTGGTCGATCGAGTGGAGCACGAGGGTGTTAGACCAGTGGAAGCGAAATCTACCGAGGACTGGACCGAGTGGATCCGAGCCCCGAGTCTCATAGATCTAGGATGTGAAACTGTGAGAGAGGCCTTGAAATCCGTACGAAACTCCGCACTTGAGTCCGTTGTTGGTTCGGCTTGCTTAGACCGTGCTTTGCGGTCTGTGCGGGGCCCATTCATGTCGAGCCGCACGCGGTCTCTCGTCGATTTCGATCTTCTTCGACTGGGTGCGCGCCGGCGTTTGAAGAATGCAAAACGTCTCGATCATTCCCGCCGCCTGCACCTCGGCTGTGGTCGCCGAAACGTCGGTGGTTGGCTCAACGTCGACGTTGTCGATTCCGACTTCGACGTCGATTTGGCCCAGATGCCGTTGCCGTTCGGCGACGACTCGTTCGATGTGGTGGTCAGCCAGCAGGTCATCGAGCATCTGGATCTTGACGATGAGCTCCTGCCGCTGATGCGCGATCTGCGGAGGGTAGTGGCTCCTGGCGGAGCGATCTGGTTGTCGTGCCCTGACATGGCGAAGGCCTGCCAAGGTTATGTCGATGACCGGGGCGCTGCCCTCATCGCCGACAAACGCCGGCGAGGGGCCCATGATCCAGCGAAGGACAATCGGCCCAATCAGCAAGTGATTAACTTTCTGTTTCATCAGGGAGGTCAGCACAAGAACCTGTTTGACCTTGAAATGCTGCAGTGGATAGCGAACACAGTGGGCTTCGAGGAGTGCCGTGAGAGTAGCGAAGCCGAATTGCTCTCAACCTTCCGCGAGTTTCCTGTGCGCGATGACGCATTTCAATCGGTGTACGTCAAGATTCGGGTTTGACCTACGTAACTACGTCTCAGGTCATTTCCGATTGCGTCTACCTGTGCGGTCACTTGTCTGGACTCATCGAGGAACGTCTCACTTGGACGGCTGGTTGCTGCTCGTACTCTGATATCTGACAGACGCCCTAGCAATCGTCGATCCCTTTGATTTTACTGCGATTCTTGCTCGCTATCTGGACCAAAAAGCATCATGTAGGACGCCAGCTCTATGTGAGAGGCTTGAACGAATGGCATTTTCGAAACCTAACCGAGGCGGTGACGGGGACTCTTCGCGTTCGGTAAAGCCCTTGGTCTCTTTGGTGGTCTCTAGGGGTCGTGACAGGGTCGCTCTGGTCCTGATTGCGCTCTCGGCAGGCCTCTCGTCGGCTATCGAGGCCATCGTTCTAGTCATCGTCACTCTTGCTGGGTTTCGCCTTAGCGCGACTGGTCAAGACCCAATCGATTTGCCATTCGGCCTACCGCTAGATGAGATCTCGACCGGAAGACTGCTCGGGATCGGCGGAGTTCTCCTTGTCCTTCGGCTCGGCGTGGTGTGGGCCAATCTCAGCTGGACTGCCCGTCTCTCAACTTCAGTTCTTTCACGATGGCGGAGACGGATCGTCGGAGCATTTCTTGCGACGTCGTGGGAGACACAGCAGAGCGAGCAAGAAGGCCACCTGCAAACAGTTGCGCAGCTCTATGTGGGGAATCTCAGCAACGTTGTTCAGCAGCTGAGCGCCTCGCTGACGGCCATGACTAGCTTCTTCACATTTGTTATTGGCGCTTTTGTCTTGAGCCCATTCGCATCGCTTGGGTTGCTCGTCTTCGGGGCGGTGCTGAGTGTGGTGCTCAAACCGCTGACGATGAAGCTTCGGCGGTTGGCGGGCAAGGACAAGAGCGAGGGGCAGGAGTACGTCCGACAGCTCAACGAGATTGCGTCGGCGTCGACCGAGGTTCGCGTGTTCGGCCGGGAGGTCGCCTTCCAGCAGCGGCTTGACGTGCGATTGACGGCGCAGCTCGCTTCACGGAAGAAGTCAATCGTCGTTCAAGGAGTTACCCCCCAATTGTTCCAAGTAGCTGGGCTCGGGACCGTGCTGATCGGCCTAGCGGTTGCCTCGACGCTGGCATTGGACGACGCCGTCATCGTCGGTGCGCTTATTCTCCTGTTGGTTCGGAGTCTCAGCTATGGCCGAGCCTTCCAAGGGACCTATCAGGCGATAGCGAGCTCGCGACCCTTCGTCGATGGGGTGATCGACGCTCTTGACCGCTATGAGAGGGCTGCTCTGCCAAGCGGAGACGTCGATGCCGTGCGCCTTGGCTCCCTTACATTCGAAGGCGCAAGTCTTGGTTATGGCGATGACGTCGTTGTCCGTTCAGTCGACCTTCAGATTGGAGCTGGAGAAGCCATCGGGATCATCGGTCCGTCTGGTGCTGGCAAGTCCACGCTCGGCGCTGCCTTTTTGGACCTCCTGAGGCCATCCGAAGGCACCTACCGAGCTGATCAAACTTTGGTTTCCGACATAAGCCGTAGTACATGGACTCAGCTGGTGGCGTTTGTGCCACAAGAGCCCAAGCTCTTTGAGGGTTCAGTCAGGCAGAACATCGATTTCTATCGCGATCGGCCGGAGGACGAGGTCCACGCATCGGCCATCGATGCCCACCTCGGCCGGGAGCTCGAGGAGTGGCCTGAGGGGCTCGACCGTGAAGTTGGCCCCCGTGGTGGTCACCTCAGCGGTGGGCAGAAGCAGCGGATCTGTATTGCCCGGGCATTGTTGGGTAAGCCCGAGGTTTTGATCATGGATGAGCCGACAAGCGCTTTGGACAACGACGCTGAAGACTCCATAACTGACGTTCTTCGTGAGCTACGCGGTAAGGCAACACTGATTGTGATAGCGCATCGCCTTTCAACCCTCGAGTTCTGTGATCGGGTTCTCCTTGTCGACAAGGGCAGCGTGGTCGAAATCGGGACCGGGGCAGACGTTCAGGACCGTGCCGAGGTGCGCCGTCTTGCCGAAGCTGCGCTCAATTCGGGGCGCATTAGATGAGCGAGGACGGAACTCGCATTCCTGTCGTCCTTGTCTTTGACGAAAACCACGCACGGCATGCTGCAGTCGTCCTTCAGTCTGCTGTGGAATCGCTTGGTGAAGGGCATGTTCTTGAGGCCCACCTAATTGTCTCGGGTGTTAGGCCGTCCTCCTTGGACCGGGTGCGTCGGCTGGAAGAGAGCAGTCCGGTCCTATCGATCACGGTTCACCAGGGGGACGTGGAACGCTTCGATGGCTGGAAACTGGCGAGTCATATTTCCGGGGCGGCCTATCTTCGGCTCGAGCTGGCCGAACATCTCGGTGACGATGTCGGAAAGGTGATCTATCTAGACACCGATGTGCTGTGTTTAGACAGTCTTCATCTGCTCTACCAGGAAGATCTGGGTGCGATGTCGTTGGGAGCTGTACGCGACACCACGACTCCGACGGTTTCCTCTCCTCGTGGAATTATTCGGCATGCATCATTTGATATCCCGTCTGACACCCCGTACTTCAACTCCGGAGTGCTCCTCATCGATGTACCTCGGTGGCGGGCTCGCGACCCATTGAGCTTCGGTGCCGATTATGTAGCAGCGAACGCAGACGTTCAGCAGGCGCTCGACCAGGAAGTCCTCAATGCCTGTTTCGCTACGAGTTGGTTAGAACTCCCACTCCGGTGGAACGTCACACCACGCTTGAAGAACTTCGATAGGTGGACAGACCCGGTTGCGCGAGAGGCCTTCGGTGAACTTGTGACCGATGCGATCAAAATGCCGGGAATCGTCCACTTCGTCGGACCGAAAAAGCCGTGGAAATTCCGTTCGAAAAAGCCTTGGGCAAAGCAATACATGGCGGTCGCCAAGCGAACGCCGTTCTACGCGAACCAGTTGGCATACGGCCGCTGGCGCCTTGAAGAAGTTGTTTCTTGGGCGCGAGACGGCAAGGTAGTGGTCCGTCGAAAGCTCCGCCGTTGGCGCTAGTCAGCTGACGAGGCGTTGCAGACGCTTCTGCGTCCTTGATGTCAGTGGGATCAAATCGAATGGTCGGCCAGCGAGCTGAGTCAGTGGCCGACTGCCGTGCGCCCGCTTCGCCTGGCGCACCATCGCTCGAAACTCCGAGATGGTACCGCCATACATCCGAAATTGTGAAAAGTGATTCGACGTATGGATTGTCTGGACCCATGAGCGTGAAAGTACCTCAACGCAGTCCCGACCGTGTCGGGCTTTGCCATGATGTCCAACAATGGGCAACGGTTCTTGTGGTGTTGCTATCACTCCAAAGAATGGCCCTTGAACGGCATAGCGTGAGCGTCTCGCCAAACCGGTGGCAAGGTCGAAAAGGTACCCCTTCGGAAAGTCGATGAGCGTGTCCGGTGCAAGCCCAGCAAATCGCCGGAGGGCGTGTGTGATCGCGTCGGGAAAGTAGTAATCGTCGGCATCGAGGCGAACGCAGAGGTAGCGATCTGGTACCTCGAGGTTGCTCAGATCCTGACGATCGAATTTCCCCTCGGTACGGCCAATCACTTGAATATTACTACGGTCCAGGTTGGTGAGCGTGGCCATCAGGTTTGTGACGGTCTCAACGTGCGATGGGTGCGTCTGCACTATCCAGGCTGGCCCCACGTGAGCGAGTCCCGCAACGCTTCGCGCGCTCGTTCGCTTCAAAATTTGAAAAGCACTCTCGACTTCTTCGGTCGTCATCACCTCGCGACCACTGAACTGGACCCCGAGCCGAGAGGTCACCACCAGGTTGAGCATGACCTTGAACCTATTCTCTGTCGAGAAAGTAGCTGACGCAAGCGTGAGTCGATCCACTCAACACGGGCGAGAAGTGCCACGTTCGAAATCCACCGAAGGCGTCGTGGAATCTCTGCGGTCGAAGACCCGCTGAGTTCAAATGCGGTGGCAAGCGCGTCACGGGCTGCTGGAAAGTCGCCATCCTGGGCCAAGTGCCGCCCGGCGTTTACCAGGGCGTGAGCAATGAGTCTTTCGAACCTTGGTGAGGCAAGGGTTGCCGCGCTTCGCAAAACTTTCGCCTTCGCACGATAGACACGATGGTCCTGCCCTGACGTCGAGCGCTCGACAACCCGCACGATGCCGAGAGGCTCGTCGATCTGATGGGGACGTTGCCAGAAACCACCCATGAGTAGCCGGAGATGAAGGTCGTACTCTTGTGATGCAAGAAGGCCCTCGGTCCACCCTCCCACGTCCTTCAAATCGGTGAGTCGGTGAAGTGGCGCAAAGGTTGGGATGCCGTGCCGGATCACTGTTTCGGCCGAACCTAAGTTTGAACTTTCCGGCCTGATCTCACCTCCCGCAATGTCGATCCACACTGGGCAAAGGCTCACGTCAGCGCCGGCTTCTAACCCAGCGAGCTGTAGTTCGATCTTCTGCGGAAGCAGCACGTCATCGGCGTCGAGATGCTGGATGTAGGTCCCGTTGGCGAGTTCAAGCAGCTCATTTCGCGTGACGTTCGCTCCACGGTTCTCGCGTTGAATCAGGACGATTCGGTCATCATCAAGTCTCGACACCACGTCCGCTGAACCGTCAGTCGAGCCGTCGTCGATCACCAGCACTTCGAGGTTCGTATGCGTCTGGTCGAGCACGGACTGGATCGTGCTCTCGACCCACTCTGCCTTGTTGTAGAGAGGGATCAGCACTGACACGAGGCTGTTGCTTGCCATACCGTGGTCCGCCACGACGTCAACCTAATCGACGCGGGTCTTTCGCTAGCGGAAGGCCAGCGTGGCAGTCTGTCGTTCGAGTCCATGCGAGAATGGGGCGATGCAGTCAGAGCGACGAGTGGTGTTGGTGGTGGGTTGTCCCCGCAGCGGCACCAGCGTGACAAAGAAGATCGTTCGCCGGCACTCCCAGCTCGCAGGTTGCGGTGTCGAGCACCATTACATCCTTGAGATGCTCGACCGATTCGGGGACTCAAGATTTACCTACGGTGATGGTCTCGAAGTTCTCGAGCGTGGGCGCGGACATGCTGGTGACGAGCTTGTTGACAATGCGATCTCGTCGGTGCCGGCAGGCTCGACCTTTGACGTCGCCGAGTTCTGCGAGGCGGTATGGGATGCCTCGACGGGCGACAACGACGCGGCCGTCCTCCTCCAATACGCGGGTCCGGGCTTGCTGCGCGCTCCGGAGATGCTCACCCTGTTTCCCAACGCTCGCTTCATCGTTCTCACGCGCGATCCCAGAGCCAATATTTCTTCGCAGATGCTCGGCTTGGGTGAAGACCGGTCAACGTTCCGCTCGATAAACCTCTGGAAGGAGTGTCGAGCAGCGACTGCCAAGCTCTTCGCCGAGCGGCCGGATGTTGCCCTTGATGTCCCGTACGAGGCCTTCGTTGCTGACACCGCCGGATGGCTTCGGAAAATTTGCACGTTTCTCGAGTTGCCATGGGAAGACGGCCTGGTTGAGTTCGACGTGCCGATGGCCACGATCGCCGTTGACGGGGAGGTCAAGCGATCGTCGTTTGACCATCTCGATCCAGCGATGAATACGAAGTGGCGTCAAGCCCTCAAACCAGCGCAGGTGTCGCTGATCGAGACAATGTGTCGTTCCGAGATGAAGGATCTGGGGTACGAGCCGACGGGTAGGCGTCTGACGATCGGTGATCTGCCGTGGATGGTCGGCGACTTCATCCGGTGGGCGCGAGCGCGCCTGCGGTCGGCCATGGACTGAGTTACGCTAACCCGGTTTTAGCCAGCAAACGTTGAGACAACTGTTCGGCCGAGTGCCAAGCAAGTAGCGACGTTCGGCCCTCACTGCTGAGGCGTTCACGTTGTTCGGCGTCTTTGAGCAGTGCCACCACGTGCGTAGCGAACGTCAGCGGGTCATCGGTGATCAACGCGCCTGCGTGCGAAGCTGAGGTACCGCGGACCCCGTTGCTCGTCGAGACGACGGGTAGTCCGGCGGCCAGCAAATCTAGCGTCTTCGTCTTAACGCCAGTGCCGTCGATCGTAGGCACCACTCCGACATCGGTCTTCCGGAGAGCGGCGGGCAGATCCTTGATGTAGCCAAGGTAGGTAACCCCGTCGGCGTCGCGTCGACCTTGAGACCTGCCGATTACCCTCAGTTTGGCGTCGGGCCGGCGGGCTTGAATCTCGGGCCATACCTCAGAAAGAAACCAGTCGAGCCCCCGTTCGTTGGGACCCCAATCGAGATGGCCGAGAAAGGCGATGGTGGAGGCGTCGCTGTCGTAAACCGCATCAGCGAAAGCGGTCACGGGGACGTGCACGGTCAATCCATTGCTGACACCCATAGCGGAGAATGCCGCGTGATCTTCGGCTGACAAGAAGACGACCTTGTCGGCTTTGCGACACGCCGCAAGCTCTTCCTTGCAAACGAGGGTGCGTCGAGCTGACTGGTCGTGTGGGATGCGCTCATGTTCGACGTCGGACAAAATAAGGGTGGAGCGACCTTCGGGCATCGCATCGAGTATCCGGCCAGCACTCCAGTACTCGACAATTCCCGCCTCCGCCTCGACCGCGGCAACG
>RCMY010002818.1_pt1 | contig 15624 bp, 14 predicted proteins | sample 2041341 | NCBI WGS metagenome assembly RCMY01 (sample SAMN09708234, study PRJNA481090) | Marine sediment metagenome, whole genome shotgun sequencing project.
GGGACCGTGAGCACCTTGAATGCGCCGTTGGAAAACCGCAACGCCTGCGCCCGCCGTTCAATCAGAAATAGCTGCGCCAGCTGAAATCAGGAATGGAGTCGTGACTAGGTTCGCGAAACTGTGTGATTTGTTTGATACCCGAAATCGATTTGACGACTTCATCAGAAAGATCTGTTAACGCAACCGTGAGTTTCCGTTAAAATGCCCCCGCTAGTCAGGCCAGGCGCCTAAGCCTATTCGGGAAATATTTTCAGGCCCTCCTTATACGTCGTAACAACCTGAATATCCCTGATAGCCATTGGATCGACCGTGAGGGGATTGGCGTCAAGCACGACTAAATCGGCCAACTTGCCCACTGTGATTGAGCCCTCGCTGTCTTCCTCCTTATACTGCCATGCGCCGTCGAGGGTAATCGCCCGCAGGGCCTGTTCTGCTGTGATGCGCTGCTGTGCACCGATGATTTTGCCCGAACGGGAAACCCGGTTGACTGCCGACCAGACGGTAAGCAATGGGTCCATCGGTGTCACGATATAGTCGTTGTGTTTGGTAAAGTGAATGCCCAGTTCTGCAGCCGTCTGCATGGGACTGAGAAAATGGGCTCGCTCAGGGCCCAGGTTTTGCACGGTGAATATCTCCCCAAAAAAAGGCATGGTTGCTAAAGAAAGACGGCACCATGTCGTAGCTGGCATAGTCCTCCAACTGATCGCGCCAGATGAACTGGGAATGAATGATCACCGTACGTGGATCGTCGCCCGCCTTATTTGCTTGTTTCTTGTGGGCGTCCAGAAGAATGTCTACCGCTGCGTCAGCATTGGCATGGACAAAGGTCAGATCGTCACGGGTCATCTGGCACCCAGCAGAGAGCGTATCAGCGTCGTAGCCAAAGCCCACGAGTCACCCCGGGGTGGTGCCATTGCGCCCTGCCTGGGCCTGTAATTCAGCGATCACACCGGCGATGTCGGTTGCGTTTCCCGCTGGAGCGACGGAGAGGTTGGCCCAGTTCGCGGAAGTAGCGGCCATGGCGAAGTGGCTGTGCCCGTCGATAAACCCGGGCACCAGAGTATGTCCCGCCAGATCAATCATCTCGGTCCGGGAATTTTTCAGTCCCTCTATTTCCGCTTGTGAACCTACGGCCAGGATTTTTCCGTTGCGAATGGCGATCGCCTCCGCACTCGGCTGCGATGCGTCCATCGTGACGATTGGGCCACCACTGAAAATCTGGTCTGCCGTCAGTTCCGTCGCTGATGTCGGAGTATTCCCATCGCGGGCACATCCGAGCAGGGCCGTAGCAAGAACAACCAGGGCTATCCCGGTACGGATTGAGTTATTCTCGATCACGGTTCAATCCTCCCCTGGTGCGACCACCACTTCTCTCTTGGGAGATTGCCGGGAGTTCAAAGTAAGCCGATAGTAGCGCGACCTTAATGTGTGGATTCCCGCTCGCTGGCCAGTTCGTCCAGGTACTTTTCAGCATCGAGCGCCGCCATACAGCCGAAACCGGCGGATGTGACCGCCTGGCGGTAGATGTGGTCGCCCACGTCACCGGCAGCAAAGACGCCGGGTATGCTGGTAGCCGTCGCATTGCCTTCGGTACCGCTATTGATCTTCAGGTAGCCATCCTTCATCTCCAACTGGCCGGCGAAAATCTCGGTATTGGGCTTGTGGCCGATGGCAATAAACACGCCGGCGAGGTCGATATTGGTGCTACCGCCATCTTTGGTCGACTTTACTTGTATGCCGGTAACACCGCTGTCATCGCCAAGCACTTCCTCTAATGTGTTGTCCCACAGTAGGGAGACCTTGCCTTCCTTCTCGCGGGCGAACAGCCTATCTTGCAACACCTTTTCTGCGCGCAGGGCGTCACGACGGTGCACCAGTACCACCTCCGAAGCGATATTCGCCATATACAGCGCTTCTTCCGCCGCGGTGTTGCCGCCACCGATGATCGCCACTTTCTTGTCGCGGTAGAAGAAGCCGTCACAGGTAGCACAGGCGCTGACGCCCTTGCCCATAAAGGCTTCCTCGCTGGGCAGGCCGAGGTACTGGGCGGTGGCGCCGGTTGCGATGATCAGCGCGTCACAGGTATAGCTGCTGGTGCCTTTGAGCACCATTGGGCGGGCATTGAGGTCCACTTCGTCGATGTGGTCAAAGATGATTTCGGTGTCAAAACGCTCCACGTGAGCCTGCATGTTCAGCATCAGCTCCGGACCCTGCAGTTCCGCGTGACCGCCCGGCCAGTTTTCCACTTCGGTAGTGGTGGTCAACTGTCCGCCCTGCACCATGCCGGTGATGACCACGGGTTTCAGGTTGGCCCGGGCCGCGTATACCGCCGCAGTATAGCCTGCAGGACCGGAACCGAGGATGATAAGACGATGATGTATTGTCATGGATAATTCCTTTGCGGTATGAAGGTCACACCTTGCTACAGGCTGGTGTGCGAGTCGCCCTGGGAAGCCCGTGTAGGCACAGACACCTCACGATAGCTGAACCGGGTCTTGTGTTTTCCCTGCCATGGTTTTCCGTCCACTTCCACGTAAGGATAAATAAAATAGTTCAGCGGCTTCCGCTTACTCGCCTCACTCACCACCAGGTCGCGACCCGTAGTGAAGTGAATGCGATCTGCAGGGTGGGTACCGTAGAACAGCTCCCGCTTGTCGGGGTGCTTGGCTGCTTCGGAGGCGTCGATAGGTATCCAGCCCTGCCCCGGGAGGTAGAACTGGACCCAGCAGTGGTAACCGCCTATGTCTCCGGTCTGGCGAGTCTGCGGCACCGGGAAGCCGATCTCGAACCTAGCCGGAATGCCCTCGCTGCGGGCAAGCGCCACAAACAAGGCGTGGAAATCGGTACAATTGCCGTAACGCTCGGTGCAGGCCCAGAAGGTATCCCCATTACCCCAGCCAGTACCGACTTTCTTGTACTCCACGTTGTCTACCACCCAATCGTAGATAGCGCGTGCAGTGGCAGCAGGCGAATCATCGGCGCGCTGGCGGCGGATCTCCTTCAGGATCGGCTGCAGAACCTCATGGCCCACTGGAACCAGAGCATTGGGCGTCAGGAACTGAGCCCTCTCGGCATCGTCAAGCGTCATTTCACTGCCCGCGTGCACCGTGTTACGGCTCACAGTCCAGCGCAGGCTGGCGCTGATCGGTGTAGTGGAGCCGGCGGGCCTGGAAATATGGTAATAGCCGTTGTTGTAGCGCATCTCCAGGCCCTTGCTGCCGGGGATGGACGATTGTAAAGACTGCTGCAGGATAAGCTGGTCAGCGTGCTCTGCGGGCAGGGGAATGTATATGTCCACCGCCTCGCCCGACGGCAGCTCAGCAGGCATAAGCTCATAGCTAAACTCGAACAGTCGCGGCTCGTCCGCAACGGTCTGCAGCGACAAGCCGCTAAACAACAAAATAAGGATCACTTGTGGGAACAGACGCATAGTCAGGATTTCTGTGGTAGACGAAGAGGAACGACCAGGGCGGCGGCAACTACCATCAGGCCGGCAAATATCCACAGACAAAGACTGAAGCTGCCAGTGACATCGTACAACCTACCGGTCAGGGGAAACCCCAGCATAACAAACAGGGTTATGATTGGTGCCATCAGCCCGAAGGCACGACCGTAGCTTTGCAGGCCAAAAATATCCGCGATAAAGGCGCCCCATACCGGCAACATTCCGCCCGCCGCCAATCCTATAGAGACACACGCCAGCAAAATCAGGGGGTAGGAAGGTTCCATTGCAAGCACGACAAAGCCAACGGTTACCAGCAGCTGAGCACTCCACAGCGCCAATTTGTGACCGAGCATGTCTGCCGCAACACCAAATAGCAGCTTGCCTAGCAAACCGCTGATTGCAACGACCATAATAAGCCCGGAGGCTGCCTCTTCTCCGTGGCCAAGCTGTGTGGCGTAAGGTGTCATGTTGGACAGAATCGCGGTATAGGTACTAAAAAGAAGCCCAAGAGCGCCAGCGAGCCACCAGAAGTTGGAATTGCACATGATGTCTTTGAGGCCAAGCTGGGCCGTGGAGGTGGCGGAACCGCCCATCTCCCCTTGCTGTGGCTCCTGTATTCCGACTTCCGAGGGCCAACTGCGAATGCTCCAGACAACTACCGGCAGTACGAGAATCATAAGCACTATTGCGAGGTTCTCAAGGGTGCCGCGCCAACCATAATCTGGCAGCCAGAATGTGATCAACCCGGGGATCAGGATGCCACCCACCGACGTACCCGTTGCGGCAACCCCGAGTGCCTTGCCCCTGTTTTCAGTAAACCACCTGGACACCACAGCGGAGGAAATCATGGCGCCTGCCAAAGCATTGGCCAGGGCCATGGTTATGCCGAAGATAATGATATATTGAATAATCGTAGTGCTCTGGCCCAACAGCCACAGGCCGAGTGCAAATAGCACAATGCCGGCGGCGAAGAGTTTTCGCACAGACAGTTTGTCAAGCAGTATTCCGACTATGGGCATGCTGAAAAGGCCGACAAAAGTACCGCAGGTCAGGCTATACATCACCATTTCAACCCCGACATCGAAACTCTCCTGCACCGGCTGCGTGAGGAGGCTGACCGCATAGGTGAAGAAGCCGATCACAAAGGCCTGCGACAGAAAACTACCACCGACTATACGCCAACCATAGAACATTATTTTAATCCGTAGTGACCGCGCTAGCGTGTGATTGGGGTTTTGGAAGCTTTAAACGCTTTATTGGCACGGATTATAATGGCGAGTCCGGTATCACGCGTAGTACACCTGTACGACTGATGTCGCTAAAATGTGAAATACCCCTGATTCTGCCAACAACTCTGAAACAATAAGCTCTAAAGGCTGGTCGCTTCCTGAAATGCCGGTCGCGCTTGCAAGCGCGAATAGTAAGCTTCCGTATTTGCTTTAAAGCCTTGCCTGAGCCCCAGTTCTTCCGCCAGATACAAAGTGAAGCCAATACAAATATCGGCAATGGTAAAACGGTCGGCGCACAGGAATTCCCTGTCCGCCGTCGCCCGTTCGACCGTGCGCAGGCGCGAGAAAAACCAGGTAGTATAGTCGTCGGCAACCTGTTTTATGCGGCGTTCTTGCGGCTCGAGTTGCGTGTAGCGCAACACTATTGTCAGTGGAAAGGTCAGCGTTGCGTCGCTGCGGTGTATCCAGTTCAAATAGTCGGCGTAGGCTTTTTCCGTGGGTAATACCGCGAGGCCAGTAGGCCCGTATATATCCACAAGGTATTGTGAGATCGCGGCCGACTCCGTCATTTGTACGTCGCCGTCGGTGAAAAACGGCACCGTGCCAAGCGGGTTTATGTCCGTGAAACCCTCATGCATGGCTCGCGGCGGGAACTCCATGACCTCCAGTGCGTAGTCAAGTCCCATTTCCTCCATTGTCCACAGTGGTCTGATAGAGCGCGATAATGCGCAGTGATACAGTTTAATGGTCACGCGGCTTCTGACTCCTCGTATATTTCATTGTCAATTTGCAACTCTCAGCTATTACTCGACGTCCCGCCTGAGCAATCATTTCAAGCATTTTATTGCGCTTTTTCGTAATAATTCCGTCATGGCGCCCGCTGAATTATTCCGCCCACTTGGCTTTGCGCTTTTCTACAAAAGCGGCCACACCTTCGCGTCCCTCGTCACTTAGCATGCATGACGCAAAGCCTGCGGCGGCGAAGTCCAGCGCTTCGGCACGGGGCCGGCGCAGGCTTTCAAACACGATCGCCTTGGTGACAGCGTTAGCGCCGGGTGCGCAGTTGGCGATTTGGCCCAGTACAGCATTACACTGCGCATCGAGATCGTCGCCGTCTTCGGCAAGTAGATGGGCGATACCGAGTTGTACTGCCGCTTCGCCGTTGAAGCGCGCACCCGTTAGCATCAGGCGCCGCGCCTGGGTCAAGCCCACACGTTCGGTCACGAAGGGGGCGATTTGCGCGGGAGGAATGCCGAGACTTGTTTCGCTCAAACGAAAACGTGCATCTTTGGTGACGATAGTGACATCGGCTACGCAGGTCAGACCTAGCCCGCCACCAATCGCGGCGCCTTCTACCAGCATAATAACAACCTGTGGCTGCTCATTGAGCTTGATCATTAAATCGCCGAAGCTACGGTTGCCGCGCGCTATCTCGGCGGCGTCGACTGCATCGACTTGCATCGCGCTTTTAAAGTCTTTGATATCGCCGCCGGCGCAGAACATGCCGCCCTTGCCGCGTAAGACGATGGCGCGAATGCTGCGGTCATTATGCACGGCATCTAATACCGCATCGAGTTCTGCCGTCATCGAGGCGGACAGGGCATTCCGCGCCTCGGGCCGATTCAGCCATACCCTGAGTACGCTGCCGTCGTGTTTGAGGGCCAGGGCCGCTGTATCGGGAAGTGTTGCCATCGTTTTTTCTCCTGAGTTATTGCCGGACTATACGCATCATGAAAACCAGGCTGCGGGCACCTTTATCGGCAGAGACAGCAACATTTGCCCGAGAGCCTTGCCCTGCGCGTCGCTTCTAAGCGATGCGGTTCCACCGCCACCCAGCGCCTCTGTGAGCAGGAAATTAAACGCATTAAAACCTGGCACTTCGAAGCGTTCGACCTCCCCCTGCAGCAGATGGGAAAAATAGTCGTCAACCGCTTGCGCGGTGACCTGCTGGTATAATAGCGGTAGATATTCAGGCCGGCGCGCAATAATACCGACGTTGGCATTATTGCCTTTGTCGCCACTGCGGGCATAAGCCAGTTTTTCCAGCGCCACTTCGGTCAGTTCTCCTTCGGCTTCGAAGGGGTCAATTTGCATGCGGCACTTTGGCACGGGCGCCGATTCTTCGGCGCCGGCATAGCATTTGTCGACGATCAGTTTGTCGCCTACCTGCACGCTGACCGGTACTGCATTTTTATCGATCAGTGTGGAGTGAATCTTCATTAACGGCTGTGGACGTACGCGGCCAACCCCCAGGCAAAACAATCCCGGTACGCCGGAGGTGCCGAGGTAAGCCATTTCAGCGGCGGCAAATTGCAGCGCGTCTCTATTGTCATGATGCAGACCGAATTTGCCGGCCACTTCGCGCGGGCTCTCTACGCTGGCGTGGGGGCCGTAAGTATCCTCGGCACCCAGTATCTCGATACTGACATCACGATAATCGGCTAAACCGCGCTCGGCAAAATAGCGGCGCGTGCGTTCAACCCAGGCGTTTAGATCGCAACGTGCCTTGTCCGCCGCGCGTGGGCCACCAATAAAAAAGCTGCCCATGATTCTGAAACCATCCACATATGTTGCACATACTTTGTAGCTATTGCCCGGAGATCGACCCCGTGCGCCACTCACTCTCACCCGGTCTTTTCCAACTTGTTCAAGTTGAACCTGGCTGAAATCGCAGGCAACATCGGGCAGCAAATAGTTGGCCGGATCACCAATTTCATACAGAATCTGTTCGCCTACCGTCGCGGTAGTCACCAGCCCGCCCGTTGCCGGTGGAATGTCGATAATGAAGGCACCCTCCGCGCTGACTTCGGCGATGGGATAGCTAATGTTGGAAAAATCGGGCACCAGGTGCCAGTCGGTAAAATTACCGCCGCAACATTGGGCGCCACACTCGATCACATGGCCAGCCAGTGAACCCTGCGCCAGTTTATCGTAATCCGCTGCGTGCCAGCCGAACTCGTGCATTAGCGGCCCTAACACCACGGCGCTGTCGACTATCCTGCCGGTGACGATAACATCGGCGCCGGCGGCCAGGGCATCGGCGATCGGTTTGGCACCGAGATAGGCATTTATGCTGGCGAGTTGGTCCGGTAACGCCGCGCCGGTTTGCATTTCAGGCATCCCTTGTGTATTTAACTCGCGACTGCGATTGGAAAGATCATCGCCATACACGCCGGCAACGGTCAGTTTGATATTCAATTCAGCGCACAGCGCCTGCAGCGCATCGATACAAGCGGGCACGTTAACGCCACCGGCATTAGCGACAACTTTAATCCCTTTTTCTGCGCAGTCGGCTAGCACATCGCGCATGGCTACCGTGACAAAATCGACGGCGTATCCCAGGCGTTCATCTTTCGCTTTCGCACGCGATAACAAGGCCATGGTGATTTCGGCAAGATAATCGAATACCAAATAGTCGATTGCGCCCTTGTCGACCAACTGCCGTGCAGCCAGCTGGCTGTCGCCGTAAAATCCCGACGCGCAACCGATGCGTACTTTTCTGTTATCCATTCATGTTGCTCCCGTTCAGCCGCCGCTTGCAACAATGGTGGCGAGTAGCTGTTTGGATTTGACCTGTTGGCCAGTTTGCGTATGCACAGTCACTACAACGCCGGCGACTGCGGCCTTGAGTTGCTGTTCCATTTTCATCGCCTCCAACACTATGATGGTTTGCCCCTGCTCTACCGTGTCTCCGGCATCTACTAACACCGCTACGATGGCGCCATCCATAGACGCTTTAATGTGGCCACTGCCAGCACCAGCCATGGCGACAGCAGGCTTATGCGTTATATTGGTAAAGGCAAAGTGGCCGCAGCCATGGTCGAGGTATAAGGTGTCGCCGTCGAAGGCGTAGTAGAAAACCTCGCGCACTGAATTCTCGACAATGGTGCAACAGCCCTCATCAACGCCAAGCGCTTGCAAGTCGACGCTCTGGCCGCTCACCTCAATATGGTACACGTCATTCGCTGCGCTTAGTTTTGCAGCGTATTGATGACCAGCGTATTGCAGACGAAATTGGTAGGCGTCGGTGGCGGCACTGCGCCAGGCATGCGCTAATCGTGTCGTGGAGGAGTCGGTTACGTCGCGCCGATAATAAACCAGCGCGGCGCGTGCAAGGGTGGCAAAACCTGGCTCAGTTTGGGCCATGCTTGCATCAGCGCTGCAATGCTGGTCGATAAACGCCGTTGTTGCGTCACCTTCGATGAAAACCGGATGCCGCAAGACATTCTGTAAAAACAGCTTGTTGTTGTTTACGCCGAGCAAGCCCGTGTCTTGTACCGCGGAGGCGAGTCGTCTACAAGCGATCTGACGATTGTCGCCAAAGGCGATAATCTTGGCCAGCATGGAGTCGTAGTGTGGGCTGACGATTTGACCTGCTTGTATGCCGTGGTCTACCCGCACGCCGTCGCGTTGTGGAATATCCCAGCGCAGTATCTGGCCAGTTTGCGGTATAAAGTTGTTGCGCGGGTCTTCGGCATACAAACGCACTTCAATAGCGTGGCCGTTGAGGCGAATTTCATCTTGCGTTAACGGCAGCGGTTCGCCGGCTGCCACCATGAGTTGCCATGCGACCAAATCCTGACCGGTGATTAATTCGGTGACCGGATGTTCCACTTGTAAACGGGTGTTCATCTCCATAAAGTAGAAGTTTTTCTCGCTGTCGACCAGAAACTCCACCGTGCCCGCACCGCGATATGCGCACGACCGCGCCGCGTTCACGGCCGCATCGCCCATACGCCTGCGCAACGCCTCGTCCACAAACGGCGAAGGCGCTTCTTCGACGACTTTCTGATGGCGGCGCTGAATAGAACAATCACGCTCGCCCAGGTAGACGACATTGCCGTGATTGTCGGCGAACACCTGTATTTCGATATGCCTTGGTTCAGCTATGGCGCGCTCCAATAGCAACTCGCCGCTGCCAAACGCATTCTGCGCCTCGGAGCGCGCCGTAATAATTTGTTCAGCCAACTCGCTGGCTTGCCATACCAGACGCATGCCACGGCCGCCACCGCCGGCGGAGGCTTTTACCATTAACGGGAAACCCATTTCCCCGGCCTTCGCAAGCAATATGGCGTCGCTTTGCTCGGCGTCCTGATAACCGGGAATACAGGGCACGCCGGCTGCCAGCATCGCCACTTTCGCCAGGCGTTTATTGCCCATCAGCTCGATTGCGTCGGCGGGCGGGCCGATAAAGGTAAGTTTGCCAACCTCGCAGGCACGGGCGAAATCGGCATTTTCTGACAAGAAGCCATAACCCGGATGAATCGCATCCGCGCCGGTAGTCGCAGCCGCCGCGAGAATATTCTCGCCCCGTAGATAGGATTCCCCTACGCCGGCGGGGCCAATGCAAACCGCCTGGTCGGCTTCGCTAACGTGCAGTGCGCCGGCATCGGCTTCGCTGTAAACCGCGACCGTACGCAAGCCCTGATTGCGCGCCGTGCGAATAACCCGCACGGCGATTTCGCCGCGGTTGGCAATTAGAATTTTATGCATGGCTTTCCTGACAGTGTGATTGTTGCATCAGCTTGGCGTTAATCGGATACATAGAGTCGCCTACAAACGCGCGATGCCAAATGTGTTGGCGGTAAGCTGGCGTTGATCCCCCTCGCGACAGATGCCAAGCACAAAACCCACTACCGCCCGCGTATCTCTCGGGTCTATGATGCCGTCATCCCATAGCCGCGCGGTGTTGGCCAGCGCCCGCGATTTGGCCTCCATGGTCTCGATCGTGTCTTTCTCCAAGGCATCGAGCAGGTTGGTGTTGACCTCGCCGCTGCGCTGCATCTTTGCCTCGGCGACGGTGCGTAACACGCTGCCCGCCTGCGCCGGCCCCATGACTGACACGACCGTACGCGGCCAGGCGAACATAAACCGTGGGTCCATGCCCCTGCCGCACATCGCATAGTTACCCGCGCCGTAAGAGCCGCCAACGACCACGCTGATTTTCGGTACGCTGCTATTGGTCACGGCCTGAATTAGCTTGGATCCGTGTTTGATAATGCCGGCCTGCTCGGCTTCGGTGCCGACCAAAAACCCGGTGGTGTTGTGCAGGAATAGAATCGGGGTGGCGGATTGCTCGCACAATTGGATAAACTGCCCCGCCTTAGCCGCACCGTTAGCAGTGATCGGCCCATTGTTACCGATGACTCCGCAAGCCTGACCCTGCACTCGCATATGGCCGCAAACCGTGCCTGTGTCGTAATCCGGTTTGAAATCGAGGTAATCTGAACCATCGGCAATACGAGCGACTATTTCCAGCACATCATAAGGCGTTTTCGGGTCTTCCGGCGCAATGCCCAGCAGCTCTTCGGCAGCATACAATGGCTCTTTGTACGCACGCTGCTGCAACTGCGGCATGCTGTCATTCCAGCCCAGGGTGGCCGTAATCTCACGGGCAATGCGAATACCGTCGCTATCGTTCTCGGCCAGATAGTCGGCAGTGCCGGCCACTTCGGCGTGCATTTCGGCGCCGCCTATTTCTTCTTCGGTGGCAATTTCTCCGGTGGCAGCTTTCAGCAGTGGCGGGCCGGCAAGATACACCGTGGATTGCTTGCGAATCATAATCACATAATCGGAAAGGCCCGGCTGATAAGCACCTCCCGCTGTGGCGCTGCCATGCACTACTGTGATCTGTGGAATCCCCGCCGCCGACAATCTGGCCTGGCGCGCAAACCCGGACCCCGACGGTCCGAAAAAGTCGCCCAATAGTTTGAGATTGCCGCCACCGCTCTGCGCCAGGCAGATAACCGGCAGTTTATTCTCCATTGCCAAATGCAACATGCGTTGACGTTTGGCACCGCCTAACGGCGTGATGCTGCCACCCTTGGTGAGATAGTCGTCTACCATCACCATACAGCGCGTGTTGCACACATAGCCAATACCGGTGAAACAACTGCCGCCAGCGCCCGACCCGTCGCTGTCCTCCTCCTGCATATAGCCGCACAGCGTGGACAGTTCCAAAAAAGGCGCGCCGGGATCTAGCAATAAGCTTAACCGCTGCCGTGGCGGCACCAGGCCGCGTTGGATATAGCGCGGCGTTTTCGCCTCAGCGGCGTCGATGACGCGGCGTTCGATGCCACGAAACTCCTCAACCGCGGCAACCATGACTTGCGCGTTATTTATGAACTGTTGCGACTGAGAATCCACTTGTGTTTCGATGACTGCCATGGCGTTGCTCTACTTTTTCTTCGACGGAAGAATATTCATCTGTTTGCAAATAATACTCAGCATCACTTCATCGGCACCGCCGCCGATGGAGTTGAGGCGTGAATCGCGATATGCGCGGGCAACCGGATTGTCCCACATATAGCCCATGCCGCCCCAATATTGCAGGCAGGAGTCGGTGACTTCGCGGCAGAGACGGCCGGCTTTTAACTTGGCCATGGAGGCTTTCAGGGTAACATCTTCGCCATTGATATAGCCCTCTACCGCCGCGTAGGTCAGCGCACGCAGGGCTTCTATTTCGGTTTGTAACTCGGCCAGGCGAAAATGCACAACCTGATTGTCGAGGATTGACTGGCCGAATACCTGGCGCTGGCTTGTGTATTCGATGGTATCGCTAATGCAATATTCCAGCGTTTTCAGATTACCGGCAGCGGCAAATAAACGTTCCTCCTGAAACTGCAGCATTTGATAGATAAAACCCGCACCCTCGTCGCCTATTCGGTAGCGCTGCGGCACGCGCACATTATCGAAAAATATTTGTGCCGTGTCGGAAGAACGCATGCCCAATTTATTCAAACGTTGTGAAAACGCGATGCCCGGCAAGTTGGTCGGCACGATAATCAGCGACTTATTCTGGTGCGGCTTAGCATCGCTGGTGTTGGCTAGCAGGCAAAGATAGTCGGCCTGGGTGGAGTTGGTAATCCACATTTTACTGCCGTTGATCACGTAGTCATCGCCGTCTTTTTTAGCGTTGGTTGTTATCGCTGCCACGTCTGATCCAGCGCCGGGTTCGCTGACTGCGATAGAACACACCGCCTCACCGCTTATCGCTGGTGTTAGAAACTCCGCGCGTAACGTATCGCTGCCAAATTTGGCCAGCGCCGGCGTGGCCATATCGGTTTGCACACCTATACCCATGGAAACACCACCACTGCGAGCACGCCCCAACTCTTCCGAGAACACAATCTGGTAGCTATAGTCCAGACCCATGCCGCCGTATTCAGTCGGCTTGGCAATGCCCAACAATCCCAGCTTGCCCATCTTCTTAAACACCTCATGGGCGGGGAAGATACCCTCTTGTTCCCACTGGTCGACATGCGGGTTAATTTCGTTGTCGATAAATCGTGCGACCGTTTGCCGAATCGCCGTATGTTCTGCAGTTAAACGCATGGTTCTACTACCTCATTGTTGCAACTGCAGCGCACACACTGTGAGGGAGTCGTCACGTTTAAAGACCGTACTGACGCGCGGCGCTCCTTGCCGTTTAATGTGCTGGGAAGCGAAATTGACTACCAGCGGCAAGCCGATAGCGTGCACCATCAAGCTGGCGCTAACGCCGCCTACCCCTACCCGCGCAAACTCCTCGTTGGCGATATTCACATACCATATATCGATACCTTCCGAGACACCGCCGAATTCTTCAGGATAACCCAAACCTAACAGGCCCGTAGCACCGGCCCTGGGCCAGAGTGCGTCGGGAATTTTACCGGCTTCGTCCCAATCTTCCGCGTACAGCACAATTTCCTTGTCGACAAAACGCCGCAGTTGGTTGCGCCACTCTTCACCGTGAGGTACGGGTTGGACATGCGGGCACTGTCAAAGTCCAGTGACATGGTGCTTACTCGGCAGCATCGCGCAACGTTAACCTGGCCGCTATGGTAGAGGCCAGCGCGTGTGCCAGCTTGTGAATCAGTGCCAATTATTTTGGAATAGACGCCAGGAGTGTCCTGTAACGGATAAACTGTGAATATACAGTTTATCCGTTACAGGACACTAACGCTGCCGAAATTCGCGCGGCGAAATGCCATGCCAGGTCTTGAAAGCGCTGGAGAAAGAACCTTGATCGGTATATCCCAACAGAAAAGCAATCTCGATGATTGCGAGGCGCTTGTCGGCCAGGTAGCGTTTTGCCAACTCGGCTCGAATATCCTGTAACACCTGCAAAAAATGCGTATCCCGATCGGCAAGCCGGCGCTGCAGAGTACGCCGTGATACGTTCAGTTCACCGGCTACCGTATCGATAGTCATTTCACCGAGTGGCAGTAAACGCACAATCGATTGGCGCAAACTGCCGAGAAACGGATCTTTAAGCGCATCGGCAATAAAGAGACGCCGTAGCGGATGGTCTGGCTGTATGTTTATTTCGTAATCAAGCTGCGTGACGGGGTAGTTAAGCGCTGCTCGCTCAAAGTATAAACAACTTACGGTTTGACCAAAATGCAAATCATCGCCAAAGATCGTGTGCAGTAACGCGAGGTTCGCAGGTTGTGCGTATGTGAAACAGGCTTTCAGTACAGGGATGGGCCGTATGCACAAGGAATTCACGATGGCGGCCGAGGCGGCGAGAATTTCATCACTCAAATGGCGCCGCTCACCCGTTGACGTCAACAATGGCAGCCATTCTAAACGAATACATTCGTCTTCGCGGTGGACTTGCACCTCGCCGATATCGCCACGTAATTTAAGCACGCTCGGCATCAGGTTCAGGTAATCGCGAAAAGTGTCGCAAATAGTGGACATATAGAGCTGCACGTTCAGCCCCGCAACATAGGCAACCCGGCCGGTGTAGAGGGCAATATCCGCATTGTCGGTAGCCTGCTCCGCCAACTGGTAGAGCTGAAAAAAATCAGTCACAGGCAGGCGATTGTCGGACTGGCGGAGTGCCTGGCTGTCAATCGCCGCGGCTGCCAACAGATGCGTTCTGCTGGCGCCGAAGCTTTCGGCGGTTTGCAATAGCGCGTTGACAGCGGCGGCGTAGACGGTCCAGTTGGTGTTTAGTGTTGTCATGTATCGTGTTATAGCACGCAATTGGGTAGCTTCGTTAGAAACGTTTACCCAGCCAGGCTGCTGGATACAATACAAGCGGTGCCATCTAGCGCTACAACAAACGTATCGCATATAGTACAGTCGTACGATACGTTTGCCGTTCCGATCCCCCATACTTTGGCGCTGACGCAGTCAATATAGGTGCCCTATCGTTTCGTCGTCGCCTATTGGAACTTAGTCATGCGAATAGCCCTACAGACAGAAATTCCCAACCTGGTCGATCGGCTACAAAGCCTCGCCCCGGGTATTGAGGCATTCGTTTTACCGAGCACGGATGAACCGGGCGAGCGCATTGTGACCGACGTCCTCGTCGGTAGCGCTGTGGGAGGAACGCGGTTGCCGGCTCTTATCGAACGCTGTGATGGCCTCCGCTGGGTCCATATCCTGGGCACAGGCGTCGACAAATTTCCGCTCCATCTGGTTGAGGACAAACTGGTAACCTGCTCCCGTGGCGCTACCGCAGGCCCTATTGCCGAGTGGGTTATGGCGATGCTGCTTGCGCATGAAAAACAGTTGCCGGATCGCTGGATTACTGAACCGCCGGAAGCCTGGTATAGGGCCGATCTTGGGTGCCTTGAAAATATGACCCTGGGAATTATCGGCTTTGGGGCTATCGGCCAGGCTATCGCCAAACGAGCACTGGCATTTGACATGAACATCATTGCCAAGGTCCGCACACACCGTAGCAGCCCGATCCAGGGCGTCGAGATGGTCGAGGATCTGCATGATTTGCTAAGCAGATCAGACCACGTGGTACTCGCTCTACCCTCCACGCCGGAGAGCGACGGACTCATGGGTGCCCGGTCCATGGAAGCCATGAAACCGGGCGCGCACCTGGTGAATGTGTCGCGGGCAAACCTTATCGATCAGGAAGCGCTCGGGCAGAGCCTGGATAAGGGCCATATAGCCCGTGCCTCTCTCGATGTCGTAGAGCCCGAACCCCTGCCTGCTGGCCACTGG
>RCMY010007117.1_pt1 | contig 15620 bp, 14 predicted proteins | sample 2041341 | NCBI WGS metagenome assembly RCMY01 (sample SAMN09708234, study PRJNA481090) | Marine sediment metagenome, whole genome shotgun sequencing project.
GACGGCGTTCAGGTCACCGAATTCCACGAGGGCATCCTGCCTTGGGCGCTGCGCAACCCGACTGCCATCGTGTTCGACGAATATGACGCCGGCCGTCCGGACGTGATGTTCGTCATCCAGCGCGTGCTGGAGGCAGACGGCAAGCTGACGCTGCTCGACCAGAACGAAGTCATCACGCCGAACCCCTATTTTCGCCTGTTTGCGACCGCCAACACGGTCGGCCTCGGCGACACCACCGGCCTTTACCACGGCACACAACAAATCAACCAAGGCCAGATGGACCGTTGGAGTCTGGTCGCCACGCTGAACTACCTCAGCCACGACGCCGAGGTCGCCATCGTGCTGTCGAAAAACCCGACCTATAACACAGCCGAGGGCCGCAAGACGGTCAGCCAGATGGTGACCGTCGCCGACCTTAGCCGCACTGCGTTTATGAATGGTGAACTCAGCACGGTCATGTCGCCGCGCACCGTCATCACATGGGCGCAGAACGCCAGCATCTTTCGCGATGTCGGCTATGCCTTCCGCCTGACCTTCCTCAACAAATGCGACGAGTTGGAGCGCCAAACGGTCGCCGAATTCTACCAGCGCTGCTTTGACGAGGAACTGCCAGAGAGTGCGGCGAGTGTTAGTTTGGGGTGATAAATGGCCCTGCCGCGCCCGCACCCGTGGGCGCGGCACCTACAAGACGGCCCGCAGGCCGATCCGCGTTGGAGGACACCAATGAAAAAACCATCCGACAACCCCGCCGATCCGTTCAAGAAGGCCCTCGCCGAGGCGACCAAGGTGCTGGCCGATGACCACGAGCTGAACGTCAGCTATTCGGTCGACCCCTCGGGCATCAGCGGCGATGCGATGCGCTTGCCGCAGATCAGCCGCCGCATGACCCGCGAAGAGGTGCTGCACGCGCGCGGCACTGCCGATGCGCTGGCGCTGCGCCACAAGTATCACAACGCCAAGACCCACGCGAAATACGTCCCTCCCGGCGCGATGGCGCGCGATATCTACGAGGCGATGGAGACGGCACGCTGCGAGGCTGTCGGCGCGCGCACGATGCCCGGCACAGCCAGCAATATCGACGCCAAGATCGCCGCCGAGGCCGCTAGGCTGGGCTATGACCAGATCACCGATCCGGCCGATGCGCCGCTGCACGCTGCAGCGGGATACCTCATCCGCCACCTTGCAACCGGGCGCGACCTGCCGACAGGCGCACGCAACGTGATGGAGCTGTGGCGCGGTTTCATCGAGGGCGAGGCGGGCGAGACGCTGGAGAATTTGCAGGACACGCTGGCCGATCAGAGCGCCTTTGCCCGTTTCGCGCGCAAGGTGATCGAGGATCTGGGATACGGCGATCAATTGGGCGACGACCCCGACGCCGAGGATGACGACCAGCAGGACGAGGCCGAGCAGGACAGCGACGACGAAGAGCCCGACAGCGGCGGCGAGGACGACAGCGAAACCGAAGAGGCCGACGCCGAGCAGAGTCAGGAAGAGCAGCAGGATGCCTCTCAGGCACAGGTCAGCATGGACGAAAGTGCTGCCGAGGATGCAGGCGAAGAGGCTGACATGCCCGAGGGCGAGGCCCCGATGGAGCCCCCCGCGCCGCAACCCGTGTCCGACGCAGACCCCAATTATCAGGTCTATTCCACCCAATTCGACGAGGAAATCCACGCCGAAGATCTGGCTGAGCCAATCGAGCTGGACCGCCTGCGCGCCTATCTGGATCAACAGCTGGAGCCGCTGAAAGGCGCGGTCAGCCGCCTCGCGAACAAGTTGCAGCGCCGTTTGCAAGCGCAGCAGAGCCGAAGCTGGGAGTTTGACCGCGAAGAAGGCATTCTCGACGCCGGGCGCCTTGCACGGATCGTGGTCAGCCCGACGACGCCGCTCAGCTTCAAGGTGGAGAAGGATACGGAATTCCGCGATACGGTCGTGACGCTGCTCTTGGACAATTCCGGCTCGATGCGTGGTCGCCCGATTTCCATCGCCGCGATCTGCGCCGACGTTCTGGCCCGCACGCTGGAGCGGTGCAACGTCAAGGTCGAAATCCTCGGCTTTACCACCCGCGCGTGGAAGGGCGGGCAGAGCCGCGAGGCGTGGCTGGGCGAGGGTCGCCCGCAACTGCCGGGACGCCTGAATGATCTGCGCCACATCATCTACAAATCCGCCGACTCACCGATGCGCCGGACACGCCAGAACCTTGGCCTGATGATGAAGGAAGGGCTGCTAAAGGAAAACATCGACGGCGAGGCGCTGGAATGGGCGCATCGCCGCATGATGGCCCGTCGCGAGGCGCGCAAGATCCTGATGGTGATCTCGGACGGCGCGCCGGTCGATGACAGCACCCTGTCGGTCAATCCCGCAAATTACCTCGAAAAGCACCTGCGCGATGTGATCGGCATGGTCGAAAAACTCAAGGCAGTGGAACTTCTGGCCATCGGCATCGGCCATGACGTCACGCGCTATTATGACCGCGCCGTAACCATTACAGATGTCGATCAGTTGGCCGGCGCGATGACCGAACAGCTTGCCGCGCTCTTTGACAGCGATCCGCGCGCACGGGCGCGGGTGATGGGCATGAAAAGGGTCTCGTGATGTTCCAGAACTTTACCGACAAGGCGAGTCCTGAACAGGGGCCGCCCCGCCTGAAAATGCTCCGAGAAGCGATGCAGGCCGGGCAACTGGACGGCTGGCTGGTGCCGCGCGCAGACGTGCATCAGGGCGAATACGTCGCGCCCGGTGATGAGCGTCTGGCGTGGCTCACCGGCTTTACCGGCTCGGCGGGCTTTGCGGCGATTACCGTCGATCAGGCGGGGGTTTTCGTCGACGGTCGCTATCGCACGCAGGTCCGCGTGCAGACCGATGCAGGCGCCTACCAGCCCGTAGACTGGCCCGAGGTGAAACTGGCCGATTGGCTGCGCAAGGCACTGCCCGAAGGCGGCAAGCTGGGTTTCGACCCTTGGCTGCACACGCACAAAGAAATCACCGATCTAAAGGCGGCGCTGGCGGGCAGCGGGGTCACGCCGGTGCCCCATGCCAATCTGATCGACGGCATCTGGACGGACCGCCCTGCCCCGCCCACCGGTGCGATCACCGCCTATCCCGATGCGCTGGCAGGCAAGACCGGCGCCGAAAAGCGCGCCGAGCTGGCCGAGACTCTGCGTGAAACAGGCCACCGCGCCGCAATCCTCACCCTGCCTGACAGCATCGCGTGGCTTTTGAACATTCGCGGCGCAGACATCCCGCGCAATCCGGTCCCGCACGCATTCGCCATCCTGCATGACGACGCGCGGGTCGAGCTGTACGTGCACCCCGCCAAGCTGGCCAGCCTGCCGGACAACTGCACCACGGACGGCGTCACTGCGCATCGAACCGACAGCTTCTCTGCTGCGCTGACCCTGCTTCTCAACCCAGCGCGCGTCGACCCGGCCAGCATCCCGGTGGCGATCGTCACGGCGCTGGAGGAGGCAGACATCACTCCCGCCTTCGCCGCCGATCCCTGCATCCTGCCCAAAGCGTGCAAGACCGAGGCCGAAATCGCCGCCACCCGCGAGGCGCATCTGCGCGACGGCGCGGCGCTGTGCGAGTTTCTGACGTGGTTCGACGCGCAGTCCCCCGGCACGATCACCGAAATCGATGTGGTGACCCAGCTGGAAGAGGCGCGCGGTGCCACCGGCAAGCTGCTGGATATCAGCTTTGACACCATAGCAGGCTCTGGCCCCAATGGCGCACTGGCGCATTACCGCGTTTCCGAGACGTCAAACCGCACGCTGACCGCGGGCGATCTGCTGGTTCTCGACGGGGGTGGTCAATATCTGGACGGCACCACCGATATCACCCGCACCTTGCCCGTGGGCGAGGTCGGCGAAGACGAGCGAACCGCCTTTACCCGCGTGCTGCAAGGCATGATCGCCATCAGTCGCCTACGCTTTCCCAAGGGGTTGGCGGGCCGCGATATCGATTCCATCGCACGCTATCCGCTGTGGCTGGCCGATCAGGATTATGCCCACGGCACCGGCCACGGCGTCGGCGTTTATCTGTGCGTCCATGAAGGCCCGCAGCGCATCAGCCGCGCCAGTGACGTGGCCCTGAAACCCGGCATGATCATCTCGAACGAGCCGGGATATTACCGCGAGGGGCATTTCGGCATCCGCATCGAAAACCTCGTCGTCGTGCAGTCAGCGCTACCCCTGCCCGGCAGCGATCCGGCGGACAGCGCCGAGGGCCGCCTTGCTTTTGAAACGCTGAACTTCGTGCCGATCGACCGGCGCCTGATTCAACGCGCAATGCTGGCCCAGCCCGAAATCGACTGGCTTGATGCCTATCATGCCGAGTGCCGTGCCAAAATCACGCCCCGCCTCAGCCCGGCAGCAGCGAATTGGCTGGCTGAGGCGACGACCCCGATCTAAATGGCCCAACATCACGGCGCTGGCGTTGCTGCATCAAAAAGGCCATGCTGCGCCCCACGCGTCAGCGAGGGAGACACGACAACATGACAGAGATCACCATTGAAAAGGCCAGCGGCACTTGGACCGTTCGCGCAGGCGGTGCCGTCATTGGCGAAAGCCAGAATGCGCTTGAGCTGAAAGAAGCAGACCACGCATCGGTCATCTATTTTCCGCGCGCCGATATCGCCACGGCGTTCCTCGATTCCAGCGCTCACAGCACCGTCTGCCCGGCCAAGGGCACGGCCAGCTATTACTCCATCGTCACCAAGAGCCGCACGATTGAAAACGCCGCGTGGAGCTATGAGGACCCGATCGCAGAGGCCGGCGACATCAAGGGTCACCTCGCCTTTCACTCCGGCGATCTGGTGACTGTCGAACGGGTCTGACAACCCGCGCTTATGTTCTGGCTTGAAAAATCCTGAGGGAGGCGGTGAAGCCCATGAGCAATCGCCCAAACGCCCCTACCCATGCTCTTCGCGCGATAGCGACGCCAGCGCCAGATTGAACGCCTTCAGCGCGTCCACGTGATACAGAACGCCCTTGTATACGGACGGCGCGTCGCCTGCGGCCTGCGCAATCACCGGCACGTAGTTCACGTCATGCGCGTCAAAGAGCGGCATGACCGTCTCAAGCGTCGCGCTGATATCCACATGGATGCCCTTGTCGATCATTGCGCGGCACACCTCGTCCGACGGCGCGCTGTCATCCCCGGCCGGGCGCATCAGCCCAGCGACCGAAGTCATCGACAAAAGATAGGCCTGCGGCCCCTCGGCCAAGTGGATGCCGCGCCGTTTCAACTGCGTGAGAAAGAACGAGCGGTTCACCAGCCGCGTGCCCAACGCCGTCGAGGTCGATACCGCCACCATCACTGCGATGCCGATCTGCCAGTCGCCGGTCAACTCGAACACGATTAATGTGGTCGAAATCGGCGCGCCCAGCACCGCCGCTGCGACTGCCCCCATCCCCGCCAGCGCATAAAGCGCGTATGAGCCCGACACATTCGGGAACAGCGCCGTCGCAATCAGCCCAAAGGCCAGCCCCGTCAGCGCGCCCAGCATCAGAGACGGTGAAAATATCCCGCCGCCCATGCGTCCGCCCAGCGTGATCGCCACCGCCAGCACCTTGAGTATCGCGAACACGATTGCCTCGTGCAGCAACAACTCGCCGGTCAGTGCCGCCGATGTCGTCTCGTACCCGACGCCGATGATGTGCGGAAACCAGATCGCCAGCCCGCCCAGCATCCCACCTGCGATAGCGGGGCGCAGCCAAGGGGGGATCGACAAGCGCCGGCAGACCACATCGCCTATATCCTCGGCCAGAAAAATGCTGCGGATCAGCGCAGCGGCCACCAGCCCGCACACGAGCCCGAGGATCAGAAAGGCGGGCAATTCGACGTAAAATTCCAGTTCAGACGAATCAGGCATCGAAAATTCGGTGATGTCGCCGAATTCCAACCGGTTGATGACCGTTCCGGCCACGCTGGCAATGACGATGGGTGCAAAGGCGCGGATGGCAAAGTGCCGCAACACTACCTCAAGCGCGAACAGCGCCCCGGCAATAGGCGCGTTGAACGATGCCGACACCGCCGCCGCCACGGCGCAGCCCAGTAGCTCACGACCAGTGATGCCACTCGCTTTGATGCGCGTACTGATCTCGCTGGCGATGACGCCCGCCAGATGCACCACCGGCCCCTCGCGCCCCGAAGAACCGCCAGCACCCAGCGTGATTAACGACGCGACCGCCGATGCCAGCCCCGCGCGCCGCTCGACCCGGCCATCGGTCAGCGCGGCGCCCTCGATGACGTCGGCAACCGCACGCACGCGCCCGTCATCGGTGAACCGGGTCAGGATCAATCCCACTGCCAGCCCGCCGACGACAGGGATTATCAGAATCCAGTACCATGGCATGTCGAGCGCAAAACTGTTCAGGTTTCGCGGGTCGTCCACGCCGTAGAGCAACTCCTGCAGCCATGAGATTCCCTTGCGGAAAAACAGCGCGGCAAACCCTGCTGCAATCCCGGTCAGAAGCGCGATCAGCCAGAACTGGAATTGGCTGGGCCCGCGCGTCAGCAGCACGTGCCACGCACGCCGCGAGCCGCTGCGCATGTCGGCCAGCGTTCGGGCAGCAAAGGAGGGTTCAGGCGTGCTCATACAGATCCAAGGGTCTCAGGGGCGCGGCTATGCGTCGCGGCGGCGTATGAGACGCCGCCTACACTTCCTAACGCAGTTCGAACCGCGCCGGAACGCCCCTTATGCCCCGTCGGCTTCGATGCCGGTTCCGCTCAAGAGCCCCATCCGGCGCAGTGCGCGTCATTCGTCCGTCGCAGACAGCGCGGGCGCAAGCAGTGCCAGCAGCCGTCCGCGCAATCCGCCCACCCCATGCGCTACGGGGGCGATCAGGGCCCTGCCCGCCTGCCCGCCTTGGCGCGGTGCGGGCATGCCCTCGGGCGGGGGCGGCCCCGGCGTATGGCATTTACATGGTCTTCAGCAGCACCAAACGCCCAGTCTTGTCCCGTGGAGAAGCCTCGTCGGGAGGACATGTGCATTTGAGGGCTCTTTTGCGGCACGAGAGGCGGCTCGACATTAGTATCGCATCCCATTCGGGTCATTGCTGGGTGCGATAATGTCTCTGAGGCGGCGCGCGCCAATGCCCCGGTCTCGGCCGTTGGCATCGGTGATGAAATCGCTTGCCCTGCCCTGCGTACTGGTTAAACGTGGGCTTCATGCTGTCGCGTATTCTGAACCTCTTCAAAGGGCACCCGTCCGAACCGCTGCCCGAAACCGATGCGCGCCTCGCGCTCGGCGCACTGATGGTGCGCGTGGCCAAATCCGACGACGCCTATCAGGTTCGCGAAATCAGCCGCATCGACGCGCTGCTCGCCCGGATGAACGGCATTGGTCCGGTCGACGCCGCCAAGATGCGCGCCACCTGCGAAAAGATCGAGGCCGAAGCGCCCAGCACCCGCAAATTCGCCCTCATAATCCGCGAAACTGTCAGCTTTGAGGCCCGTATCAAGGCGCATGAGGCGCTCTGGCAGGTCATGCTGGCGGACGGCGCCCCCAGCGACGCCGAAATGGCCATCATTGTGCAAATCCGCGAAGCGCTCGGCCTCAGTAAGGCCGATTGTGAAAACGCTCAGTCGCGCGCCGCGCCACTCTGATCCGCAGGGCGTCGCATGCCCTGCGCCTACCTTTTGCTCCAAATATCCCCGCCGGAAGGCTCTGCCGCCCGCACCCTGTACAATGACCTGAAAATTAAGCGTTGGCCGCAGCGTCGCGCCGCCTTATATGATTTGCCATGATTGCAGATTTCTTCCAACGCCTCACCGCGGCGCATGAGCAGCCGCTGACCGACACCGACGCGCGCCTTGCGCTGGCGGCGCTTTTGGTGCGCGCCGCGCGCACCGATGGCGACTACGCCCCCAGCGAAATCGCGCGCATCGACCGTATCCTGTCGGCGCGCTATTCCCTCACGCCGGACGACGCCGCCAGCCTGCGCAGAGACGCCGAAGAAACCGAGGCCAGCGCGCCCGATACGGTCCGCTTTACCCGCGAAATCAAGGATGCGGTCCCCTACGACGAGCGGATCAGCGTGATCGAGGCGCTCTGGCAAGTCGTCCTCGTCGATGGCGAGCGGGCCGATCCCGAAAACGCACTGTTGCGGCTGACTGCCAGCCTTCTGGGCGTGACCGACGTGGACAGCGCCGAGGCGCGCCAGCGAGTCGCCAAATCCCTTTGATCCCTCGTCCGTGGCGCGCGTCATGATCGCCAGCCTGCCAATGTATGACCGCCCCGAAACGGCGGACATCCTTGACATGCTTTGGGCTGAAACCCGCGCCCGCTTGCCCAAAGGCGCGCCCGAACATCTAACGCGCGACGGCGATCTCTGGGGTCACTGGACCCACCCTGATCTGATCCTGTCGCAGACCTGCGGCTATCCTTACCGCACCCGCCTGATCGGCAAGGTGCAACTCGTCGCCGCCCCCGACAATCGCCTGCCGGACTGCCCGCCCGGCTATTACAACAGCGTGTTCGTCGTGCGCGGTGATGAGTCGCGCCGCGATCTGACGGCTTTCGCTAACGCGCCCTTCGCCTATAGCGAGCCGCTGTCACAATCGGGCTGGGCCGCACCGCAGAACCACGCGGCGGGGCTGGGCTTTACCTTCGCCAATACCATCCCCACGGGCGCGCATGTAAATTCGACCCGCGCCGTTGCGGAGGGGCGCGCCGACATCGCCTGTATCGACGCGCTTAGCTGGCAGTTGATCCAGCGCCATGACCCTCACGCCGCCGCTCTGCGCGAAATCGGACGCACCACACCCACGCCATCGCTGCCGTTCATTACCGGGCCGAGGCAGGATGCACTCGCGGTTGCGGCGGCGTTAAGCGCAGCCCTCGCAGCGTTAAGCGCTGCTGCACGAGATGCCATCGGCCTGCATGGTCTGGTGCAGATCACCGACGCTGACTACCTCGCCGTCGCAAACCCTACCCCGCCGAAATCGGCACCATTTTGATCGTCACCCACCACGTGAAAATGGCTCGCGACGTCAGCGAGTGCCCTTTGTTCCTGCACCGTCGCTTCCAGCTTTGCCGTGATGTGAACGATGGCTCAGACGCAGCGCAGCAAAATGAGGTTGCGCCCAAACCTGATCCGGTGAATCTATCCCCTCAAAGGGAGGGACACCTGATGAGCATCGACAATTTCACCACGTTCCGCGTGGCGGCCTGCGATCTGAACGGCCAGATGCGCGGCAAGAGGATGCCAGCCAGCTATTTCGCCAATCTCGAAAACGAACGCCGTGCGCATGCCTCTTTCGGTGCTGAACGTCGATATCAAGGGTGCCGACATTGAGGACAGCCCCCTGCTGTTCGAGACGGGCGACGCCGATGGCATCATGCGCCCCACCTCGCGCGGACCAGTCCCCCTGCCATGGCTGGACAGCGCGCAGCCGCTGGTGCCGATGCAGATGTATTTCGAGGATGGCACGCCGTTTTACGGCGATGCGCGCCACGCCCTTGGCCGTGTGCTGGATCGTTACGCGGCGCGCGACTGGCAGGTGATCGCCTCGACCGAGCTGGAATTCACCCTCGTCGATGACAGCGGCAAGCAGCTGAAACATGTGCGTGATCCGCGCAACCGGCGGCGCATTGATGCGTCCGAGATCCTGTCCCTCAGCCAGATGGACGCGTTCGATCCGTTCCTGTCGGCGCTCTACGAGGCCTGCGATGCGATGGGGATCGAGGCGCAGACCACCACCTCTGAGGCGGGTGTCGGCCAGTTCGAAATCACGCTGAATCATCAGGACGCGATGCGCGCCGCCGACGACACGTGGCTGTTCAAATCGCTCATTCGCGGCCTTGCCCACCGCTATGACTGTGCGGCGACGTTCATGGCCAAACCCTTTGCGCTGGATTCAGGTAACGGCATGCACATGCATTTCTCTGTTCTTGATGCTGAGGGGAACAACATCTTTAACGATGGCGGCCCCAAGGGCACCGACACGCTGCGCCACGCGATCGGGGGTTGTCTTGCAGCGATGCAAGGCTCGACACTGATCTTTGCCCCCCATGCCAACAGCTACGCAAGGATGACGCCCGGCGCCCACGCCCCCACCGCGATCTGCTGGGCCTATGAAAATCGCACAGCAGCGATCCGCGTTCCCGGCGGCAGTCCCAAGGCCCGCCGGATCGAGCACCGCGTCGCGGGCGGCGACATAAACCCCTATCTCAGCTTTGCCGCCATCCTCGGCGCGGCACTGGTCGGGATTGAGGACGCGATGGACCCCGGCGCGCCCCTGACCGGCAGCGCCTATGGGCAGGACCTGCCGCAACTTGCGACCGACTGGACCAACGCCGTCGACCTCTTTGAGGCTGATCCGCTTTTGCCGCGCATCTTTGAGCCGCGCCTCATTCGTAACCTCGTTCAGACCAAGCGGCAGGAGATCACCGTCATGGGAGAGATCGACGAAACCGACCATTGGAAGACCTATCTGGACAAGGTCTGAAAACCCTTGCCCGGCTGATTTCACTGCGCTACCCTGAATTTGATCAAATTATGAGGCACCTGTGAGCGTCCCCCACCCATCGCTGAGCCCCGAGGATGGCACGACCACCGTCGGAATCCTTCTGACCGGCCATTCGCCCGAAGATATCAAAGCAGACCTCGGCGATTACGACGCCATGTTTGCCGACCTTTTAAAGGGCCATGGCCTCACCTACCGCACCTATGCCGTGGTCGATGGCGAATTCCCCGACGCCGTGCAGGACTGCGATAGCTGGCTCATCACCGGCTCGAAACACGGCGCATATGAGCCGCATGACTGGATTCCCCCGCTGGAACAATTCATTCGCGACGTCTATGCGGATGGCCGCCCGATGGTGGGCATCTGCTTTGGCCACCAGATCATCGCGCAGGCGCTGGGCGGCACGGTCGAGAAATACTCCAAGGGCTGGGCCGTGGGCCGGCAGGACTACCTCATCGACGGCCAGCCCGTTGCGCTGAACGCGTGGCATCAGGATCAGGTCACCAAGCTGCCGACAGATGCCACAGTGATCGGCCAGAACGCCTTCTGCGACAATGCTGCGCTGCTCTATGACAATCGCATCCTCACGCTCCAACCACACCCCGAACATACCGCCAAATTCGTCGGCCGTCTGGCCGAAAGCCGGGGCCGTGGCCTTGTTCCCGATGACCTGCTGGACGCCGCCATCGCGCAGCTGGACAAACCGACCCAACACCAGAGTGTGGCCGACCGCATGGCCGCGTTCCTGAAAAGAGGTGCCTGATGGCCAACGACTGGACCGACGACCTGCCCGAAGCGGCGCGCGAGTACCTCGAAGGCAAGCGCCTTGATGAGGTCGAGTGTATCATCTCGGACCTGCCCGGTATCGCGCGCGGCAAGGCCGTGCCGGCCACCAAATTCGCCAAGCAGAAACATTTCCACCTGCCCGATTCGATCTTTTACCAGACGATCACCGGTGACTGGGGCGAGGCGGCAGGCGAGAACGGGTTTATCGAGCAGGACATGATCCTCAAACCCGATATGAGCACCGCCACCGCCGCGCCATGGACAGGCGACTGGACGCTTCAGGTCATCCACGACGCCTATGACAAGAACATGGAGCCGATCCCGTTTTCGCCGCGCAACGTGCTCAAGCGTGTGGTCGAGGCATATGCCGAGCGCGGGCTGACCGCCGTAGTTGCCCCCGAAATGGAATTCTATCTGGTCGCGCGCAACATAGACCCTGCGCAAAGCATCAAGCCGATGATTGGCCGCTCGGGCCGGCCTGCGGCGGCGCGGCAGGCCTATTCAATGACTGCCGTGGACGAATTTGGCCCCGTCATCGACGACATCTACGATTTCGCCGAGGCGCAGGGCTTTGAGATCGACGGCATCACGCAGGAAGGCGGCGCAGGCCAGCTGGAAATCAACCTCGCCCATGGCGATCCCGTGAAGCTGGCCGACGAGGTGTTCTACTTCAAGCGGCTGATCCGCGAGGCGGCGATGCGCCACGATTGTTTTGCCACGTTCATGGCCAAACCCATCGCCGAAGAGCCCGGCTCGGCCATGCATATCCATCATTCGGTGCTGGACATAAAGACGGGCAAAAACGTCTTTACCGATGACGAAGGCAATGAAACGGACGCGTTTTATCACTTTATCGGCGGGATGCAGCGCCATCTGCCCAGCGCCATCGCGGTGCTTGCGCCCTACGTCAATTCCTACCGCCGCTACGTCAAGGATCACGCGGCGCCGATCAACCTGGACTGGGGCCGCGACAACCGCACGACGGGCATCCGCATCCCCATCGCCGGGCCCGAGGCGCGCCGCGTCGAAAACCGGCTGGCGGGGATGGATTGCAATCCCTACCTCGGCATCGCGGTCAGCCTCGCTTGCGGCCTTCTGGGCCTTCAGGAAAAAGAAAACCCAGCGCCCGAATGCACCACCGACGCGTATCAGGGCGAGGGCGACGTGCCACCCGTTCTGGGCGATGCGCTGGACCTTTTTGACGAGGCGCCCAAGCTGCACGAGATCCTCGGCCCCGAATTCGCCCGCGTCTATTCCATCGTCAAACGCGCCGAATATCAGGAATTCCTGCAAGTCATCTCGCCATGGGAGCGTGAACATCTTCTGTTGAATGTCTAACCCGATGGCACTGAACCTTTTGCACGCCAACGACCGCGCCGGGGAATACCCCGCCAGTTGGTATGCCGTGACGGCCGATACCATGCCGGAATTTGCGCCCCTGACAGGCGAGGCGCGCGCCGATGTGGTCGTCGTCGGTGCAGGCTACACGGGCCTGTCGGCGGCACTGCATCTGGCCGAAGCGGGCATGGACGTGGTTCTGATCGAGGCGCAGCGCGTGGGGTTTGGTGCGTCGGGACGCAATGGCGGGCAGCTGGGCAGCGGCCAGCGCATGGACCAGAAGGGCCTTGAGCGGCTGATGGGCGATGCGGACGCCGTCAAGCTGTGGGAACTGGCCGAGGATGCCAAGGCGCTGGTCAAGTCCCTGATCGCAAATCACGATATCGATTGCTACCTCAAACCCGGCATCGCCGAGGCCTGTTTTTCCGCCAATGAGGTCGCGCATGAGCACGCTTATGCCGACCATCTGGCCGAGCGCTACGGCTATGACCAGCTGCAGAAACTGGACAAAGATCAGATGCAGGCCCTTTGCCCCTCGCCTGCCTATCACGGCGGCGTGCTGGACATGGGCGCGGCGCATCTGCACCCCTTGCGCTATGCCCTTGGCCTTGCCCGCGCGGCCAAGGTGGCAGGCGTGCGCATCTACGAGCGCAGCGAAGTCACGAGCATCGACGAAGGCGCGCGCGCAATAGTGCATACCGCGACCGGACGCATCAGCGCCGATCATGTCATCCTCGCCTGCAACGGCTATCTGGGCGGGCTGAATGGCAAGGTCGCGTCCCGCGTCATGCCGATCAACAATTTCATCGCCGCGACAAAGCCGCTGGGCGAGGACGCCGCGCGCGTGTTGACGCAAGACGTGGCGATTGCGGACACCAAATTTGTGGTCAACTATTTCCGCCTCAGCCATGACAAGCGGCTGCTCTTTGGCGGGGGCGAAAGCTATGGCTACCGCTTTCCCACCGACATTGAGGCTTTGGTGCGCAAGCCGATGGCCCAGATTTTCCCGCATCTGAGGGACGTGCAGATCGACTATGCTTGGGGCGGCACGCTGGCCATCACGATCAAACGGATGCCGTATCTGGCGCGGATTGCTCCGAACATCCTCAGCGCGTCGGGCTATTCCGGCCATGGCGTCGGCAGCGCCACCCATGCGGGCAAGCTGATGGCAGACGCCGTCGCAGGTCAGGCTGCGGGATTCGACACTATGGCGCGGGTGCCGGCGACCCTGTTTCCCGGCGGTGCCGCGCTGCGCACGCCGCTGCTGATCCTGGCGATGACGTGGTACTCGCTGCGCGACCGGCTGGGAGTCTGAGACGACGCGTCGTTGAGCGTCGGCAAATCAGCCGAAGATGTTAACTGGCCCGTGCCTGCAATTACGGTAGTCAATCAGACGTTCAGCGGGATCGTTTCCTTGTCATGAAAACTCTGTGGCCAGCAAATCTGCTGACGGCCCATCCGATACGGTTCAGCACCGAAGGCGTCCCGTTGGCCAGATCATAGCGCGAAGGCTCTTCGAACTTTATCGTATAAAGATCGACCAACGCCTTTTCGCGCTGGCTCAGCACGGTCCCTCGGGTAACGACCCCTGATTTCTCAACTGGTCGACTCCTCTGCTCAGAACTGTACCAGTTCGATAAGCTGCCTGTCGGGCTTCTACTCTTAAGCCGTTCAATATGAGCCATCGAATCCTGAAATGCCAAACCGACATGCGCGCAGATCTTTCGCAACTCTTTTTCAGGCGATACGACCAAATCCTCGTAGTGGACAACTTTTACTCTGTTGTTTCGTCCGGCCGCCGCAGATCTTGCTTCGAAATATCTGTTAACCTCTGAAACGCTGCCGGCGATTGACCAGACAAATCTTGGTTGTCGAGCGCCCTATGCCAGAAATTTGCCCCCAACTCTGTTCAGAACGTCGCCGCGACATCGTACATCACCGGCTCGAAACTGCGGCAAAGCGCGTGGATCTCGCGGTTTCGGCGACGCATTTCATCGCTGCGCAGCATGGCCTGAAAATCCTCGCGTCGCTTCCACTGCGAATAGTTGGCAATGCGTGTCTGCGCATCGTTCACATGCAGCCCCGCACCCACAAAGCCGGGCTGGTGCGAGATGAAGCTGGCATACGCATCAGTCAGCGCATCCAGTAGATCCTGACAGGTGCCGGGGGTCATCTCGAAAGTCGTGATAACGCTCTGATGCGGACTGGGGTGGGTGATTTGGGGCATGTCTTTCTCCTTCTTAGCACCAGTCTAGCACCGGCCACATGCGACGCAAACTATGACACGCTTAACCTTTCGTTTATCAAGTTTAACCTTTCGTTTACCAAGTTCACCGATTGTCTGCGCATGAGCCGAGCTTTCACCCTGCTTCTTGCCCTGCTTTGCGTTGCGGGTTCCGCAAATGCGGGCGCATGGTTGCGCGCTGAGGGCGGCGGTTTCCTGTCGTGGAATATCAAGATTCAGGACGGCACGGAGACCACCACCTACAGCACAATCTACGCCGAATACGGGATCAATCCCGATCTGACCGTGGGCCTCGATATGGGCAGCGACGAGGGCGGCGATCACAAGGCGCTGGCCTTTGTGCTGATGCCGCTGTCGCGTGAAGGATTGCATATCGCGTTCGAGTTGGCGGCTGGCACGCTGGACCAAGGCGCGGCGATCCGGCCCGGCCTGTCGGTGGGCAAAGGGCTGAGTGTCGGCAATCTGAACGGCTGGTGGGCCGTGGATACGCGCGCGCGCGTCACGGGGGACGGCACCGCGCTGGCCATCGACACGACACTGGGCGTCAATCTATGGGAAGAAACCAAGCTGATCGGTCAGGTGCAACAGGGTGGCCCGCTGAGCGATCCCGATTTCCTGCGGCTCACCGGATCGGTGGTCTGGGGCATCGCGCCGGGCCAGCATATGGAGGTTGGGCTGACCACCGGCCTTAAGGATGGCGAGGATTTCGGCGTCAAACTGGGCATGTGGCGGTCTTTTTAGACTATTTGCCGCAGGAAAAGGGTCGTTTTTGCTTTCGACGGCG
>RCMY010007521.1_pt1 | contig 15618 bp, 19 predicted proteins | sample 2041341 | NCBI WGS metagenome assembly RCMY01 (sample SAMN09708234, study PRJNA481090) | Marine sediment metagenome, whole genome shotgun sequencing project.
GGCCATCTGGCCTGCCGCCCGTCCGGGTCCGCAGCCAAGGTCAAGAACGCGCGCGCCGGGCAGCATGGCATTGATGAAGGCGGCGAGGTGCTTGTCGCCTGCCAGATCCACTGTGAGGTCAGCGTATTCCTGCGCCTTTGCGCCATAAACGGCGAGAGTTTCGGCGTCGATGCTCATGCAAATACCCCCACGGCGAGGCAGGCCAGCACAATCGCGGTCAGCAACACGCGCAGGTGCATCCACCATTCTGGCGCGACGCCGTAGCGCCAGAAAAGCCAGTCGAGGCCCAAAAGGCCGATGAATCCCGCCATCAACGAGATGCCCGCGCTGGACGGCCCGCCCCCGGTAGTGAAAAACGCCCAGAGCGCAGGGATTACTGACAGCGCGTATCCGGTGGCCGCCTGCGCGCCCTCCAGCTTGGTAGCAAAGCCCCAGAGGACGCCGGACATGAACGCAAGAATGATCGCGCCGTAGAACAGCATAACATATGGCCCGGCAAAGCGCGGTCCGATGGCGCGGGCGCGGATCGTCCAATCGGCAAGGGCGGGCTGCAACACTGTGATCGCGCCCCAGATGAATGGGATCAGCCCGGCAAGGCCGAGGAACAGGGCAGAGCGGGGAATGCCGGTCACGCGGGCGCCCTCAGCACGCGAGGCACCTTGAATTCAACGTTTTCAACGGCGGTTTCGACCTGCTTGATGGTGACGTCATAGCGCGCCTCAAGCGCCTCGATTACCTCATTCACCAGTACTTCGGGGGCAGAGGCGCCGGCCGTGACGCCGATGGTGCGGATGCCCTCTAGCGCCCGCCAGTCGATATCGGCGGCGCGCTGTACCAGTTGAGCATAGCCGCACCCGGCGCGTGCGCCCACCTCAACCAGACGGCGCGAATTGCTGGAGTTTGGCGCGCCGACAACCAGCATTGCCTCGCATTCGGCTGCCATCGCCTTGACCGCCGCCTGCCTGTTGGTGGTGGCGTAGCAAATATCCTCTTTGTGCGGGCCTTTGATGGCCGGAAACCGCGCGTGCAAGGCAGCGACGATCCCGATGGTATCGTCCACGCTGAGGGTGGTTTGTGTGACGTAGGCCAGCGCATCCGCATCGCGCACGTCCAGTAAGGCCACGTCTGCCTCTGTCTCAACCAAGAGGACGGCACCGGGGGGCAGTTGGCCCATGGTGCCAATCGTCTCGGGGTGACCGTCATGACCGATCATGATGATTTGAAGGCCGACGTCATGGTGACGCTCGGCCTCGATATGGACTTTCGACACCAGCGGGCAGGTGGCGTCGACATAGATCATCTGGCGGCGGTCCGCCTCTTGCGGCACGGCTTTGGGACGCCATGGGCCGAGAAGATGACCGGGCGATCGGTCGGGCACTCATCCAGTTCCTCAACGAAAACGGCACCCTTGGCACGCAGATCATCGACGACGTATTTGTTATGCACGATCTCGTGACGCACATAGACTGGCGCGCCCCATTTGGTCAGCGCCATCTCGACGATCTTGATCGCGCGGTCGACGCCCGCGCAAAAGCCGCGCGGCGCCGCGAGATATAGGGTGAGGGGTGGATTTTTCATGGCACGCTCCTTGCGGCGCAGAGGTAAGGGACGCGGCGGGCTGCGTCCAGAGGGGACGGCGGAAATGACGCGGACCAATGCGGCGGACTTGACGGACTACGCCAAGCGAACGCAAGACTAGGCGCGCGGCGTAGGGAGGCAGTGTATGACATATGATCTGGCGATAGTCGGCGGCGGTATTCTGGGCCTTGCCCATGCATGGCATGGCGCGCGGGCTGGTCTGCGCGTCGCAGTGTTTGAGCGTGGCACGGTGGCCAGCGGCGCGTCGGTGCGCAATTTCGGGATGCTGGCCATCGTGGCGCAGCGGCCCGGGCCAGAGCTGGACAGCGCGCTCAACTCGCTGGACGCTTGGCGCGAGGTGGCTGCGGGCGCGGGGCTGGCTATTCGGCAGGCCGGTTGCCTCTTTGTCGCGCGGCAGCCCGAGGAGATGGCGGTGCTGGCGGAATGTGCCGCGGGGACGAAGGTAAATGGGCAGGATTTCACGCTGCTGGACGGGGCCGGTGTGCATGACCGCACGCCCGGAATCACCGATGCCGCATTAGGCGGGCTGTATAGCCCGGATGCGTGGAAGGTGGATCAACGTGGCGCATTGGCAGCAATAGCAGCTTGGCTCGCGCGCGAACATGGCGTCACGTTTCATTTCGGCGCTGAGGTGTCGGAGGCGGCGGATGGCCGCATCGTGACTGCAAGTGGCGAGTGGCGCGCAGACCATATCGTGATCTGCGGCGGCGATGAGTTTGCGCGTCTACACCCAGAGGCATGGAAGGCCAGCGGTGTGACCACCTGCCGTTTGCAGATGTTGCGCACGGTGCCGCAACCGGCGGAGTGGCGGCTTGATCCCTTCGTTCTGGGCGGTTTAAGCCTGACGCGCTACACCGCGTTTGCGGATTGCGACAGCTTGCCCGCGCTAAAGGAATACCAAACCGCGCATCAGGCGGATGCGCTGGCCCACGGGATTCACATCATCGCGGCCCAAGAAACGGATGGCAGCGTCACCTTGGGCGATTCGCATCACTATGGGGCAGGCGCCGTGCCGGACGATCCGGCCAAGGTGGATGATTTGATTTTAAGCGCACTGAATCGTGTCGTCTCCTTACCGGACCGCCAGATTGCGGATCGATGGGTAGGAAACTACGCTCACCTGTCAGGCCAATCCCTGCTGCGACTTGTGCCCGCGTCCGGCGTCACGGCGGTCACCGTGACGAACGGGCAGGGAATGACCCACGGCTTTCAGGTGGCGGAGCGGACGATTCAGGAACTAACCGGCGCGCAGGCTCAGTCCTGCGTCTCATAGTCAGCTTTGCGGTCAGCCTGCGGCTCGCGCGTAGGGCGACCGATGACGTCCTTCAGGTCTGACAATTCGATGAAATTGTCGGCCTGACGGCGCAATTCATCCGAGATCATCGGCGGTTGGCTACGGATGGTCGACACCACTGACACGCGCACACCTTGGCGTTGCAGCGACTCGACCAAGGGCCGGAAGTCGCCATCGCCCGAAAACAGCACGATGTGATCGACACGCGGCGCCAACTCCATCGCATCGACGGCAAGCTCAATATCCATGTTGCCCTTAACCTTGCGACGGCCTTGGCTGTCCGTATATTCTTTGGCCGGTTTGGTGACCATGGAAAAGCCATTGTAGTTTAGCCAATCCACCAGCGGGCGAATGGGCGAATACTCGTCATTCTCCAGCAAGGCGGTGTAGTAAAAGGCACGCAGGAGCTTGCCGCGGCGCATGAATTCGGTACGCAGCAGCTTGTAGTCGATATCAAAGCCGAGAGCCTTGCCCGCGGCATAAAGATTTGATCCATCAATAAAGAGAGCCAGTCGCTCGTCCTTGTAGAACATCTGAATATCCTTTCAGCGATGCGCTGCCGCGCTAGGGCCATGGGTCGTAAAAGTGGCCGGGGCGGTATATGAAATTTTCGCGAAACAGGGTCTAACCATTTGCGAAGAAGCTTGGGACCTATTGAGATTGCTAACGCGCGACAAGGCAGTAAGGGTCCGCAAAAGGTGAATGACGTGACGACAATTGACCACTATCTTGTTGCGCTGGGCGGAAATCTGCCGTCCGAGGCGGGCAGTGCCGCGCAAACGCTGCGGTCCGCGCTGGCGGCGCTGACTGATGCTGGCGCCGAGATACACGCGGTCAGCCCGTTTTATTCCACTCCGTGTTTTCCTGCCGGTGCGGGACCTGACTATGTTAACGCCGCTGCGCGCATCGGGCTGGATGTCGCGCCTGATCAGATGCTGGCGCTGCTGCACCGCATCGAGGCAGGGTTCGGCCGGACGCGGACGCGCCGCTGGGGTCGCCGGACGCTAGATCTGGATTTGCTGGCCTGCGGGGCGCAAGTGCTGCCAGACATCGCGGGCTACAATGCATGGCGCGCCCTGCCGCTGGATGCACAGATGACGCGTGCGCCCGATCAGCTGATCCTGCCGCATCCGCGAATGCATGAGCGGGCGTTCGTTTTGGTGCCGCTGGCAGATGTCGCGCCGGACTGGCGGCACCCGGTATTGGGGTGTACGGTGCGCGAATTGATCGCCGATCTGTCCGAGGACGATGTTCGCGCGGTCAGGCGCTTGCCATAAGCCGCTTGCACCTCGGCGCATCGCCGCTTAGATAGCAGGTTTACACGTGGATTCGGCATTCGAGTCACGCGTGCACTAAGATTCAATGCCGCTCTCAAATCCGGAGGTCCTATGGCCCGCGTAACGACCGAAGACTGCGTCGACAAGGTTCCCAACCGTTTCGATCTGGTGCTGCTCGCCTCTCATCGCGCGCGCGAAATTTCCTCAGGCGCGCCCCTGACGGTAGACCGGGATAACGACAAAAACCCCGTCGTCGCCCTGCGCGAAATCGCGGAAGAGACGCAAAGCGCGGACGAACTGCGTGAACGTATGATCGAATCGAACCAGACCGAGATCGAGGTCGACGAGCCCGAAGAGGACTCGATGGCCCTGCTCATGGGCGGCGAGGCCGACAAGCCTGCCGAGGACGACATGTCCGAAGAGCGCCTTTTGCGCGAATTGATGAAAGCACAAGGTCAAGGCTAAGCGGGCCAAAGCCAAGCAGGGCAGGGCTGAATGGCCCCGCCCCTTGGCTAGCCCTTTGCAGAAGGGCCGCTGCCGCGGCAGGCGCATCACATGATAACTGCCGACGACCTGATTGCGCTGGTCCGCACCTACAATCCTCGCTGCGACGAAGACCTGCTGCGCCGTGCCTATGATTATGGCCAGCGCATGCACGAAGGCCAGGTGCGCCATTCTGGCGAGCCCTATTTCTCGCATCCCGTTGCGGTGGCTGCGATCCTTGCCCAGCAGCGGCTGGGGGACGCCAGCCTCATCACTGCGCTTTTGCACGATACGATTGAGGATACACGCGCCTCCTACGTAGCGATTAACGAGGCGTTTGGCTCCGAGATCGCCGATCTGGTCGACGGCGTGACCAAACTGACCAATCTTCAGCTTAGCAGCAGCGAAACCAAGCAGGCCGAGAATTTTCGCAAGCTGCTGATCGCCATGTCCAAGGACTTGCGCGTTATTCTGGTGAAGCTCGCCGACCGTTTGCACAACATGCGCACGATCAGGGCCATGCGCCCCGACAAGCAGGTGCAAAAGGCACGCGAGACGATGGACATCTATGCGCCGCTCGCCGGCCGCATGGGAATGCAGTGGATGCGCGAAGAGCTGGAAGATCTGGCCTTTCGCGTCATCAATCCTGAGGCGCGCGCATCGATTATGCGCCGCTTTATCACGTTGCAACGCGAATCGGGCGACGTGATCACCCGCATCACCGGCGACATCCGCAAGGAACTGGCAAAGGTCGGCATTGAGGCCGATGTGCTGGGCCGCGCCAAGAAGCCCTATTCGATCTGGCGCAAAATGCAGGAAAAGGATTTGGCCTTTTCACGCCTGTCCGACATCTACGGATTTCGCATAGTCTGTTCTACCGAGGCCGATTGCTATGGCATTCTGGGCGCGATCCACCAGCGCTGGCGTGCTGTTCCGGGCCGGTTCAAGGATTATATCAGTCAGCCGAAATCAAATGGCTACCGCTCGATCCATACTACCGTGTCGGGCCGCGACGGAAAGCGGGTGGAGGTGCAGATCCGCACCCGCCTAATGCACGACGTCGCCGAATCGGGCGTCGCGGCGCATTGGTCGTATCGCGACGGGGTGCGTGTCGAGAATCCCTTTGCCGTCGATCCGACCAAATGGATCGATACCCTGACAGACCAGCTTGAGTCGGGCGACGATCACGCCGACTTCCTCGAGGCGGTCAAGCTGGAGATGTATTCCGATCAGGTTTTCTGCTTCACCCCCAAAGGCGACGTGATCAAGCTACCGCGGGGCGCCACACCCATTGATTTCGCCTATGCGATCCACACGCGTATCGGCAACGCCGTTGTCGGTGCCAAGATCGACGGGATGCGTGTTCCACTATGGACCCGGGTCAAGAATGGCCAGTCGGTTGAGGTCATCATTGCCGACGGGCAAACGCCTCAGTCGACATGGCTTGACGTGGCCACAACTGGCAAGGCGAAATCGGCCATCCGCCGTTCCCTGCGCGAGCAGGATCGCGGCCGCTATATCAAGCTGGGCCGTGAATTGGCCCGCGCCGCGTTCGAGCATGTGGGCAAACGTGCGACCGACAAGGCGCTGTCAGCGGCGGCGCGTAATTTACGCTTGAATAGCACCGATTCGTTATTGGCGCGCCTTGGGAGCGCCGAGTTGACAGCGCGCGAGGTCGTCAGCGCCGTCTATCCCGACCTCGCCCCGCAGGGAGGCGAGGAGGTAGGCCGCGACCGCGCCGTTATCGGCCTTGATGCGGGCCAGCGGTTCAAGCGTGCCCGCTGCTGCGAGCCGCTGCCGGGGGAGCGAATTGTTGGCATCACCTTTCGCGGGCAGGGCGTCACCGTCCATTCGATCGACTGCGACGCGTTGCAAACGTATGAGTCGCAGCCCGAGCGCTGGATCGATCTAGCGTGGCATTCCGGCACACATGCGGCGGACTATACCGTGTCACTGAATATCACCATGAGCAACGACGCCGGGGTGCTGGGCCGCATTTGCACCTTGATCGGAGAGTGTAACGCCAATATCTCCGATCTGACGTTCATTGACCGCAAGCCGGATTTTTACCGCATTATGGCTGAAGTTGAAGTGCGCGACGCCGAGCAGTTGCACAACGTCATCAGCGTACTGGACGCCGATAGCGACGTGGCCCAGATTGAGCGTCACCGCGACGTAACCCTAGCCATCGGCAAGGGCGAAACCTGAAACGAAAAGAGGACGCCCCTTGGTCTTCAAGCGACGAGACAGAAGATCCGTCTGGAAGGCCACTGCAGGTTTCTTCTGGCCCAAGGGCGGATGGACGCGCGCGGCGCGGTATGTGCAGTACCGTGTGACGCGGCTGCCTGACCCGCCGCACCGTATCGCGCGCGGCATCTTTGCGGGTGTCTTCGTGACGTTCTCACCCTTTTTCGGGCTTCACTTCTTGCTTGCTGCCTCGCTTTCCAAAATCATGCGCGGCAACATCGTTGCCTCGCTTCTGGCGACATTCGTGGGCAATCCGCTGACGTTCCTGGCGATCGCTGCCAGCTCGCTTCAGACTGGGCATTTCCTGCTGGGTCGAGGCGGGCGTTTGCCCGACGAGGTTGATCGCAGCCTGGCCGAAAAATTTGGCGGCGCTGCGGCAGATCTTAAGCACAACTTTTTGGCCATATTCACACCCGAGCAGGCCAACTGGAGCAAGCTGATCGTGTTTTATCACGATGTGTTCCAGCCTTACATGATCGGCGGCCTCGTGATGGGCATGATCGTCGGGCTGGCTGCCTATTATTTCTCGCTGCCTATTCTCATGGTTTATCAAAAACGGCGGCAGGCCAAGCTGAAGGCGAAATGGATCGCTCTGAAGCAAAAGGCCGCAGTCGACGATGCCAAAGCGTCACACTCTGCCAGCGAGGGCTGATCGCGGCTTGACGCCCGCGCGATTTGCGCCAGTGTTTTGTGGGTATACTCAACGACGCCAATCGACACTCCGGGGGGAGCCATGCCAAACGATTCCAAGCTACGCCTTGGCGTGAATATCGACCACGTTGCGACCATCCGCAATGCACGCGGGGGCAGCGTGCCTGACCCCGTGCGCGCCGCGCTGCTGGCCGAGGCGGCAGGCGCTGACGGCATCACTGCGCATTTGCGCGAGGACCGCCGCCATATCGGCGACAGCGACATTGATGCGCTGATGGCCGCCCTCACCGTGCCGCTGAATTTCGAGATGGCCGCGACCGACGAGATGGCGCAGATCGCGCTGCGGCATAAGCCTAACGCCGTCTGTATTGTGCCCGAGAAGCGCGAAGAGCGCACGACCGAAGGCGGGCTTGACGTCGCGCGCGATGAAAACCATTTGGCCCATTTTATCGCCCCTCTGCGCGATGCGGGCTGCCGGATATCGATCTTTATTGGTGCGGACGCGGCCCAGATTGAGGCAGCTGCCCGGATCGGAGCCGACATTGTTGAGTTGCACACCGGCGCCTATTGCGACGACCACGCCGAAGGGCGCTTTGTCGCGCGCGATACTGAGTTGGCCAGTTTGCGCAAGATGGCGACATATGCCCATTCGCTGGGCCTTGAGGTCCATGCAGGCCACGGCCTGACCTTTGACACCGTTGCACCGATTGCGGCGCTGCCCGAGGTGGTCGAGTTGAACATCGGTCACTTTCTTATTGGCGAGGCGATGTTTATAGGCCTCGGCCCGGCCATCACGGAAATGCGCCGCCTGATGGATGCGGCCCGATGAACTACCTACGCTACACTGGTGTCTTTCTTGGAATCGCCATCCTGTCGGCGCTCGTCGTGCTCGCGCTGAATACATGGGCGGGCGCGCAGTTAGGCTCCTCAGGCCAGCTTCTGGCGCCTGCGATGATCGCCGCGTTGCTCGAAGGTCGCGCGTTCGTTCGCGACGAGGCCCGCGGGCCCAATTTGTCCGAGACGTGGAACTTTGTCCTATTGGCGACGATCCTGGCCGTCTCGTTGAATGTCACGCTCAGCTATGCAGGCTCGCAGTTGATCCCCGCTGCCTCGGCACAGAGTATCGCACCGGTCGGCACGCGCGGTTTTTGGATACTGCTCGGCGTGCATGCGCTGGTTTACCTGCTGGCGAACCGCTTTTTCCTTGGCCTTGGCGCGCGGAACGAGGAAACGCGCCGGAATGGCGCGGGCACCCAGTGACGCGGCAGCGGCCTCAGCGATGATCCTCGGCATCGGCACCGATCTGGCTAATATTGAGCGGATTGCGCGAACGCTGGACCGGTTCGGCGACCGCTTTCGCACCCGCGTGTTCACCGATGTTGAACAAAGCAAGGCCGAGGCGCGCGCCGATACCGCCGGCACCTACGCCAAGCGTTGGGCCGCGAAGGAGGCGTGTTCCAAGGCGCTGGGCACTGGCCTGCGCATGGGCATCGCGTGGAAGGACATGGCCGTCAGCAACCTACAGACCGGTCAGCCCGTCATGCAGGTCACAGGTTGGGCCGCCGAGCGTCTGGCCGAGATGACACCGCCGGGCCACAGCGCCATCATCCATGTCACGCTCACCGACGATCACCCCTGGGCTCAAGCGTTCGTCGTGATTGAGGCCCGCCCCATCACCACAGAGGGCGGCGCGGGTTGACTTGGGCGGCCCCCGCGCCCATGAAGCAACTCGAATTACAGCATCCATATACATAGGCGGAAACCGCGCATGGCATCCGAGGCCAAGACAGGCAATCCCATCATCGAAACGATCAAAACGGTGGTGTTCGCCCTGCTGATTGCGGGCATATTCCGCACGCTTTTCTTTCAGCCGTTCTGGATTCCATCTGGATCTATGAAGGATACGCTGCTGATCGGCGATTTCCTCTTTGTGAACAAGATGGCGTATGGCTATTCCTACGCGTCCTGCCCGTCGATCCGCTTTGCGGGCCTAGATGTGGACGCCGAGGATATCTGCGGCTTTCTGGACGGCGACAATACGCGCATCTGGGGCGCGGAGCCTGTGCGCGGCGACATCATCGTCTTTCGCCACCCGGTCAATCACAAGGATTTCATCAAGCGTTTGATTGGAATGCCCGGTGATACCGTCCAGTTGAAGGATGGTGTGCTGCAGTTGAATGGCGAGGCGGTTCAGCTGGAAGATGCTGGAAGTTTTGACGAAACGTACGAGCCCCAAGGATCGATGAAAAGCCGCCCGCGCTGCGAAAACGGCGTTGTCGGCGAGGGTGGCCTTTGCTCCAAATCCCGCCAGATCGAGACGCTGCCGGGCGGCCACGCCCACAGCATCCTCAACATCGGCGACCAACGCTCGGATGATACCGGCGTGTTCACGGTACCCGAAGGGCATTACTTTTTTATGGGCGATAACCGCGATAACTCTACCGACAGCCGCTATGCGCAGACGGTCGGCGGCGTAGGCTTCGTGCCATATGAGAACCTTATCGGGCGCGCCGGGCGTGTCATATTCTCGTCTGCTGGTGACTCCATGCTCTATTTCTGGACATGGCGGGGGGACCGCTTCTTAAAGAGACTCGATTGAAGCTCTCGGGCGATCTGTCGGCGTTCGCAGAAGGGCACGATTTTGCCCAGCCGTCCTTGCTGATTGAGGCGGTCACGCATCCGTCCATGTCGTCGCCCAGCCGCTCTGACAATCAACGTCTGGAGTTTTTGGGCGACCGCGTGCTGGGCCTTGTTATGGCCGAGGCGCTACTGGAGCATGATCCGGGCGCCAGCGAAGGGCAGCTTGCACCGCGCTTTAACGCGCTGGTGCGCAAGGAGGCCTGTGCCAGCGTCGCTCGGGAGATCGACCTTGGAAAAGTGTTGAAGCTGGGCCGCTCGGAAATGCTGTCAGGCGGGCGCCGCAAGGAGGCGCTGCTGGGCGATGCGATGGAGGCCGTTATCGCAGCGGTCTATCTGGATGGCGGGTTCGATGCTGCGCGCGCGATGATCGTGCGCCTTTGGGAGGGCCGCATAAACGCGGTCGAGTCCGACGCGCGCGATCCCAAGACGGCGTTGCAGGAATGGGCGCAGGCGCGCGGAATGCCGCCGCCACGCTATGTGCAGACCGCACGTGAGGGGCCAGATCATGCCCCGGTATTCACCATCACAGCCCAGCTAGAGAGTGGCGCCACGGAGTCGGCGACAGCAGGATCAAAGCGCATCGCAGAACAAGTTGCCGCCAAAGCGCTACTTGCGCGGCTAGAGAGCGCAGCGAATAGGAAAACGCCCCCGGAGTGACGCGCAAGCGCGCGTAGCACCGCAGCCTCTGGGCAAGGGCGCGCCAATCGGGTAGTGCTGCGGCTTGCAATCGATGGATAACAGCCCAATGAGCACACGCGCCGGATTCGTAGCCCTGATCGGAGAGCCGAACGCAGGCAAGTCGACCTTGCTGAACCGCATGGTCGGCGCCAAGGTCAGCATCGTCACGCACAAGGTGCAGACGACGCGCGCGCGCATTCGCGGCATCGCCATAGATGGGGATGCGCAGCTGATCTTTGTTGACACGCCGGGCCTCTTCCAGCCGCGCCGCCGTCTGGATCGCGCGATGGTCGCCGCCGCTTGGGGCGGGGCCGCAGACGCCGATGTCGTAGTCCTGCTGATCGAGGCCAATCGCGGAATTACCGAGGGGGTCCAGCGCATTCTGGAAAACCTTGCCAATGTAACCAAGGGCCGCAAGGTCGCACTTGCGATCAACAAGATTGACCGCGTCCAGTCGCCCGCACTCTTGGCGCTGACCAAGGATATGAACGAGCGGTTCGAGTTCAGCGAAACATTCATGATTTCGGCTGAAAAGGGCCACGGCGTCGACGCTCTGCGCGGCTGGCTGAGCCAGCAATTGCCGGAGGGTCCATGGCTCTACCCCGAAGACCAGATTGCAGATCTGCCCGTTCGCATGATCGCCGCCGAGATTACCCGCGAAAAGCTAACGCTGCGCCTGCATCAGGAGCTACCCTACCAGCTGACCGTCGAGACGGAAAACTGGGAGGAGCGTGAGGATGGATCGGCGCGCATCGACCAGCTTATCTATGTCATGCGCGACGGGCACAAAGGCATCGTGCTGGGCCGCAAGGGCGAGACGATCAAGCAGGTTGGCGCCGCCGCCCGCGTCGAACTGGAGGAATTTCTCGGACGCCGCGTCCACCTCTTCCTTCAGATCAAGGTACGCCCGAATTGGCTAGAGGATGCCGAGCGTTATTCCGAGATGGGCCTGAACTTCAAGGACGGCAACTGATGCGCCTTTTCGCAGTTCACCTTGGCCTGATTTCTTCAAGCTCGCCGCTCGCGTGACGCGCCTGACGGCAGATTTCTGGGTACATGCCTACCTCGCGCGTTTGCGCGTTCTAAATATTCCCGCCTTCGTCACCGCCCACGGCGACGACACATCCGGCGCGGTGCTGGTCAAGTTGAATACACTGGATGGTAAGGCGTCCGCCTTTCAACGCAGTTTCGATATGATGTCTGGCGCGCGCAAGTGGGACGCGCTGATCAGCGGCGCTGAGGCCGATGTGGACGCGGCAATCGCCCGCCAACGCGGATTCGATCCCGATCTGTGGGTGATCGAGGTCGAGGATCGTGCAGGCCGCCATCTTCTGGATCAGCCTGGCCTTGCCGATTGAGATGCTTGTCATAGCTTTGCTGCGCGTGCCTCATGGTGCGAAGGAGGAGCTGGGTAAATGATGGAGTGGCGCGATCAGGGCATATTGCTATCGGTGCGCAGACACGGCGAAAGCGCCGCGATTATCGAGGTGCTGACGCCCGGCCATGGGCGCCATGCGGGCGTCGTGCGCGGCGGCGCCTCTCGCAAACTAGCCCCGATCTTGCAACCCGGCGCGCAGCTGGACCTAGCGTGGCGCGCCCGGCTGGAGGACCATATCGGCACCTTCACGGTGGAGCCGATACGCTCGCGGGCCGCGCATGTGATGAACGACCGTCTGGCACTCGCCGGTCTGAATGCGGTCACGTCGCTGCTGCTGTTCAGCCTGCCAGAGCGCGAGGCACACGCGCCCCTCTATGCGCGAACCGAAACTTTGATGGATCTCATGGGTGACAGCGACATCTGGCCGCTGGCGTATCTGCGGTGGGAGCTGGCGTTGCTTGAGGAGATGGGGTTCGGCCTCGACCTTAGCGCATGTGCGGTCATGGGCGCGCGCGCCAACGATCTAAGTTATGTGTCGCCCCGCACTGGCCGCGCGGTATCGCGCGCGGGCGCGGGCGAATGGGCTGACCGTTTGCTGCCGCTGCCGCCTTGCTTGCTGGGATACGGCACCGCACCCGACGAAGAGATTGCAGAGGGCTTTGCGTTAACAGGGCATTTTTTGCGTAATTGGCTGGCGTCCGAGATGGGAGGCAAGCCGTTGCCAGAGGCCCGCGCCAGATTTGTCGAAAGGTTCGCGGCGCGGGCGGCAACTTGAATATCTGGGCCTACATAATCTGCGGCCGCGTGTCAGCCGGTCAGCGGTACGCGCCGGATCAGGTGGAAAAACCCGTCCGCATCTTCGCCGACTAGGCTAAGCGCGTCGATGACGGGCGGTGGCGCTAGCAGCGGCGCGATGATCGGAGCTAGGGCGATCTGGATTTGAGCCGTCTCACGCGCGGGGCGTTTGCCCGTCAGGGTCATGTGCCATCGGAACTGATCCATCACATGCGGATACCCCCAGAGGCGCAAGTTTTCGGCCTTTGCCGCGCCCATCTGTGGGCGCTGGTGACGGGCAATCTCGTCCGCGTTTTGCGGCGCGCGGAAAGAATCCAGCTGGCGCACGATATGGGCAGCGAGTCGGGTGAGTGCAGAGGTATCACCGGTCGCTATAATGGCCAGAAAACGCCCTAGGCGTGCCAGCTCGGCCCCATCCAGCGCAACTGGCGGCTGGTCTGCGCAAAACTGCTCAACGGCGCGGATGAGCGCCTCCTGTGACGCGCCCGGCGAGAGGCGAAATGGCGGTTTGATTGTCGCATGAAATCCGTAGCGGCGAGGCGCTTTGGACAGTTCCGCAATGGGGGCGGGCAGGCCCTCGATGCCCTGCGAATGGGCCGTCGGCGCGCCCGAGGCAATATCATGCCCCAACCATGCAGCCCCGAACTGTGCCAGCGGGCCGAGTGCAGGCGTATAGTAAATGGCATATCTGCAAAAGGGGCGGGCGGGCATGATCGGCGGTGATCCTTGTTCGTGGTGTATAACGCCCTTCATCGCACGGCGCCCGCACCAATGGCGATACGCGACTTTGACAGAGGCGCGCCCGCGTCCCATAACTGCGCCAAAGCAAAAGGATTTCGGCCATGACTGCGACCCCCCTATTTGATGTCCCGCTTGCGCCAAGCGTTGCGATCACTGGCTTGGATCAGGTTTTCCCGGTGCGCCGGGTTTTCTGTGTGGGGCGCAACTATGCCGCTCATGCCGCTGAGATGGGCAATGAGGTCGACCGCGACGCGCCGTTCTATTTTACCAAGTCGGCACATGCCGTGATCCCGTCGGGGAGCGAGATCGCCTATCCCTTGGGCACCAACGATTGCCACTACGAGATGGAGTTCGTGATTGCCATCGGCGCCGAGGCGCATGATGTGACCGAGGCAAACGCGCTGGACGCTGTTTTTGGCTACGCGTGCGGCATTGACCTGACCCGGCGCGACTTACAGGCAAAGGCAAAGGACGGGCGCAAACCATGGGATTTGGGCAAGGATTTTGAGGAGTCGGCGCTGATGGGGGCGATTACCCCTGCGGTTGACTTTGGCGAGGTTGGTCGCGGCGCGATCACCCTCGATCTGGACGGGCGGCGGGTGCAGGAGGCGCAACTTTCCGACATGATCTGGAGCGTGCCAGAAATCATCGCGCACCTGTCGCGCTTCTACCACCTCGCGCCCGGTGATCTTATCTATACCGGCACACCTGCCGGGGTCGGTCCGGTCGTGCGCGGTAGCGTATTGAGCGGTGCTATTGATGGACTGGAGTCGATTACGCTGGCTATCGTTAAGTAACACTTGGTGCGCATTCGTGACGCGCTGCGCTTAGGTATTTTTACCAAGAAAAAACCGGCGCTGAGGCACGCGCCGGTTTTTGTGTGTTTCAGAAGGAGCCGCTCAGTTGTTCTGGCTTAGCAGTCGCCGCGCGATGACCTGCGCCTGAATTTCTGCTGCACCCTCGAAAATGTTGAGGATACGCGCGTCGCACAGGATGCGGCTGATCTTGTATTCCAGCGCAAAGCCGTTGCCGCCATGGATTTGCAGGCCGTTGTCGGCGGCGGCCCATGCAACGCGTGCACCTAGCAGCTTGGCCATGCCGGCCTCGACGTCGCAGCGGCGGCCTTCGTCCTTTTCCCATGCGCTAAAATAGGTAAGCTGCCGTGCGATCATGATCTCGACCGCCATCATCGCCAGCTTGCCCGAAACGCGCGGGAAATCGATCAGCGCGCCGCCAAACTGCTTGCGATCCTGCGCGTATTGCATGGCGACATCCAGCGCCGATTGCGCGACGCCAACGGCGCGAGCAGCTGTCTGGATCCGGGCGCTCTCGAACGTCTCCATCAGCTGTTTGAAGCCTTTGCCCTCTTCTCCGCCCAGCAGGTTCTCGCCTTTGACATGAAAGCCGTCGAAAGCGATCTCGTATTCTTTCATGCCGCGATAGCCCAGCACCTCGATCTCCCCGCCTGACATCCCCTCGGTAGGGAAGGGGGCCGCGTCGGTGCCAGGGATTTTCTCGGCCAGAAACATCGACAGGCCGCGATGATCGGTGCTGCCGGGGTCCGTGCGGGCCAACAGGGTCATGACATGCGTGCGGGCGGCGTGCGTGATCCACGTTTTGTTGCCAGTCACGCGGTAGTCATCGCCGTCCTTGGTGGCGCGGGTGCGTAGGGCGCCCAGATCCGAGCCTGTATTGGGTTCGGTAAAGACCGCGGTGGGCAGAATTTCAGCGCTAGCCAGCTTGGGCAACCACTGCGCCTTTTGTGCGTCAGTGCCGCCACAGATGATCAGCTCTGCCGCGATTTCGCTGCGCGTGGCGAGGCTACCGACACCGAT
>RCMY010002906.1_pt1 | contig 15614 bp, 11 predicted proteins | sample 2041341 | NCBI WGS metagenome assembly RCMY01 (sample SAMN09708234, study PRJNA481090) | Marine sediment metagenome, whole genome shotgun sequencing project.
TCACGATCGGCGGCGGCACCGGCGAAGTCCAACGAAACATCGTCGCCGAGAAAGTCCTCGGCCTGCCCCGTGAGCCCAAGGGTGCCGGGTCTTAACTTGTCACTTACAACCTTGTCCTTGCCTGACACCCGCTCTCGCGAGCAAGTGACAAGTTAGGACCCGGCACCGGTGGCCGCTCTGGCACCGGCGACGGTGCGGGCGCTGGCACCGGCTTCGGGGTCGGCCAACAAGAAGCCGGCGAGTGTGATCACCCCGAGCGAGGCGGCAGCGGCGAACGTCCAGCCGGGTGATTGATCGAGGATCGGCAGGAAGATCAGGGGACCGATGGCGTGCCCGATGAACCGAAATGCGAGGACCGAACTGAGAGCGCCGCCCCGGTTCTCCGGTACGGCGACCGCTGCGAGACGCTGGAGGTTCACTGGGATGAAGCCGACGAGCGTGGCCGCAAGAATCCACGCAGGGACGAGCAGTAGCGGCGAGCCGAACAGCCCGAGTGGGGCGGTGACGCAGAGCGCAGCGCCGATGGCAACAGTCGATGCTCGCCGGCCACCGACGCGGTCGATCACCGAGCCCCAGCGGGCACTTGCAACCATCGTCACGAGACCTGATGCAAGCAAGATCGTTCCGGTGCCAGACGACGACACGCCCAAGCCATCGCGCAGGCGTACGCCGATGATGACAGCGAGCCCGACGGGTCCCGCTGCAGCAGTGAGTGCCGCCACCCAGAGCCTGATCATTCGGGGTTGGAAAAGCGGCCGAATCGGCGGCGCGTCGGCGGCAGGTCGAGGCTCGCCCTGGGCTGGGCGAAGGGCAAGGGCGGAGGCGACGGCGCCAACGATCACGAACGACCATCGCCAATCGATCTCGGCGACGACGCCCGAAACGAACGGGGAGACTGCGCCGCCCGCTGCTTGGAAGGCCGCGTAGACACCGATTGCTCGCCCCAGTCGATTCGGCGGGATCACTTCGGACAGCCCAGCGATGAGCAACGGGGTGATGAACGCGTTTGCCGCCCCCATCACGATTCGCAATCCGATGAACCAGCCGAGGGTCGGCGCCAAGGCTGCAGCAAAGGCGGCGATCGCGTAGACGATGAAGGTGGCCCGGGTAACCCTTCGGCGTCCGAGGCGTTCCCCGATCGTGCCGGACACGAGAAGCAGCGCCGCCATTGCCAGGAGATACCCGCTGAACGCCCACGTGACACTGGCATTGTCGGCGTCGAATGTCTCTCGGAGCTCCGGATAGATCGAGATCACCACCATCGTGCCGAATGGCCCCATGAGCCCGCCGATGTACAACGGGAGCGTTGCCCATGTCAGTACTCGGGCGTCCTCGGTGGAAGCGGTCACGCCGCACTCTGTCAGCATGTGCCGACCGAACGCCAGACAGAACCTGGAGTCAGCTTCTGGTGGCGCCCCAGATCCGAAGGGTGCCGGGTCCTAACTTGTCACTTGCCGTGTTCTGTTCGGTTGAGATGCGCCCTCGAAGCAAGTGACAAGTTAAGACCCGGCACCGGTGGTGGAGTAGTTTCGCCGCCATGAAGATTTCCATGGCAGTGAACTATTCCGGTGACGTGAAGGCGATGGCTGACCAGGTTGTCGAGTACGAAAAGGCCGGTGTCGATCTGGTCTGGGTGGCTGAGGCCTACGGCATGGATGCTCCCACGGTCATGGGCTACCTGGCTGCGGTGACCGAGACCGTCGAGATCGCGTCCGGCATTCTTCCGATCTACTCCCGAACACCCACGCTGTTGGCCATGACCGCCGTTGGCGTCGACGTGCTGAGCAATGGCCGCTGCGTCCTCGGCCTGGGAGCCTCGGGCCCTCAGGTGATCGAGGGCTTTCACGGCGTGAAGTACAACGCACCCCTGGGCCGCACCCGTGAGATCGTCGAGATCTGCCGCAAGATCTGGAAGCGGGAAGACAAGCTCCAGTACGACGGCAAGTACTACAAGATGCCGCTCCCCGAAGACGAAGGAACGGGCCTCGGCAAACCGCTGAAGATCATCACGCATCCGCCTCGCCCTGACATTCCGATTCTTCTCGCCTCGCTCGGCCCCAAGAACGTCGAGCTCACGGCCGAGATCGCTGATGGCTGGCTCCCCACCCTCTTTGTGCCTGACAAGGCCTCGATGGTGTGGGGCGACGACCTCGAGCGTGGGTACGCCAAGCGAGATGCGTCGCTCGGCACGATGGACATCATGGCCGGCGGGATGCTTGCCATTGGCAAGCAGGACGAAGTCGCTGGCTTCCGCGAATATGGACGGGGCGGCACGGCGCTCTACGTGGGTGGCATGGGAGCGAAGGGCAAGAACTTCTACAACAACGTGTTCAGCCGGTACGGCTGGGAAGCAGAAGCCCACCAGATCCAGGAGCTCTACCTCAGCGGCCACAAGAAGGAAGCCGAAGCCGCGATCCCGACAGAGTTCCTCGAGAAATCGTCTCTGATTGGCGATGAGGGCTACGTGAAAGAACGACTCGATGCGTACGCCGAGGCCGGGGTCACGTATCTGAATGTGTCGCCGGTCGGTCCCGATCCCGTCGGCACGGTCCGCAAGCTCAAAGCACTGCTCTAACGACCGTGTGAATCCGGGGCCCCAGCGTGCGAATCGGGGGCCTTCAGCGGCCAGCGGCGGCGCTTTTCGCCTTCCGAAACGGCACCACAGACGCAACAAACCGCCGAAGCTGGGGAGGAGCGCCGGCGGCTTGTTGGTGAGTTGTAGAGGCGGGCCACCGCCTCATTGCTCGTTGATTCAGACCATACGCTATTTCGTTGCAGTTGTGTAAACGAACACGTGAACTCTTGTGAACGGGCTGTTCAGAGCCGATTTCGGCGAGCCGAATCGTTACTCAACCGTCGCATAGGCGCCCCGGTTGGAGAACACTTTGCGACGCCATCGGGACGGGGTTGCGAGGACGGCGCGTGGGTAGTCCTCGAAGAGCCAGCGAGCAAAGTTTCGCCGGGTCCAGGCGGTCGCTCCAGCGATGTTGACGCTCCACTGGGAGCCCCATTTGGTTCCGAGAACTGATGAGAGTGAGCGGGCGAGGCGATGGTCCTTCACCATGCTGACCCGCAGCGCCTTTTCATAGGCGGCGCCGGCGTGCTGGCGATCGGCAACCAGGCACTGCACGGCCAATCGACCGGTCTCGATGGCCTGGCCGATGCCTTCACCCGTCATCGGGTCGGTCGCAGCTGCCGCATCACCAACCCACAACACCGGGCCGTGCGAGAGCGGCACCTCGCCGAGCCTGGCCGGTATTGGCCACGCCTTGTGCGGCCCCTCCGGTGTTGCGTCTGCTCCGAGGATCTCGGCGATGTGCGGCCTGGCAAGGATGTCGGGCCAGAGCGACTTCATGTCCTGGATCTTGTGACCCGTGTCCCGCTGGATACCGAAACCAACGTTTGCCGTTCCATCCGCCAGCGGAAATGACCATACGTATCCGGGAAGGAGGTCCGGCTCGAACCACACGTAGAGCTCGCTGCTCGCCGTCTGGCTGACATTTGTGAAGTACTGGCGGAACGCGTGCCAGTCACCTCGGTAGTTGGGGAGGCGGATGTCGAGCAATTTCCGGCTCACAGACCACATGCCATCGGCCGCGATCACGTTTCGAGACCGGATCTGCTCTTCGTTTCCGTCGGCCACGACGGTTGCTTCGACGAACTCGCCGTTGTCGTCTGTCCCGATCGTCAGACCGACGAGTTCGACGCCTTCTCGGATGTCGGCGCCGACGTCTCGCGCTCGGGTCACGAGGGCAGCGTCCAGCTCACTTCGTCTGGCAATGGCAGCGAACAAGCCGTTGTGCTTCGGCAGGGGAAAGACCTGCACCTTTCCGTTCGGCCCGGCGACGTTGACGTCGCTGACGGCCTGCCAGCTCGGCACGTTGGCCGGATCGAGGCCGAGGGCATCGAGACTGCGGAGTGCGCCGGTCGTGAGACCATCACCGCAGCATTTCTCCCTGGGGAACGTGGCCTTGTCGATCGTGACCGAGGTGAGGCCGGCACGAGTTGCCTCGATGGCGGCCGCACTTCCCGCCGGGCCGGCACCGATGATGAGGAGGTCGAGCACCGGGCAAGGCTACGGGGAACAGCTGATCGGCTCCGCACCAGAGCCGGAGACAATGGTGGACCGAGCGCACTGCTCGGTTGCCAAGGTCCTACGTCTCGGCGGGGGCCGTCGTGGTCGTTTCGGCGGGAACGGTCGTCTCGGCGGGAACGGTCGTGGCGGTCGTCGCAGTCGTGGTGCCGCCGGCCGCCGTGGTCGTCGTGGTGTCGCCACCTTCGACTGTGGTGGTTGTCTCTGCTGGCGTGGTTGTCGTGGTTGGCCGGGTGGAGTTGCCGTTGCAGTCGAGGCCTTCCCCTGGGCGGTAGACGGCGAACACCGTGTCGGTCTCGACCCTGCCGTCTTGGTAGGTGAGCTGACGAGTGGTGGTGACGCGGGTGCAGGAACCCTGCGAACTCTCGGAACGACCGATGTCTTCGACGTCGACGTACTCAGTCGAATAGAGGGTGACCGTGATCGAGGTGTCGGTCCAGGTAGGCCAGACGAGGATGCCGTAAGGGGTCGTGTTGCGGACGATGAAGTCCGGCTTCGGGAACGAGATGGTCGCCTCGCGGCCTCGTGGGTAACGACTGAAGTAGATGGAGTGAGCCTGATACTCGACGAACTCCATGCCGGCGAAGAACGAGGCGTTGAACATGGTCGTGGTGAATTGGCTGACACCGCCGCCGACCTGAGCTTCGATCACGCCGTCAGCAATGGCGCCAGCGGGCACAAAGCCGGTTGCCGTGGTGCGTCGCCCCACGATCTCGTTGAGATCGAAGACCTCGCCAGGCCGAACCACATAGCCCTGGACGATCTCGGCCATGCGCTGGATGTTCTGGACACGGCCCTGGCAGCAGGCGTGATTCGTGGTGAATGTGGCGACCTCTTCGATGATGCCGAGGGCTTCGAGTTCGGCGACGCCCTCGTCACTACCGGAAGTGATCGGGGTGAGTTCGACCGAGCGAAGCGGAGCCGGAGCATCGGCGTCGGCTTCGGGATCCCGCGTGGGAGCCGGGCCAAGCAGGGCAGTTCGTACCGTTGTCGCACTGTCGACATCGCAGCACTGGACCGATTCGTTGGCCGGGATGATGATCGGAGATCCGCCGACGATGTCGAAGCGGGCGATTTGTTCTTCAGAGCCCAGGCCGGTGAACAGTGGACGGAGATCGGCGACGACCATGGTGTCGTCGAGCTGCCAAGTCGGTGTGTCGCCGGTGGTGTCGAGCACCACCCACGAGCGCAGCATCGCTGGTTCCACCACCGCCGCTTGACCGAGGACTGTGACTTCGAGGGGTGCGCTCGTGGCCGCGTTGGCTTCGTCGGCGAGCGCTTCCAGGGTTGCGGTTTCGAGACTCGAGGGAAGCGGGATCGGAGCGATCGTGACGACGAAGGGTTTGCCGTTGTCGAGAGCGGTTTGCACTTGGATGCCGATGTCGGATCGCGCGATGGTGGCGCCGTCGATGCCGGCCATGACCGTGACACCGCTTTCGGTGACCGAGAACGTGGGTTCGGTCGGCTCGGAGAGTTGGCCCTCGATGAGGGTCATCGTGTTCGTTTCGGCCTCGGCGCCGTCAACCAGGAGCTGGCGTTCGATGACTTCGTCGCCGAAGAACGAGCCGATCCAGGCGAACGGGCGGAAGATGGCAGGCCCGCCCTTCCTGGCGTCGAAGGCGTCGATCACGAGCTGATCGGCGTCGGTGTGCACACCGAGTTGGGCAAGGTTGGTCGGGATCTGCACGTCACCAACGACGACGGTCGCCGGCTCACCTGCGAGCTGGGTGTCGAAGTCGCTGGCAACCGCTCGAACGTCTGCTTCGTCGAGTCCGCCGATGGCAACACCATCGACAGTGACATTGCGGGCGACCAGGTCACCGCCGGTCAGCGCGCTGATACCCCACGCAACATAGAGAAGTACAAAGCACGTGATGACAGCCCCGCCCGCAAGGAGGGCCTTCCGCCGCTGGTCAGACACTCGTAGAGTCTGCCACGCTGCTCCTCGCAAGCGGCGTCAGCGTGTGGCCTTCGCTGAGGCGAAGAACGTCGCACCGCGAGCCAGCCGAGTCAGCCGAGTCAGCCGAGCTTTCTTGTTCTTTCGGACCGTGTGGCAAGATCGATTCGATTCTTGACGAGTGGAGGACTGACTGATGCAGCGTTTGTGTGAAGGCCGAGTGGCCATCGTGACCGGGGCCGGACGAGGAATCGGCCGAGAACATGCCCTGATGCTGGCCGAGCACGGTGCGAAGGTCGTTGTGAACGACCTCGGCGGCTCCCGTGATGGCACCGGCGATGACGCCTCGCCAGCGCAGGAAGTTGCCAACGAGATCGTCGCTGCGGGCGGCGAGGCGGTGGCCAGCCTCGAGAATGTGGCTGACTGGGATGGCGCCGAGCGCATGATCGCTCAGGCAGTCGACACGTTCGGCCAACTCGACGTGCTCATCAACAACGCTGGCATCTTGCGCGACCGGATGATGGCCAACATGAGCGAAGCCGAGTGGGACGCCGTGATCAATGTGCATCTCAAAGGAACGTTCGCTCCCGCTCGACACGCTGCGGCGCACTGGCGTGAACGCTCGAAGGCTGGCGAGGAGGTCAACGGTCGCCTGATCAACACCACGTCGGTCTCCGGTATTTACGGAAACGTCGGCCAGACCAACTACGGCGCGGCCAAGGCTGGCATTGCATCGTTCTCGATCATCAGCGCCCTCGAACTTCACCGCTACGGGGTCACCGTCAACGCCATCGCGCCCGGAGCGCTCACCCGCATGACCGAGGATCTCGGTATGGGGAATCTCGAAGGCGACGCCAAGGATCGGATGGATCCCCGCTGGATCGCCCCGATCGCCACGTGGCTCGCCAGCGAAGAATCGGCCGGTGTCACCGGTCGGATCTTCGAAGCCAGCGGCCGCATTCTGGCCATCGCCAACATGTGGCATCGTGGCCCGACCGTCGATCCCGTCGATGATCCAACGCTTCTCGGGCCGCTCGTCGAGCAGCTGATGGCGGAGGCCCAACCCAACTCGGACATGCAGGGGAAGCCAACATCGGGGCCCGGGCGCCCGTAGGACTCCAGAAGCCGAGGCCGCTCGGCCCACACCAACGACACTTGAACGAAAGAGGACAATCATGCCAGTCAATCCAGACGCCGTCGGAGCCAAGGGAGAACCACGCAAGTGGGCTTGGGACTCGCGAGATGTCTTGCTCTACGCCCTCGGTGTGGGGGCGGGTGTTGCAGACCCCGTTGGGGCTGAGTTGCAGTTCACCACCGAGAACACCGCAGGTGTCGACCAGCAGGTGCTGCCGACGTTCTGTGTGCTATCTGGCTTCAATGCTCGAGGCGGTGCCAGCGCAATGGGATCGGTTGGTTCGTTCGATCCCCGCATGTTGGTGCACGGCGAACAGGGCATCGTGCTGCACCGGCCCATTCCCGTCGAGGGTGCGATCACGATGGTCGACGAGGTCACCGGCATCTATGACAAGGGCAAGGGTGCGGTGATCGCTACCGCATCGAAGGCAACACTCGACGCCGACGGTGAGCCGCTGTTCGACATGACCTCATCGGTGTTCATCACCGGCGAGGGCGACTTCGGCGGCGACCGCGGTCCATCGGCCAAGAGCAACGTGGCCCCCGACACCAATCCTGATCTGTCTGTCACCTATCAAACTCGTGACGACCAAGCCCTGCTCTATCGCCTCTCGGGCGACCGCAACCCTCTGCACTCCGACAAGCAGTTCAGCGACGTCGGTGGCTTTCCGAAGCCAATCCTGCACGGGCTCTGTACCTACGGGTTCACTGGCCGGGGATTGTTGAGTGCCCTGTGCGACAACGATCCGGCTCGTTTCACCGGCATGGAGGGCCGCTTCAGTTCGCCGGTCCTGCCTGGTGAAGCTCTCACGATCAACATATGGAAGACCGGTGACGGCGCTGCGATCTTCCAGACCACCGGTAGCGACGGTCGCGTTGTCCTCAACAACGGCGGTTGTACCTACAGCTGATCGTCGGTTGGCCCCTCCCGCGAGCCGCTCGTGAGGTCAGCACGGGCGCTGCGGAGGGTTCGGGCCATTGCCAGCCCCAATGGGGAGAGGAAGAGCAGGACGAACCACCACGATGGACCGCCTCCGATGAACGCCAAGGCGAACAGCACGAAGACGACCATCGCCAGCATCGCAAGAAGCTGTCCGATCACCTTCGGGCCGTTCGGGCCCAGATCGAGTCGATTCGAGACGGCCCGCACGTGATCGCCGATCAACGCGTCCCAGAAGTCATTCATTGACTCGCCATCCCTTCGGCAGGCTCGTTCCAAGCCCGCGGTCTCGGTCGTTGGCTTCAGTCGCGCCAGCCGTCGTCGACGTGTTTGCGAGCGCTGCGCACGGACCGAACGATCATCGAAACCAGGAACCCGACGATGATCAGCGGGGCCAACTTCAAAGGCCCCTCGGCGTTGCCCGACCCCCAGAAGTTCGAAGCCCAGATCAGCACTGCCACGGTCATCAGCAACGTCATGGCTGTCTGGGTGATGACTCGCGGGCCGTTGGGCCCCAGATCCAATCGGTCAGACACCGCCTGTAGAACGCGATTGTCCGAACCGTCGATCGTGATTCTTGGCATCCCCTCCACCTTCCCTCAGGCGGAAACCTAGCAGTGGCCCAAGACCCCCGCCGCTAGCTCGAGCCGAGGAGCTCGCGTCCACGGCGATCAGCGATGGCAAAGATCAGGTCGCTGATGTCACCGACGATTTGGTCCTCGTCGTACAACGGCTTGGTCAGCCGAATGGCCAACACCACGTCCCGTGATGGGATGTAGACCAGCCTGGCGTCGCCGCCGTCGTGGAATGCGTAGAGGAATGGCTCGGGGTCAGCCGCTGTTGGGCCGTCGCACGGGCAGTGTCGCCACGTGCCCAGTCCGGCATTGCCCTGGAAGACCATGCCGCCGTAGAGCAGCAGTTCTCGCTGCTCAGCGTTGACCACATCGTCGGTTCGCAACAGTGCGTTGTACCAGTGAGCCAAGTCATCGAGGGTCGACACCACACCTGCGGATCCGTGGCCGATGAAGCCGGCTCGCTGGTTGTTGACCAACTCGGTGTCATCCAAGCCGAGCGGATCGAAAAGCCGCTGTTGGAGGACATCGCTGAGGGGTTGCCCGGTGACACTCTCGATCACGAGCCCCGCCAGCAGATAGTTGGTCGCGGCGTAGGACGGCTCGGTCGACTCGAGGTTCGACGTCACCAGCCCGAGACCAATCGCATCGGCCGGCGTCAGGATCGCGTCTTCGGAGAAGTCGCCAGACCAGCGATAGTCGGACAAGCCGGTGGCATGGGAGAGCAACCGGCGCATGGTCAGCTCTCTCGTCGCGGACGTCGGAACGCCTGGCACATCGGGGAGCGGCCCATCGAGGGTCAGCGCTCCTTCGTCGATCAACTGCAGAGCGACGGTGGCGATCATCGTCTTGGTCAGGCTCAGCGCCTCGAACGGCGCTTCAGGGTCGATCGCGTCCGGATCGCCGAACACCGAAGCGACAGGTTGGTTTCGAGTCTCGACGCCGATCTCGACCGCCGCAACGGCGTCGACATCGTGGCCGGCGAGCCACGCTTCGGCGCTCTCTGCCATCAGGGCGAGGGCCTCGGGTGAGGGTAGGTCGACATCGTTGGTCTCGCCGCCGACTGGTGGGCGGCCCGAAGGCGTCGGGGGGCCTGCTGCCTCGGAGAAGGTCGGGAACAACGCCGACTGGCTTGCCGCCATGCCGATGGCGAACGCCAGCATCACGATGCGGGCGACGTTGATCGGCGGGCGCTTCGAGCGCCGGCCAGAGCCGACCGACTCGAGTGGCCTGACTGCTGCAACGAGCGGCACGAGGATCGCAGCGAACACCGCTGCAAGCAGTGCGTAGCTGGCCAGCGAGCCTGGAGCGCCGACGATGTAGTAGGCGAAGACGAGCGCCATGGTGTGCCAGAGGTAGATCGTCATGGCGTTGTTGGTGATCCAGCCGACGAAGGCTGCGATGGCTGGGATCTCGCCGAGATGGCGAAGGTGGTCTTCGATCGTGAGCAGCGCGAACAGCCACGCCAGGCCGACCATCCCGAACAGCACGTAGGAGTTGTTGACCACGAGATCGCCGGGCCGCTGGGTGACCGCCCAGATGATGGCCGAGGCCGCCAACGTGATCGTGATGGCCAGGCGATGGCGCCGGGCCAGGGAACGACGCAGATGGTGGCCGCTGACCCCGAGAACGAAGAAGCCGCCGAAACACACCACGTCGGCGATGCCGCGAGCAATGGCGGTTGCCTGCTCGCTTGTCTGCTGTTCAACCCACGAATCGAGGACGACGAGACTGCCAGCCCAGGCAATGAACTGCAGGATGCCAGGGATGCGTTTGCCGATCGGGCGAAGCAACGGCGTCAGGGCAAGGATGATGACGAGTGCTCGAAGGAACCACAGGGGAGCGGAGAGCCAGCCGTCCTCCCACGGAAGTGCGGCCGGGGAGCGAAACGGAACGATCCACGACAGCGCGTTCGCGGTTTCGTCGCGCCACACCGTCGGTGCGCCGAGGGTGACGATGCCGAGGGCGATCGTGACAAAGGCGAGGTACGGAGGCACCAGACGGCGAAGTCGACTGAGGATGACCTTGCTCGTACTACTTCCCATCAAACTCTTGGCCAGGACAGCCCCTGATACGTAGAACACAGCAGGCATTGCCGCGAATGCCCACGAGATCCACCAATACCCGAAGGCGTGCCAGAACATCACTCGCACAATCGAGACGGACCGAACCACGTCGAGGAAAGCATCTCGCCCTTCGGTGATGGCGGGTGCGCTTGCTTCAACGGGTATGGCGATGTCGACCGCTGGTTTGGTTGTGCCGAGAGCGGCTGGCAGCGCGATGGCAGCGAGAAGTCCGACAGGTGCCAGATCGATGAATGACCAGCCAGATCCCAACCGATAGAGAAGCAACCCCATGATCAACAGGAAACCAAGTGTGGCTCCGGCTGTGATCTGGTCAGGGATGCGATCGGTGCCCTGCTTCTCGTCAGATGGGCGCAGCCCGCCCGTAGGAATCCATTCCTGGTCGCGATCGGTCAAATGATCCCGAAGCGCATAGAGATGGGCGAGCTGCGAAATGAGGCCGACGCGTCGTGACGCCCGCCCGTCAGGAAGGTGGAGCCACCGAGGTTGGAGGTAGAACTCGGTGAACAGCGAAGGGAGAATCATGGCTGCAGGCGCAAGCGTGATGACCCACGGCGCCTCGGCGAGGCTCACTACTGGAACGAAGATGGCGATGAGAGGGCTGAGCGCGCTGGTCACGTAGAAGATCCAGCCGTCCCACAAGCCGAGCCGCTGCATTGGGCGCAGCTTCATTCGCTTGAACATGGGGGTACCGGCCAGGGCGAAGTTGCCTCGAGCCCAGCGGTATTGCTGGGAGGCCAGCGCCTTGGTGCTGTCGGGCGCCGACCCGGCAGCCAAAGGAAGGGGCAGATAGTCGACGCGATACCCGGCCTCGATGACCTTCATTCCGGTGAAGATGTCCTCGCTGTGCTCGAGCAGCGCCATGCCGCCCGTCTCGTCGAGCGCTGATCGGCGGTACACAGCGTTCGTGCCGACGCAGATGGCGCCGCCGTGCTTGTCTCTTGCCCGCATGCCGAGGCGGTAGAACTGTTCCTGTTGCGCCGCTGCTCCGCGTTCGACCCAGTTGTCCTCGCTCACCCGGAAGAACTGGGGCGTCTGCAAGATGGCGAGCTGATCGTCGTCGAAGTACGGGGCGGTGTGTTGGAGGAAGTCCGGTCGCACGGCGAAGTCGGCGTCGAGCACGATGATGAGGTCGCCCTCGGTTCGGCTGAAGCCGTAGTGGAGGTTGCCTGCCTTCTTCATCCATCCCCGGTTGGGCCTGGCGACATAGTTCGCTCCCCAACGAACTGCCGCTGCTTCGACCTCGGCTTCGTGTCGATCGTCGAGCACATGGACGGTCACGCTTCCCCGGTAGTCGAGGCCCATGGCATGGCGAATCGTGTTCTCGACAATGGCCGGGTCCTCGCCGCAGGTACAGATGAACACGTCGACCGACGGGGGTGTGGTCGACAGCATGGCCTTGCGGAAGTTGTGCACGCCGCGGTCGAAGGCGGGGACCTGCGTGGACCAGATCATGTTTGCGATGCCGCCGGCGACGATCCCGACAGCGAAGGGGAGGAGGAGGAGCAACCACGAACCGTGGAACGACAGGAACACGAGCGCCGAGCCAAGGCAGATGCGAGAGAACGCAGAGAACTGCAGGAACCGACGGCCGTCGTCGGCGACGTATGACCACACCTCGTCGTCGTCTGGGGGAGTGATGAGCGCGTTGAACGGTTCGGGCGGGTGAGCTCGGTCGACCTGGGAATTGCTGTTGGCCGGTACGAGGGCGGTGGACGTCGAGCCTGACCTGGCGCTGTCGTGCTCGTCAGGTGACGGATCGAGAGAGTCGTCGGTTCGCGTCATCAACCCACCACCAGGACGAGTGCGAGAGGAGCGAGGCCAGCAGCAAGACACAGCGTGACGAGCGCGCCGGTCGAAGCATCCGTTCCGAAGATGAACGGATCGCGATGCTCGGTCTCGGGGCTTGGGCTGGAAATGACTCGGCTGCCCTCGCCGCGGCGCCACCGAACGAGGCTGAGGCACAGCACGGCGAGTCCGGCAATCGCGATCTCGAGCGTCGGATTCGTGGCGAGCAACGTGGTATCGGTCGGCGCGTAGCTGTCGATCGGGGTCGCCAGGATCACCGCGTGGTGCAGGATCAGCGCGCCTCCGACGGTTGCGACGAGCTCGATGACGGTTCGGCCGGACATCCGCCAGCGGTTCGCCCCGATGCTCAGGACGATCGTGGCCAACACCACAAGGGCGCCGCGGTGGAGTTCCGCACTGAAGATCCGCCACGGCTCGTCGGCGACACCGAAGACGGGAATCTCGGCAAGACGTTGGTATGCCAGCATCGACGGTTGTTCGAGCGAGGAGCGGATGGCGTCGTGAGCGAACGCTGCGACTGGGACCCAGGTGAGGAGGCTGAGCAGCGTGATCGTTCGTAGCAAGGCGAGTGAGCGATAACCCCATGCCAACAGATACGAGCTGAGGACCGCCACGGTGAGAATCGGACCGACGGCCTCAGCGGGGACGAGCATGTCCTGCCCGATTGCCGCGATGAGGCCGATCCCGATCGTGGTCAGCGCCAACGCAGATTGCAGAGTCACTGCTCTCGATGGTTGACGATCGAGGTCGGGCTGCCAGCGGACTGACGCCAACGCGATGCCGAGGAGAGCGACGAATGGCACCGCTCCAGCTCCATCATCGGTCGGCGTGAAGGCACTCGACAACGAGGCGATGGCGCCAACCGCACACAAGATCGGTATGGCGCTTCTGCCGAGAGCAGGTCCGATGTCGGGTGGGGCATGGGCCGTTCGGCGGCGCGTTTCATGGTCCAAAAGGTGGAGAGCAGGTGCGGGCATCTGGGTACTTTGCCCCAACACGCAGAGTGTTGCAAGGAATACTTAGAGTGGTTCTCGTCACACGTTCGTCACACACCGCCGGTTGACCGGTGCCCAACCCAAGGTTTCAGCCCTCCATATTCGGGGTCCCCAGCCTCCGGTTCGGGGGTCAGATAGGTTGCTTCGCTGGTGGCCGAGGGGTCGGTACGAAGGAGCGAGGTAGCGCCATGCGTCTGGTGATTGCGGAGTGCACAGTCGATTATGCGGGGCGCCTCACGGCGCATCTGCCCAGAGCCAAGCGCTTGCTGATGGTGAAGGCCGACGGTTGCGTCGCCATTCACGCTGATGGTGGGGCGTACAAGCCGCTCAACTGGATGAACGCGCCCAACACGCTGGTCGAGTACGAGGATCACTGGACGGTCACGAGTCCCAAGGGCGAAGAGTTGCTGATCACGATCCACGAGGTCATCAGCGACACCGCGATCGAACTCGGCACCGACCCCGGCCTGCAAAAGGATGGCGTCGAAGCGCACCTTCAGGAACTGCTGGCCCTCGAGCCAGGTCGGCTCGGCGATGGACTCTCACTGATCCGTCGCGAATACCCAACCGAGATTGGCCCGGTCGATCTTTTGTGTCGACACGATGACGGGTCCACGGTGGCCATCGAGATCAAGCGTCGAGGTGACATCGACGGTGTCGAGCAACTGACCCGCTATCTCGACTTCCTCAATCGCGTGAGTGACCTGGCCCCGGTTCGTGGGGTCTTCGCCGCCCAAGAGATCAAGCCACAGGCGAAGACACTTGCCGCCGACCGAGGCATCACATGCGTCGAGGTCGACTACGACGAACTCCGCGGCGTCGCACGCCCGCAGCAAAAGCTCTTCTGAGGCGACCGGGGGCTGGAACCATCAAAAGTGAGGGCTGGAAACCCGTGGTTTGCGGCGCGATGTTGTGAGCGTCAGCGAGCAACTCGGGGAACGCCAAAGGCGTTCACGTACACCTAATCGAGGTGTTTGCCGGTGAGACGTTTGTTGATGAGCTTGCGACGCTCCTGGAGCTCGGCGTATGTCAGGCGCTCCATCTCCGTTGGATCGACACCGAAGCCGGCTTTCACGCCATCGAGATCGAGCTTCCACTCTTCCTGGGCAACACCGAGCTGCTTCGCAATCGACGCTCCGTGCGTGACAGCGAAATGGGTGGCGATATCCGTGACGACCTGGAACATGTCGAGCTCAGGGGCGAGGTTGGCGATCGCTCCATCGATGAAGATCAGGTTCTTGACGTACAGCATCAGGGGCTTCGGCATGCGAGCTCCGTAACCAAGGAGCGCCTTGATGATGCGCTGCAGCTCGGCGATGAGTGCCTCTGGCTCGAGCTTGGTCGGATCGAGGGGTGCTCCGTCGAGACCGAGATCCTTGATCACGGCGTCGATGTCGGTGTCGGCTGGGAGTGTTCCGAGGTCACGAAGTGCCGCCACTTGGCCGGGAACGTCGTTCATCGTGGCGGTCATCATCATCCGGAGGAACGCCAGCTGTTCCTTCTCGGTGAGGCGGCCAGTGATTCCAAAATCGACGAGGCCGATGACACCACCGTCGAGCACGAACATGTTGCCGCCGTGCAGATCGCCGTGGAAGACGCCGTGGAGGAACGCTCCTTCGAGGAAGCCGAGCATGGCGGTCTTGACCACTTGCTCGGTATCGATGCCAGCGTCCTTCATACCGAGGGCATCATCGAAACTGAATCCGATGAGGCGCTCCATGACCAGGATGCGTTTCGTGACATGCTCAGGATGAGGACGAGGGACGACGAAGTCGTTCTTGCCGAGTTCGACGAAGACCTTGCCGACGTCGAGGATGTTGGCTGCTTCGAGGCGGAAGTCGAGTTCCTCGATGATGATGATTGTTTCGGCGAAGAGTTCCACGAGCGCCGGGGGATTGGCCAATGCAGAGACAGGGATGCGGCCGACGAGGAACGGAGCGAGCCAGGCCAGTACCCGGAGGTCCTTGTGAACCAACTCGTCGATGCCTGGCCGCTGGACCTTCACCACGACCTTCTCGCCGGTCTGCAACACGGCGGCGTGGACCTGGGCGATGGATGCGGCGGCCACCGGCGTCGCCTCGATGCTCCGG
>RCMY010002822.1_pt1 | contig 15612 bp, 11 predicted proteins | sample 2041341 | NCBI WGS metagenome assembly RCMY01 (sample SAMN09708234, study PRJNA481090) | Marine sediment metagenome, whole genome shotgun sequencing project.
GGGTGATGCGTTCTAAGGGTGCCGAAGTCCGCTCTTCGTGCCGCGCCACGCGTCCGTCGCGATGATCGTGAGCATCATCACCCCAGTGAACACTGCGGCTCCGCTGGCCGCATGCACTTCCCATTGCCAACCAAGCACCAGACCAATGAGGCCCACCACTGCCATGAGGATTCCCAAAGGTGTGAACATCGGGGTGTGGAACGCGGCTGCGAACGGCAGAAAGTGCACGCCAACGGCCACCACGATGAGTGCGGGAAGCAGTGCGCCAAAGCCTGCATTCTCCAGCAGCAATGTCCCGAGTCGGATGATCAGGAACATCCCGGCCACGCTACCGAGGTAGATGAACCCGGCGGCGGCGCCGACATGCCCGATGTCCCGGAATGCACGGGGCAGAACGAACACGCACACCACATACGCCACGAGCGCCACTGCCCAGGCAACCACCGAGATGACGGGCCATGGTTCCGGCAACACGTCGCGATTCGCCCACACGAAGACCGTGGCACCGACAGCACCTACGATCGTTCCCCACACCCCCGGATAGCCCGGCTGCTGAATTCCGCGATGTCGGGCTGCGGGGGCGTGTTCGGTCTGACTCGGGGGAGCACTCATCTGCTCACGCTAGTCGTACCCGGAAGCAACCGCGGGGCGCTCATGCGAGAGGATTCAGGCAGCGTGCATGACGCCGGAGAGATTCGTCGCGTATCACCGGGGTCCCTCCCACTAGCATTGCCAGACATGGCGCAGTATGACCTTCCTCTTGCCGAACTCCGTGAGTACCGCCCTGAGGTACGCGAGGCTCCCGACTTCGATGCCTTCTGGGCGCGGACCATGGAAGCAGACCAGCCAGTCACTGCCCGGGAGGTGAGCTTCGACAACCGGTTGACCACCATCGACACCTTTGACGTCTCCTTCAGCGGCTTCGACGGCTCCCCCGTCAAGGCCTGGCTGCACGTCCCCTCCGGCACCACGGAGCCACTACCCACCGTGATCCGCTATCACGGCTACTCCATGTCCCGCGGTATGCCCTTCGATGCACTTTTCGCTGCGGCCGGATACGCCCAGTTCGTGATGGACCCTCGGGGACAGGGCTGGCGACACGCCAACCTGTTCGGCGGAACGCAGGATCACCACGTGGATGCAGGAGCCTTCGGCCCACCCGGACCCACGACCAAAGGCATCGCCTCCGCCGAGACCTACTACTACCGACGCCTCATCACCGACGCTGCCCGCCTGCTGCAGTACGCAGCCGGCCACCGCCTCGTCGATCCCTCCCGGCTGTTCGTGACCGGCGAGTCGCAGGGGGGCTACCTGGCCATCGCGGCTGCCGGACTCGCGCCGTCGCTGGGCATTGAACTGGCCGGTGCCATGCCCGACGTGCCGTTCATGTGCAACATCCGGCGGGGCGTCGAACTGACCGACAATCCTCCCTATGCGCTGGTGGCCGACCTTCTGAAAGCCGCCCCCCACATGGAGGAGCAGGTGTGGGAGACGCTCAGCCATTTCGACGGCGTGTCCTTCTCCAAGCGAGCTCACTGCCCGGCGTACTTCTCCGTGGCCCTGTCCGATCCCACATGCCCGCCATCGACGGTGTTCCCGGCCTTCAATGCCTGGTCCGGAACCAAAAAAATTGAGGTGTATCCCTACAACGAGCACGAAGGCGGCGGCGACGTCCAACGTTGGAAGCAACTCGACTGGCTCGCCAGCCACTGACTCCGGGGCTTCGTCGGTTCATCCCGACGTCGCTACCGCCGCCGCTCTCCGCGCCGACATCGTTCCAACCCGACACACGGCACCCCATGTGCGCCAAGCCATATCCGACCGCGGAAGGCACTCGACGCGGCATGTCCGGTCGCTTCCCAACCGCTGCGCGACGGGGCGGAAGCTCGCTCACGCTGTGGTTGTAACCAGTTGGTAACACGCCGACGCGAAACTGCCACGGACAATGCCCCACACCGTTACCGGACGACGATCCCCCTGAAATCTGTCGCCCCGAGACTGGTTGTCATGAACGTCCTCGAGATCTCTGCCGGCGACACGGCCTGGGTGCTGACAAGCGCCGCGCTCGTGTTGCTGATGACCCCTGCCCTCGCCTTCTTCTATGGCGGGATGGTGCGCGCCAAGAGCGTGCTGAACATGTTGATGATGTCGGTGACCAGCATGGGCATCGTGGGTGTGCTGTGGGTCCTCATCGGATTCTCGATGTCCTTCGGCGACTCGCTCGGCGGCGTCGTCGGCAACCCCCTCGACTTCATTGGTTTGGCTGGCCTCATGTCCGAGGAGGCGGTGGTGGGAACAATTCCGACGCTGGTGTTCGTCGGATTCCAGGGCGCCTTCGCCATCATCGCCGTCGCACTCATCAGCGGCGCGGTCGCGGACCGCATGAAGTTCTCCGCCTGGACCGTTTTCGCGGCAATCTGGGTGCTCGTGGTTTACTTCCCCGTCGCCCACTGGGTCTTCGCATTCAACGACTCCGTCTCGGAGACCGGCGGGTTCATCGCCAACACCATTGGGGCCATTGACTTCGCTGGCGGCACCGCCATCCACATCAATGCCGGCGCCGCCGCGCTCGCCCTCTGCATCGTGCTCGGGCCCCGCATCGGTTTCAAGACCAACCCCATGCGCCCCCACAACCTCACACTGGTGATGCTGGGCGCTGGCTTGCTGTGGTTCGGATGGTTCGGTTTCAACGCTGGCTCGGCCCTCGGAGCCAACGGCACCGCCGGGGTCGCGTGGATCAACACCCTTGCGGCAGCGGCCGCGGCGATGCTCGGCTGGCTCCTGGTTGAGCGTGTTCGTGACGGTCACGCCACCAGCCTCGGTGCCGCTTCCGGAATCGTCGCCGGGCTCGTGGGTATCACCCCCGGTTGTGCCGCTGTCAGCCCGTTGGGTGCACTTGTCATCGGCCTGCTTGCCGGGGTCGGCTGTGCCTTCGCCATCGGGCTCAAGAAGAAGCTCGGCTACGACGACTCACTCGACGTCGTCGGCGTCCACCTGGGCGGTGGCCTGATCGGCACCCTCGTCATCGGTTTCCTCGCTGATCCTGCCTCCCCCACCGGCGCAGCAGGCCTCTTTTATGGCGGTGGCTTCGCCGTGCTGTGGGCCCAGATTCTGGGTGCCGTCGCAGTGCTGACCTACTCCTTCGTCGTCACATTCATCATCGCCAAGGTCCTGCAGAGGGTCATGGGCCTCAGGACGCACGCACTCTCCGAGACCGCAGGCATTGACGGCATGGAGCACGCCGAGACCGGCTACGACCTCAGCGCCGTGGGTTACAGCTCCTACAGCGTCAAGCACAGCATCGTTGTTCCAAGCCCCGAAGGAGAACGAGTATGAGACTCGTCACCGCAATCGTCCAGCCCACAATGCTCACCACCATCGCCGTCGCCCTCGCTCAGCATGGTGTAGCGGGCATGACCGTCACCGAGTGCGCCGGTTACGCCCGCCAGCGCGGCCATCGCGAGGTCTATCGCGGCACGGAGTACACCATCGATTTCCTGACCAAGGCACGCCTCGAAGTGGTTGTCACCGATGAGGAGACCAGCACCGTCATTGATGTCATCGTGGCCGCCGCCCGGACAGGCGCCGTCGGCGACGGCAAGGTCTGGTCCACCCCCGTCGATGAGGTCGTACGCATCCGCACTGGAGAACGGGGACTCGCCGCGGTCTGAACCCGGACAGGCTGAGTTCTGGGCTCAGCAGCGGGCCTTCAGGGCGCGACGATCGGGAAGGTCGTGAAGAGCTTTCGCAGACGAGCATCTGCCGCTTTGGGGATGGAGCCGAAAGGTTCCATCCCCAAAGTGCGCTTCCCCGGCCCTCCCGCACGCCGCCAGAACCCCCTCACCGTTCCCCCGACAACAATCGAGCGTCTGAACACACCATTCTTGCCGGGCACCAGAAGCTCCTCCTGTTCCTTCGTCATTGCGAAGGTCCGATCCTGGTAGCCGAGGATGAATTCATCGAAGCCCGGAAGCAACATCGGTTGCAGGACCCGCTGGCCAAGGGCCCGGACCTCGTCGAGAAGTCCGGGCCGCCAGTAGCTCGGTTCGGCCGCAGCATCGGATTCCAGACTGTGTGTCACATCCGGCAGAGCCGCCCTGATGTCTCGCAGGGGCAGTTTGGTCCACCACGCGAAATCCCGAATCGTTGCTGGGCCATGCCCCACCAGATAGCGCCGCAGCAGCTCAGCAGTGGCAGCGATCCGGTCGCCGTTGAAACGATCCTGCAGGCCTGATCCGGGTGGCAACCACGTCTGGGTGAGAGCGATGTTCTGATCCACTCCGTTCCATGCGCCAAGGCAGAGCGTGCCCTCCCCCATCAGATAGGCGAGCAGGTGATAACCGACGCCGCCTGCAGTGGGCTGGCCGTCAGCGTCCCAGCGAGCCAGGAAATCTGCCCTGGGCAGACCGCCTGGGAGTTCCGTCAGGACCTCCACCGCCACCTCCCGGGCACGGTCCACCCTGGCTCCATCGAGGCCGAGTTGTTCCCTTCGGTTGGCGGCACTGCGCTGCGCCGGTGCCGCACACAGATCGCTCATCCAGAGCATGTCCGCGGCAGCCAGGAGGAAGACAGTACCTCGCATGGGGTACCCGCGGACGAGCCCACCGCTGCGCATGTGTTCGAGGACATCATCGACTGCGCCTCCGCTCGTTCGCAACGCGGCAGATGCGATCACCCCGGGAAGGTCCTGGCCCTGCATGGCACCCAGCGCCGCGACGGCTTCCAGTGGATCGTCGTGGGGGCGGGTCACCAGACCTTGGGCTACCAGACGGGCGCGGGCACGCTGTGGATCGGGCATGTCACAGTTCTACCGCGTGCCGCCGGATGAGAGTGCGGAGCACCCTCGATTGGTCAGGCGCAGTTCCGCGCAACAGTCGCCGCGACCTCAAGCCCGGAACGCACGGCGCCCTCCATGTATCCGTTGAAGCGCGACGCATATTCCGCGCCCGCCCAGTGCAGGACCCCCACGGGTTCTGAGAGCACAGGACCGTTTGAGGTCCACACACCCGGCGCGAAGTGAGCCCCATGGCAGCCGCCAGTGAATGGTTCGGTGGACCAGTCACGCTCGATGTAGTCGATGGGCTTGCTCGCCACCTCGCCGAAGGTTTTGGTCACGGACTCCACAAAGGAGCGCTGGCGAAGTGAGATGGATCGCTTGGACAGACTGTCAGCGTCCGCACCCTCGAAGAATCCCATGAGCAGTCCGCGCTCGTCCTCACCGGTGGTGGAGTCGAACGTCACTCGGACAGCCCCCTCATCAGCACTCGACTGTCCGGACAGTCCCTCGTCGCGCCAGAACGGCTTCTCGTAGACGAGAAAGGCCTTGATGACGTTCCCGGCGGGGACTTTTCCAGCAGTCTCAGCGCGCCATGCAGGTAGCGGTGGTTCATGTGTCATGCGTGTGGCCAGCTTGGGTGGCAGGGTGGAGATGACCTGCCGGGCCTCGACACGGGTCCCATCGGCGAGTACCACTGACGCGGACCGCTCGTGGTGTTCAATCCGATCCACCTCCGTACCAAGCCGCACGACATCCCCCAGATCGTCGGCCATCGCGCGACAAACCTCGTACATGCCTCCCTCGACACGACGCTGGTTCAACCCACCATTGGAGGCGAGCATTGACTCCAGATCCGGCCCGGAGTTCACCTGATGCAGGCCCTCCAGAAGTGTCGCCTTGCGACTCATGGGGCCGAATGCTGCTGTGTAGACCTCGATGAAGCGCAACTGGGCTCCCTGGGTGCGCAAATTGGTCTTGATCCAACGACGCAGGTCCTGCCGCAACCAGGCGTCGTTGGCCGCTGACCATGCAGGATCGCTCCGGAGGCGCTGAGCGAGCCTGCGCAGACGCAACAGCCCCTGGCCGAGATCCGAAACCTCAAAGGGGCTGAGAGCAGGGCCTTCTCCTGCCGAGGGGACTTCCAGGTTCTGTCCACGTAACCGCACCACGAGACTGCCCTTGTTGGGCAGGCTGACTGTCTGGAGGCCATACCGCTCAACAAGTTCCTGGACCGCATCATGACCGGCGCCGATCCACTGACCGCCGAGTTCCACGTATTGTCCGTCGTCCAGAATGCCGTTCTCGATGCGTCCACCAACTCGGTCGCGAGCCTCCAGAACGACGACGTCCAGGCCACGCTTGACCAAGTCCAGAGCAGCGCTCAGGCCCGCCAATCCGCCCCCAATGATGGCGCAGTCAAGCATTTTTCCTCCTGAAGTAAACCGCGGGCGCTTCAGCAAACCCAACGAAGTCCAAGGGTACAAGGCGAGATTTCTCGCCCGACGACGGCCCCCACTATGAAGCTTGTTCCGGCCGTCTCTCGCGTCTGACCCATGGCTGCTCGATCATCATCGGAGAGACAAAGGACCCCGGCCTGATGCACCGGGGTCCTCTTCTGGTGGAGCCGCCCACGGGAATCGAACCCGTGACCTACGCTTTACGAGAGCGTCGCTCTTCCAACTGAGCTAGGGCGGCAGCAGTTTGAAACTATAGCGTCGCCACGCCCTTGAGGGAAAACCAGCATTGTGGCCGGAAGATCAGCTCCTTGCCGATGGTGGCGGACCGTCGGACCGGCTTTTCCGCTCTTGCCGGTGTCACAGGATTTCGGCCAGCACTCTTGGCAACCGGACACACGGCAACCACTGGGCGTCGAGCCGGATATCTCCTGCCGTGGGCAGTGAACGCGACAAGCCCCGGCGATTCCCGACGCCGTCGCCACCGACTGCGGCGTGTCCGGCCAGCGTGAGGCGAGAGCTCGTCGCACCCAGCAGCCGCGACGCTCAGGAGCAGGTGGTGCCGTCCTCGGGGGCGACACCCTCCTCAAGGTATTTCGACACTGCTTTCGCGATGCACTTGTTGCCACTCGTGACCGCACCGTGTCCGGCGCCGTCGAATGTCAGCAGAACACCGGGCTCCAACTGCTTGGCCATGGACACGGCGTGTTCATAGGGAGTGGCGGAATCACCGGTGGTCCCGACGACGAGGATGGTGGGAGCGCCCTTGGCCGTCAACTTCAGCTGTGGGGCCGGAGCGGCAGTCCAGGTTTCACACACGAAGTCCACGCCCATGTTGGTGCCGAAGACCGGGGATTTCTTTCTGTTCTTCTCCCACCACTCATACGACGCGTCGATGCCCTCGTCCGCCGAATCGACGCATCGTGTGGCGGGGAAAGCAAAGGCCACGGTCTCCCACGAGGTTTCGGTCCGGCCGTTGAGATCGTCGGATGCCCCCAGCAAATAGCTGCCCTCGCCCTGCATCGCTTCGTTGATGACGTAGGTGAGGGAGGGATAGGCCTCTTCATCCGAGTAGAGGAACAATGCGACTCCGGTGGTGGCCAGGCCCTGTGTCAGGACACGGTCCCCCACCTCGATGGGCTCGGAGTCCAGTCCTGCGAGGAAATCGGCTATGCCGTCCACCACCTCGTCGACAGAGTCGCCAAGGATGCACTTCTCGTTGTCCGCACACCACTCGGCGTAGTTGCGCAGCGCCAATTCAAAACCCTCGGACTGTGCGGCAGACTCCTCGTCGTCGGTGATGTCGACGGCGGAGTCCAACACCAGCCGCCCGGCTCGATCCGGGAACAGCTCAGCGTAGACAGCTCCCACGTAGGTGCCGTAGGAAACACCCACATAGTTGAGCTTCTCCGCTCCGAGCAGGTGCCTCAGGAGGTCCAGGTCACGCACGTTCTCGATGGTCGTGATGTGATCCAACAGGACGCCCGAATTCTCCCGGCACTGACGCGCAAATTCTGCCCAACCCTTCTCGAGCGCTGCCCGCTCCGCGGCGTCATCCGGGGAGCCGTCGAGCTCAAAGACTTCGTCAGTTTGCTCCGTGGTCCCGCATTCGACAGCTGTGGACTCCCCTGTACCCCGAGGATCCCATCCCACGATGTCGTAGCCCTCCCAGGCATCCGCACCAAGGTTTGTGGCGAAGCTTTGGCCACCGAATCCGGGGCCACCGGGGTTCACGAACAATGGTCCGCGTGTGGGCTCCGCTGACGGCACCTTGCGCATCGCGATCTCGACGGCGGCCTTGCCGGGTTCTTCCCAGTCCAGGGGCGCCAGTATCTGGGCGCACAGCTCCTCATCGCATGGCTGCCAGTCCACCGTCTGGTCCCAGTACGGGGAAAGATCCGTGCCCAGCGCTTCGGGCAGCTCAATCTCTCCCTCATCAGCCGTCACGTCCAGTTGACGATCCTCGTTCAGGTTCTCACCGAGGTCCCACACTTCGTGGTCCTCCACGGGAACCAGCGGCACGCCCGGTTGCGCCTTGGACGGGTCAACCGCAGGTGGCGTCTGCACCGAGGGTTCCCGGGAGGGTGCCGGGGGTTCCGGGATGGGCCCACCAGCCATGCCCAGGAAGAAGAACGACGCCACCAGGGCAACGACGAGCACCACCACCACGCCTTGGGTCCAGCCCACCCAGTTCTTGCCCATCGAAAGCCTTCCTCGCGTCCGTCTGAATTCGAACGCTACACAACGGCTCCAAGGCAGAAGTCCGTCTACATACGACCCCGCCGGCGGGGGTCAGCCCTCGCGCTCAGCCTTGGAAGCCGCGCGTGAGGCGCGGAATGCACCGTCGATGCCCCACCTGCCGCCACCCATGCCGAGGAGCAGGAGACCGATGGCCGCCAGCAGCAGGTCCTTGTCACCAATGAAGCCTGCGGTGTTGGCGTCGAAGATGGAGAAATTGCCCCAGCGGATGAACGTGAGCGAGGCCACGGCAACGACCAGAAGTAGAAATCCGACGAGTCGCTGAAGCAGGCCAATGACAAGGAGCAAGGCCAGGGCTCCGAGTGTGAAGCCGAGGATCCAGGCCATCAGTCGGGGCTCCGGGATCAGTGGGAAGCCAGCCAGGTAGTTGGCTGTCGCATCCACGCCGCTGCCGAGAATCTGCCAGCTGGTGAGACCCAGGATGCTCGCGGTGACGAGTCGCAGCACGAAGAGGGAGAAACTTGGAAAGAACCTGTCCGTGGTGACGCGCGCGGGTCCGGAGTCATCCCGGGTGGCGTTCTCCGACGATGTCGCGACGGCGCCGAGACGCTGTTCGCGGGCCGTGCGCTCTGCGTCGAGACGAGCCTGCATCCGCTCCTCCTCCACATCCACGTCCGGGTACGTGCCTTCGGCAATAACAGCGGTGGGCTCCGCCCCGTCGCCCCGATAGAGGCCGTCCGGAACGGTGCCAGTTGTCGAAGGATCGGCAGCAACGACGGTCACTGGAACAGCCTGGGTGGCTTCCATTTCATCGTCGTCGTAAGGCTGCTGCTCGTCCGTGTCGTCGCTCGCCAACGCGTCAGCATCCTCCAGGGGCAAGTCCGACGCGTTCGCAGGATCTTCACCGTGGGAAGACATGTCACGAGCGGGTGAACCCGGGCTCGAAGCGCCTGCCATGGGCTCATCCTCAAAGGTCCCCACCGGGGCAGGAACGGGATCGACTGCGAGGTACTCGGCTGCGTCCATGGGGTCGTCATCGTCTTCATCAATGGCTTCGGAAGCATGCCCATCGGGCACCACGGGGCGTGGACGTGTTGTCTGCACGGTCTCATTTTCGACGGGAGATCCCTGCGTCACAGGCGCATCATTCTCCGGAACGAAAGCCGTCGTGGCGGGTTGCCCAGGCGGAGCTACTCGAAGTGGATCGATGCCGCTCTCATCGGCGTCCCCAATGGGGTCAGCCTCGGTGCCTTCGCCGGTCTCGTCCGAGCGGTACTCCCCTTCGGAGTCCGGCTCCTGGCCGGGTACTGGCTCGGGGTTCCGCTCCATCGGGGAACTGGGAGAGTCGTCCGCGGGGCTGCCCTCCGGCACCTGGGCGCGCGGGGCGGCGACGGGCACGGACTGCTCGCTCGAGTAGTCATCCCATTCCGTGGGACTCAGCGCAGTGCCGTACTCGCTCTGCTCCTCGTTCCAGTCCGCATTGTCGTCACGGGGCGTCCCTTGACGCACCCACTCGCCGTTGGCTCCTGATGTCATGGGAAAAACTCCTCCTGCTGGATTGCTGTCCCACATCTTTCCATCACAGGGGGCAATTGTGGAGACGCCGCGCAGGAGAGAGTCTTCTCGCCTCAACTTCGACAAGCCTGTGCGATGCCCACCATCAGTGCTTCCATGGCCAGCAGCGGCGCCACATTGCCCTCCAGCGCAGTGCGTGCCGCGAGGATGGCATCCATTGCACGGATGGTCTGCTCTCCGGTGGAACGGTTGGCCAACGGCTGGATCTCGTCAGCCATGTCCTGGTTGATGAGTGGGGTGTTCGGAGAGCTCTGGGCAGCGAGCACGTCGCGGAAGTACCCGGTCAGTTCGGTCAGGACCCTGTCCAGCGAGTCGCGTTGCATGCGCTTGGCGCGCATTTTCTGCTGGTCCTCCATGTCACGGATGGCAGCCTGGGCATTTCGGGGCTTGGCTCCGCGCGTACCGACGCCCAGAGCCTGCTGCAGCTCGGCCAACTCTTTGGCGTCCATGTCCTGAGTGGCCTGCGTGGCCTCCTCTGCGCTGGACTTCACAAGATTCTCGGCGGCGGTCAGAGCATCAGTGAGTGTCTTGAGCCGCGATGGGAGAGTGAGCACTTCCCGACGGCGGATGCGGGCAGCATCTGAGCGCGCAAGCATGCGAGCGCGTCCGATGTGCCCCTGCGCAACCCGGGCGCTGTGGGCCGCCAGGGCCGGCGAGATTCCGTCGCGCTGGATGAGGAGTTGGGTGACGGCGTCATCGTCCGGGGTGACCAACCGGAGCTCGCGACAGCGGGAGCGAATGGTGACGATCACGTCGTCAGCACTGGGCGCGCACAGCAGCCAGACCGTCTTTGGTGCCGGTTCCTCCAGCGACTTCAGCAGGGCATCGGCCCCGCGTTCGGTGATCCGGTCCGCATCCTCGACCACCACCACCTGGAAACGGCCTCCCACAGGCGACATATTGGCGCGGCCCACGAGGGCACGCACCTCATCCACGCCTATGGAGAGTTGCTCGGTGCGCAGCAGCGTCACGTCTGGATGGGCTCCGGACAGGGACGTGCGGCATTGGTTGCACTGGCCGCATCCGCCCGAGGGGCACTGCAATGCCGCAGCAAACGCACGGGCGGCGTTGCTCCGCCCTGATCCCGGCGGCCCGACGAAGAGCCAGGAATGGGACATTGCATGTCTGCCACCATTGACGGCGCGCTCCAGCACCGCGACAGCCTTCCGCTGGCCGACGAGTTCATCCCACACACCTTGGGTCACAACGGTCATCCTGCCAGTCGCCACCGACACTGTGTTTCGATGCCTACGCGGTCAGCGCCCGACCAGCGCCATGACGCGGGACGAAATCGCACGCGCGAGTTCGTCCCGTGGGCGCTGGGCTTCGAGCACGAGGTAGCTCTCGGGGTTCTTTTCCGCAAGATGGAGAAGGTGTTCCCGTGCCCTGCTGTGGAACTCGAGTCCTGCCTCCTCCAACCGGTCCTTTGTGCCAATGCGCTGGAGCGCTTCAGCCGGGTCTGCGTCCAGCAAAACTGTAAGATCCGGACGAAGATCCTCGGTGGCCCACCGTGCCACCAGCGCCACCTCGTCGAGTGCCAGCGAACGGCCAGCACCCTGGTACGCGATCATCGAATCGACATACCTGTCGCTGACCACCACCGCGCCACGGTCCAGGGCCGGCACCACCACTTCATACATGTGTTGCGCTTTGTCCGCGGCGTACATCAGGGCCTCGGCGCGCGGGGCGACGTCGCCATGTCCATGGTCCAGGATCAGAGGACGCAGCTTGGTTCCGAGGGAAGTCCCACCGGGTTGCCGGGTGACGACATGCTCGATGCCGGACGCAGTGAGGAACGTGGCCAACAGTTCCACCTGCGTGGACTTGCCCACGCCGTCGCCGCCCTCGAACACGACGAATACGCCGGTCATGTGGATTTCTTTGCTTTGGTCAGCAGACGACGCAATTCGTCCAGCCTGTCGGGCCACAGGGCGACGAATCGTCCCCGTTCCGTCACGCTGGAGGCGCGGACCCGCTCCACCTGGCGCCCCAGCACGTACGCATCCTCCACTGACAGGCCCTCGAGGTTGATCTCGGACTGGTCCCATTGGGCGCTGCAGGCCCTTAGATGTTCCGTCATGGCCTGCAGGCGTCGAGCGATCTTGCGCAGGGGCTTGCCAAGAACCGGTTCGGCCACAGATGCGGACACCGCGAGGATCTCCGCCGCGCCCAGGGCTGCCTCCCACGCCTGATCCGTGGATCCGACCGTGAGGGCACTGCACCGCTCGGCCATGATGACCGCGGCCTGTTCAGCGCGCCGGAGCAACAGGGGTGCCGCTTCCTGGCTGGCAACGTCTCCCAGTTTGGGGGCACGCACCTCCGTCACGAGTTCGTCTGCCACATCCACCGCCACCTGCGCAGCGTCGGCCAGATTCTCGAACGGTAGATCGACCAACAGAGTTTCCACTTTTTGTCGCCACGCGGGGGCCAGGGTGTGGGCCAACCCACGCAGGTCACGCTGGACTGACTCCAACTGGGCGTTCAGCGAGGCGACGTGGGGGCGGCGATTCCTTCCGGCATCCAGCAGGAGCGCGGTGATGCTCCACAGGTCAGCAGCGAACACTGCCGAGACGAGTTCCTCCATGGTGGCGTTGCTGCGCAGTGGCTGGGTCAGCGGAAAATCGGTGAGACCCGTGGCGGGTGCACCCAGCCGTTGTTGCACCCCGGGGAAGCGTTCCACCTGTGTGGCGTCAACCTCCCGCATGGCTGCGAGCACGGATTCCATCTGCTGGGCCGTCATATCCGCCGTCGGGCGCACCGTCACCTGACGGTAGCGACGGATCATGGACCCATCGCGGGAGACGCTGACCTTCTCGTCGGCGATGAGGGCAAGTTCTGCCTTGTTCCCGGCGCGCAACTGGTATTCGCGACGATCGCATTCCAACGCAGCAACCGGGCCCAGCGCAGCTCGCCTGACGATCGGTCCGATCATCCGCACGAACTCCTCCGGCAGGCTCCCCTTGGCGCCCAGCGGTTCCACCTGCTCGGCCGGAAGTCTCGGCTGCCACGACGGAGCGGCAAGGTACCACTCCCCGCGGCCTGCCATCATGCGGTGAGCCATCACAATTCCTGCGCGCAGCAGCCGCTCATCCTCGGAGTCGAAGATCGTGATGTCGCGGTGTTCGGTCTCGCAGCGACGATGCGACACACGGTCTATCCCCACCGACGCCGAGATCATCGCCGGGGCGGGGGCGTCGAAGTCCACCTCGAAACGGAGCTCCGGCAATGCTTTGCTGGCCATGACGTGTAGGTCCCCTAGTCCTTCGTCGTACCCGACTGCTTGGCAGGAGCCTTCTTCGCGGGCGCCTTCTTGGCTGCGGGCTTCTTCGCTGCGGGCTTCTTGGTAGCCGGCTTCTTCGCGGGGGCCTTCTTGGCTACGGGCTTCTTGGCCGGGCCCTTCGCGCGCTTCTCGGCGATGAGCTCGAAGGCACGTCCCGGGTCGATGTCCTCCGGCGAATCGTCGCGACGCAGCGTGGCGTTCGTTTCCCCATCGGTGACGTACGGGCCGAAGCGTCCCGACTTCAGCACCACGGGCTTGCCGGATACTGGATCCTCGCCGAACTCTTTCAACGGGGCAGCCGCAGCAGCCCGGCCGCGCGTCTTGGGCTGGGCGTAGATGGCGAGCGCCTCCTCGATCGTGATGTCGAAGATCTGGGCCTCGCTCGTCAGGGACCGGGAATCGGTTCCACGCTTGAGGTATGGGCCATAGCGTCCGTTCTGGGACGTGATTTCGGTTCCGTCAAGATCCTTGCCCACAACCCGCGGCAAGCTCAGGAGCTGCTTGGCGGTATCGAGATCCACGGTGTCCAGCGTCATGGAGGAGAACAGCGAACCGGTGCGCGGCTTGCGTGACTTTGGAGCGTCCTCTGGAAGGATTTCCGTGACGTAGGGTCCGTAGCGCCCGTTCTTCGCCACCACCATGAGGTCCGTGTCCGGGTCGACACCCAGTTCGTGTTCCTCGTCCAGGGGCTTGCTCAACAGTTCCTCGGCAAGTTCCAGTGTCAGCGCATCCGGCGGCAGGTCCTCGGGTACGTTCGCTCGGCGGCCATCCGATGATTCGACGTAGGTGCCGTAGCGCCCCACACGAACGTCGATGCCTGAATCCTTGAGTGGGAACGTTGACAGCCCGCGGGCATCAATGTCTCCCAGTTCACTGACGAGGGACTCCAGGCCCTGGCTCTCAGCGCCTTCGGGGCCATGGTAGAACTCTTTGAGCACCTTGAGACGATCCGCATTGCCGGCGGCGATCTCATCCAGCAGTTCCTCGAGTTGGGCGGTGAACTTGTAGTCCACCAACTCGGCGAAATGCTCCTCCAACAACCGGGTGACTGCAAAGGCGAGCCACGTCGGCACCAGCGCCGAGCCCTTCTTGAACACGTAGTCACGCGCCGTGATGGTCCGGATGATCGACGCGTAGGTTGACGGGCGGCCAATCTCCAGCTCTTCCAGCTTGGCAACCAGCGACGGCTCGGTGTACCTGGCCGGCGACTTGGTTTCGTGACCCGCCGCAGTGATCGACTCTGCGTAGACCTCCTGCCCCTCCTGCAACTGGGGCAGCCGGGACTGCGAGTCATCGGAGGCGGAGTCATCATCGACGCCCTGCACGTAGGCCTTCAGGAAGCCATGGAACAAGATCGTTCGGCCCGACGAGATGAGCTCCACGTTCTCCACTGGGCCGCGGGCCAGTTCCAGTGGCTGCTGCATGCGTCCGTCGATCTTCACAGTCAACTGTTCGCCACGGGCGTCAGCCATCTGGGAGGCGACCGTACGCATCCACACCAGGCGATACAGCTTGAGGGTGTCGCCGTGCAGACCGGTCTTGTCGGGGTGCCGGAAGGTGTCTCCAGCGGGGCGGATGGCCTCGTGCGCCTCCTGCGCATTTTTCAGCTTCGACGCGTAGACGCGGGGCTTTGCGGGCAGGTACTTCTCGCCGAAGAGCTCCGCAACCTGGGCCCGGGTCTCCGTCACGGCGGAGGCCGCCAGCGTCACCGAATCGGTACGCATATAGGTGATGAAACCCTTTTCGTAGAGTTCCTGCGCCACTGACATCGTGCGCTGCGATGTGAAGCCCAGCTTGCGGCCGGCTTCCTGTTGCAGCGTGGTGGTGCGGAAGGGCTCGTAGGGGCGCCGCGTGTAGGGCTTCGCCTCGACGGACGTCACCGTGAGTTTGGCAGCCTCCAGAGCTTCGCCGAGCCTACGTGCTGATGTCTCATCGAGGACCAGCGCGTCTGCGCTGGTGAGTTGTCCGTCCGCGTTGAAATCGCGGCCCTGGGCCACCTTGGAGCCACCGACGGTGCCGAGGCGGGCGGGGAAGCTGCGGGGCTCCGCGTCCTCTCCGCCATCCAGCACGCCCTCTTCTCCAACCAGTATTGCGTCGAGATCCCAGTAGGAGGCGGGCACAAAGGCGATGCGTTGACGCTCGCGGTCCACAATCAGACGGGTGGCCACGGACTGGACCCGACCGGCCGAGAGCTTCGGCATGACCTTCTTCCACAGCACGGGTGAGACCTCGTAGCCGTAGAGGCGATCCAGGATGCAGCGGGTTTCCTGGGCGTCCACGAGGTCGACGTCGAGTTCGCGGGGGTGGGACACAGCCTCGGCGATGGC
>RCMY010002823.1_pt1 | contig 15610 bp, 20 predicted proteins | sample 2041341 | NCBI WGS metagenome assembly RCMY01 (sample SAMN09708234, study PRJNA481090) | Marine sediment metagenome, whole genome shotgun sequencing project.
TATCGGACTGGGTAGGACTCACCGGACTTTTCTGTACGAACTCTTAATCCGCAGGTTCTGGGTTCAAGTCCCAGGGGGCGCACACCGAATAACCCCAGGTCAACCGGGGTGTCGTGGGTTTCCGGGGCAACGCCAAAAGGGTCCGAAAGCCCCGAAAGTGCCACGTTGGGTGCCAACCGCTCGCGATAGATTTTTCACCCTTCCCGATGAGGCGGTCCACGGCACACAGACGCTCCCGCACAGCCGGTCGAGCGCGACAGCCTTCGAGGTGTCGCCGGACCCGTATTCGCTTTCCATGAGTCTCGGTTTTTGCGCTTCATACCACCTCTTACGTTCGCCAAGACTCGGTTTTGTGACAACAAAACCAAGAAACTTACGAATAACCAGGTCAACGTGCGCTGTCACATTGACAGATCGGCATGCCCCCTAGCCAAGAGCAGTCACATGATCCGTCACCACAATCTCGGCCTGTAGATCGGTTCGCGTCCGCTGACTCCGGTTCCCACCCGAAGTCATCATGCTCGCCCTCCGCGGGTACCTCCGATACGGATTGCCGTACCGCGACCTCGAAGAGCTCCTCGCCGAACGCGGCATCGAAGTCGACCACGTCACCACCCACAGTGAGGCCACCATGGGCGACAAACCCGTGATCGACGAAGCCACCCTCGACGCGTTGATGAACCGGATCGATGCCGAAGGCCTTGACCTCCTCGGCCCCGGAGGCGTCCTCACCGAACTCACATCCAAGATCATGAACCGCGCATTGGAAGCCGAACTAACCAATCACCTCGGCTACCAAAACGGTGATCCCGCAGGCCGAGGATCAGGCAACAACCGCAACGGCCACAGCCCCAAGAACGTCAAAACCGATGCCGGCGAGATCCCCGTCACCGTCCCTCGTGACCGCAACGGCACGTTCGAACCAGTGGTCGTACCGAAACACGCCCGCCGCCTCGATGGCTTCAACGACCTGGTCTGTGGGCTTCTGTCACGCGGGATGACAACACGCGGGATTTGTTCCCAACTCTATGACACGTACGGAGTCGAGATCTCTGCATCGCAAGTCTCTGCGATCAGCGACGCGATCCTTCCCGAGCTCGACGAATGGCGTAACCGTGCCCCGGACTCGATCACGCATCCCGAAGGGGGCGCCCCGATCCTGTATCTCGACGCGATCGTCGTGAAGATCCGCACTGACGGCAAAGTCGTCAACCGGCCTTGCTATTTGGCTCTTGGTATCAACCTCGAGGGCGAGAAACACGTCCTGGGGATGTGGCTCGGTGACGGTGGTGAGGGCGCCAAGTTCTGGTTGGGGGTTTGCGGTGAGCTCGCTAACCGCGGGCTCCGAGACGTGCTGATCGTGTCCTGCGATGGCTTGACCGGGTTTCCCTGAAGCAATCGAGGCTACGTGGCCGTTAGCAACGGTTCAGACATGTGTTGTTCATCTGATCCGGAACTCAGTCCGTTACTGCTCCTACAGCGACCGCAGAGCGGTCACGAAGGCGTTGAAACCAATCTACAAGGCAGCGACCCGCTCCGATGCTGAGGACGCTCTCGACGAGTTCGAACTTGAGTGGGGTGATCGGCTACCAGCAGTGGTTGATGTATGGCGTCGGAACTGGGAACGGTTTGTTCCGTTCCTCGATTTCGCTCCTGAGATCCGGAAGATCATTTACACGTCGAACGCGATCGAGTCGATGAACTACCAGCTTCGGAAAGTCACCAAAACGAGGGGTTCGTTCCCGACTGATGAGGCGTGTTACAAGATGCTGTTCATGGCGATCAGCAATATTGGGCATCACAGGGGCGGGCAGCTCGGCACGCATACGCAGGGATGGCGGCGGGCACTCAACGCGTTCACGATTGCGTTCCCTGGTCGTCTTGAGGCCCACGAGCTCGGAATCTAAGTCAAGGGTCTCACACGAAATTCTTGACACCCACCAAACCTGAGCAACTAACAATGACACGCGACGAACTCACCAAGGTGATCTGACCTCGACAGTCCGCCGCCCGACAACTTGCCGCGTCCGACGATCGAACAACGCAACACTGCCAACGGCACCGCCCCCAGGCCTTGGTTCAACGCGCCCACAAGTCAACCGCGACCGCAAGAACAACAACGACAACCTCCCGAAATCAACCCGGACGACTATTCGGCCCCTTCAAGCGGGCCAGCGCCTTTCTCACTCCTGTGAGATGATCGTGGTGCAGCCATGTTTGTCGCCGGGCATGGAGCGACCGCATGATCTGGAAGCCTGTGCTGAACGCAACAACACCCAGGAGACTGAATACGCGACGGAGGTGAGTAATCAATGAAACTGACAAGGAAGCTCAAAAAGTTTCTTCGTGAACTTCGAAGCCCAGGACCGGGCCCTGATCTTGAGCCGACACAAACACAGAAGGACGAGATCACCGAGGCCAGCGGCAAGCAGAAGTGGCACTTCTGACCTGCCCGGTTGACGGCAATTCGAATAGGCACTGTTGCACTGAGCCCATTCTTGGTGAAATCGGCGTCGGCGATAGGCCGCCGCACTTGATCCCTCGCTCCATTTGCGCTGGTCAAGTGGGGCTGGTGTCCATGATGGTTCGATTGAGTCAGCCGCCCGGACCGTACAGGATCGCTCAATACAACAGTTAGGTCATCAAACAGTCTTTACTTACCATCTATCTAACTAAAGCCTATGTACTAAACTTTACTTAAACAAGATCCAAGTGTAGACTGAGCGCATGAATATCCCGGGTGAGACATCATGGCCAGCAGTCAGCTATGAAAGCTACCCCTGGAACATTGAGCCCGGCACACATCTGTCTAAGACAGCCAAGCGAAGCGTTCTCGGCCCCTATGAGGCGACCGTAACTCCACCAATCCAAGATCTCGCACCTTTAGTCGACCGAGATACTGCCACCGAAGCCGAGGAAGCATCAACGGAAATCGGCCGATTCGACGCTGCCTTCGGCAACCGCATCGTTGCCTTCGCGTCGGTGCTGTTGCGCTCAGAATCAGCCGCCTCTTCCCAGATCGAACAGCTCACCGCTTCAGCCAAAGCAATCGCTCTCGCCGAACTTGGCGACCCCCGCCGCAAGAACGCGTCGATGATTGTCTCAAACGTCCGGGCAATGGAAGCAGCAATCGAGGTCGCTGACAGCCTCGATGGGGACAGCATCATCACAATGCACGCAGAACTACTCCGAAACCAGCACCCGGAATGGGTTGGGCATTGGCGTGACCAACAGGTTTGGATCGGCGGCTCAGCATTCGGCCCCCACGGGGCGATGTTTGTCGCACCACACCACAAACGCGTGCCCGCCGCTATGGATGACCTTGTCGTGTTCGCACATCGCGACGACATCAGCCCGTTAGTGCACGCAGCGGTCACTCATGCCCAGTTCGAGACGATCCACCCGTTTCCAGATGGCAACGGACGCACCGGACGCGCGCTCGTACACTCCCTGCTTCGGCGGCGAGGGATCACACGAAACGTCACGATCCCAATCTCGGCCGGGCTGCTCGTTGACACCGCCGCCTACTTCGACGCGCTCAGCCAGTACCGCGAAGGCAACATCGACCCAATCGTCAGGCAAATGACCAACGCTACGTTCCTGTCATTGACCGCCGCTACGGCGCTGGTGAAGGACCTCGACGCCGTGTCCACCGGTTGGAACAACAAGGTCAAAGCCCGCTCCGACTCCACAGCGTGGCGCCTCGCTGAACTTCTCATCAAACAACCCGCCGTCAACTCGGCCCTGGTGCAAACCTCACTCGGGGTAAGCGCTCCTGCAGCCAACAACGCAATCGGCAAGCTCGAAGACGCAGGAATTCTTGCCAAAGTAGCGGGCGACAAGCGCTACAGAGCCTGGGTAGCGACTGACGTCGTATCCGCTCTCGACGACTTCGCATCTAGCATCGGGCGCCGATCCAAGACATAAGGACCACAAATCTACATCGAGGTCCATCACCGAAGAGGCCGCCAACAATGCCGCGCCGTCACACCGTCCTACACGCGTTCAGGACAGGCGGCGCTGTTGGGGAATATCCGAGCTCGTTTGCCAGGCGTATTCGCTTACCACTCCACCAGACTCGATAAGCGCCGCGGGTGCCACGTTGGGTGCCGAACGCACTGGACTCCACCGGACTGGGTAGGACGCACGGGTCTCCGTGCCGGACAGAACCCCTGCTAATCGGAATGGTTAGGACTCACCGACTTTTCTGTACGAACTCTTAATCCGCAGGTTCTGGGTTCAAGTCCCAGGGGGCGCACACCGAATACCCCCAGCTCAGCTGGGGTACCGTGTTTTTCGGGCGAGCCTATCTCGGGGTGCCATACACGCTGTGCCGTCCCGGTTCATAGTGGACATGTTGGCTCCGGTTGCTGTGTTCCAGTCCGGGGACGCGGTTCCGGTAGCTGGGCGACACTGGCTCCGGTAGCTGTGTTACACCCCGCTTCGCTCGACAAACGGTGCTGAGCCTCTTCGCTGGCAACGACATCGTCATTGCCGGGCTGGAGAGGGTCGCTGTATTGGTGGAGCTGGGCCTTGTGGCGCAGCGGTATGCCGCGGTGTGCAAAGTGAACAACGACGGCGAGACCGTCACCGCGGTGGCTACGCGGTTTGGGGTGACGCCCAGATGGTTCATCGGTGGTTGCGTCAGTCATCAACCGAGCGGCCGTCCTCACCGCCGCCGCCCTATTTTTCGGGGCCCTCGGAGGAGAAATGGCAAATGGTCTTGCTACTGATAATCAGGATTAAGCGTCATACGTACTGATCGGGCACGCAGAAGAAAGTCTCGAGGACCTCGGTGCCGCAATGCCGATCTACGCACTGGCGTCGATCATCGGCACGTCGACTTCAGGCGCCGGTCTCGACTCGGTAAGGGTCGGCGCCGGGAGCGTCTGGATTACAGATCTCGCCGATCGCATTTGACGATCCCGTGCGTTCCTGCCGGCGACGCCCTAAGGTCGAGCGCATGGACGGGATCTTGAGCTTCTTCGAATTCGTGAAGGCCAATTGGAATATCCCGAATAGTGACGACGACATTCTAGGTCACGGTTGGACCCATTTGAAGTTGACGCTGCTGGTGCTGCTGGTTGTCTCGACGATCTCGATTTTGCTCGGCGTGTACGTGCAGGACAAGCCCAAGCTCAAGCAGGCGTCGATCTCAACGGCGTCGATCTTTCTGACGCTTCCAGCGCTCGCCCTCTTCGGTCTGTTCATTCCGCTGGTCGGCACCGGTTTCTGGCCGGTGTTCATTGCGCTCTGCATGTACGGCATCCTGCCGATTCTGCGAAACACGATCACCGGCCTCGATGAGGTCGATCCGGCGGTTGTCGAGTCGGCCAAAGGTATGGGCATGTCCCAGCTGCGCCAGCTCACCGACGTCAGGATCCCGTTGGCCTGGCCCGTGATCATGGCTGGGATCAGAGTGTCGGCCCAGCTGGTGATCGGCATCGCGGCCATCGCCCCGCTCGTCGGTTACGGCGGTCTCGGCCGATTCATCCAACGAGGACTCACGAGCCTTGGTCTGCCCAACTCGCTCGAGCGAGTGTGGACCGGCACGGTCTTCGTCGTGCTCCTCGCACTCGTGCTCGACTTCATCCTCGGCCGTTTCGAACACCTCACTACATCAAAGGGAATACGCCGATGAACGATTCGACGACCAAGCCGACTGATCGGGAGGTCATGATCCACCTCGACCAGGTCGAGAAGGTCTACCCCGGCACCGAGATTCCCGCCGTCGAGAAGCTTTCGCTGGACGTGTACACCGGCGAGGTGCTGGTGCTAGTCGGCCCATCGGGTTGCGGGAAGAGCACTACGCTCCGATTGATCAATCGGATGATCGAGCCTACGGGTGGTCGGATCCTCTTCGGAGGCGATGATGTCACCGACGTCAATCCCGACGAATTGAGGCGACGAATCGGCTACGTGATCCAGCAGATCGGACTGTTCCCGCACCGAACGATTGCCCAGAACATCGGCACCGTCCCTCGGATGTTGGGATGGGAGAAGAACAAGATCCAGTCCCGGGTCGATGAACTTCTCGACATGGTCGGACTTGATCCCAAGATCTTTCGCGATCGATATCCCAAGGAGTTGTCGGGCGGGCAGGCACAGCGAGTCGGCGTGGCCCGCGCATTGGGTGCCGACCCCGAAGTGCTCCTGATGGACGAACCGTTCGGTGCGATCGACCCGATCACGAGAGATCGGTTGCAGAACGAATTCCTGCGACTCCAGGCCGAGCTCAAGAAAACTATCGTGTTCGTCACCCACGACATAGATGAGGCCATCAAGATGGGTGACCGGATCGCCATCCTGGGCGAGCGTTCGGTCGTGGCCCAGATCGACACCCCCGAGAGGATTTTGGCCTTGCCGGCCAGCGACTTCGTCGATGATTTCATCGGCGCCGGGTCGACGCTAAAGGGTCTCAACCTGAGTCGGGTGCGCGATCTCGAACTCCGAGCCTTCCCGACGATGCAACATACCGACGGTCGAGAAGTCGGCCTGCAGGCACTCGCCGGTTCGGATCAGCCATGGCTACTCGTACTCGACGACGATGGGCGACCCACTCGTTGGGTTCGTCGCGAAGACCTCGACCGTACCGACACCCCTCTCCTCAAACTCGGTCAGCATGTCCGGACCAAAACCGAGGCGAACGCGACCCTTCATGACGCTTTGGAGCAGATGGTCACCTCGTCAACCGGAAACTGTTGCGTCGTCGACGCTCAAGGCAAACTCAGCGGCGTCGTCGGGATCGGCACACTCACCTCGGTCATCGACCGAATGCAGTCCGAAGCCAAGCTGCACTACGCAGAATCCGAAGCCAAGCTGCACCAGGCAGAAGTGGAAGCGAGTCATCGATGACGGCCACCCCGGCCGAGCCCTCACCACGTAGATCCGTTCTCGACCCAGGCGTGGACGCCGCCGCCGTTTCGGTGATCAAATCATCCAATCGCAGTTGGGGCCTCATCATCACCCCCGCGGTGCTCCTGATCCTGGCCGCTCTGCTCTACCTATACTACAAGGGCCTCGATCTCCGAGAAGACAACAACTTCCAGGCATGGTCGTCGCTCCAAGGCCCGAAGCTTCGTCGCGAGATCACCGAGATGATCGTGATCGCGTTGTGGTCGACGTTGTTCGTCATCAGCATCGCCGTACCGCTGGGGATCCTTCTCACTCGGGAGAAAGGTCGTCGTTTCGCTCCGGGCGTTCTGGCTGTGGCCAACGCAGGCCAAGCGGTGCCAGCGTATGGCTTGCTGATTCTCTTCCTGGCGCTGACCGGTCAAGGCCTTAAGACTGTCGTGATCTCACTTGTCTTCTATGCCCTGCTTCCAGTCTTACGCAACACGATGGTCGGGCTGAGTCAGGTCGATCGGGCCACGATCGAAGCAGGACGAGGAATGGGGATGACCAGTGTTCAGGCCCTCACCCGAATCGAGTTGCCGCTTGCCGTGCCGATCATCCTGGCCGGTATTCGCACCGCACTCGTCATCAACATCGGCGTTGCCACGCTTGCCTTCTTGGTCGGTGGCGGTGGCCTGGGTATCACCCTGTCCACCGGGTTGAAATTACAGCAAGACGCGGTGGTATTTATGGCATCGGCCATGGTGGCTCTCTTGGCGCTCACCGTCGACTGGATTGCTGCGGTCATTGAGCGGTTGCTTCGGCCCAAGGGCATCTAGGGCTCTGACCACATAAGTTCGAGCGAGTCAGTAAAGCAGCCTTTAGTGCGGGTCCTCCCCATCGATGTCCTTTCTCAGCACAGATACGCGCCCGTTCACGACGCTGAGCCGCGAGAACTTCCAGGGCACGAGCATTCGCGTTGCGCCAACATGAATGCTCTTGCAGCCGGCGGGTCAACACCACATGATTCCGATGGCTCGAATTGTTCAAGACGAACTCCCGCAACGGCCTGAAATGCGCTTCGATCGAATTTACCCACGAGCTATACGTCGAAGTGAAATACAACTCCACATTGTGCTTCGCCGCCCACACCCGAATATCGATGGGTTGATGGGTCGACGAGTTGTCCAAAATCACATAGATCATGTCGCGTCAGGACGTTTCGCCCGAACCGTTTTCATCCCGGCCAGATTGTTCTGCCACGACTTGTTGCCGGACCACACCCCACAACTCAACATCACCAACCGAATAGCAGCCATGGACCAGCCGGTGAAGGGATGTCGTACTGATTCGGGACGCTGGTTGGCGGTCTTGACGATGAGCGTGATGTCATATGTCGTGATCTGGCGGCGACGGCCACGGGCCCACTGAGTTCCAGTGAGGTCATGCCTTTCTCGTTGAACCAGTGGATCATTTCGCGGACACTCCTCGGAGGTGCAACCAACATTGCGAGAGCGCTGACTGTGTTCCGCCAGCCGATGCGTGGACCACCAGTGCACGCCGCCATTTCACATGTGATTTGTCGGTCTTGCCGCCGCCTCGGCGCACGATCCGTTGGAGTTGCTGGCTTTCTTTGTGCGATGCGAGGGAACCCGAGAGCAATAGCGGGCCGAGACACTTGTCACTAGGCAGGGGCCCACGGGGTATCGAATTGCGCTGACGTTCGGCTGGTCACGGAGCGACCAACCCCCGAACGCGACTCGGGGCCGCCGTGGCGACCCCGAGCCTCATTCATCTGAAGTTACGCGCTTGGAATCCGAAATTTCGGAGTGAAGCTTGATCAGCCGGAGATGATGCCCTGATCGACCAAGTACTGGCGAGCGACGACGTCGTAGGTCTTGCCGTCGACGTCGACCTCCGCGTTGAGAGCGGCCATCGTGGTTTCGTCGAGGGGCTCGAGGATGGTGTTCATCATGCTGTTCAAGACATCGCCATTGGCCGAGAACACATCGTTCGCCCAGCTGTAACCAGCGTTGTAGAGGATGAAGGTGCCATCGTCGCTGACCAGTGCCAGGTTGAGGGCGGCGATGCGGCCGTCGGTGGTGAAGACTTCACCGAAGTCGCAGCTTCCGCTGGCGGTCTCGGTGTAGATGACGCCGGTTTCGAGGATCTGGATCTGTGAGGCAGGAACCTGGAAGCCGGTATCTTCCTCGAAGAGAACCAGACCGTCAGGACGGTCGGGGAACTCTGTCTCGAGACAGAGGACTGTGTCGGGGTTGGCGGCCATGTAGTCGGCCATGCCCTGCATGTCGAAGCCTCCACCGTTGGCCTCAGCGAGATCACCGTTGGCTACGAACCCGTAGGTGTCGTTGAAGGGGGAGAATTCCGACCAGTAGATGTTGTTCTTCGCCAGGTCGGCCTCGGCCACGTTCTTGGAGAGTTCGGCTGAGTCGAAAGACGGATCGGATTCGCCGAGGTGGACGGTCCAACCGGTGCCGTTGTAGTCGGGGTAGACATCGATGTCACCGGAGAGGAGAGCCTCCCGGTTGACCGATGTGCCACCGAGGTTGGTCTTGTCATCGACGGAAGCGCCAGCGTCTTCGAGAGCGATGGCCAGCATCTTGCCCAGGAGAATGTTTTCGGTGAAGTCCTTCGAACCAACCGTGTAGGACTGCCCGGCGAGGGCCTGTTCGGAGTCGCCACCACCGTCGGCTGAGGCATCAGTTGAATCGCCGTCGCTGCTGCAAGCAGCGGCAACCATCGCCATACTGAGCAGCAGCGACAGTAGGCGCCACCGTTTGTTGAGTTTCATGGGTTCTCCTTGAATGGACATCGACGACTACCGATATGTTGACTCGGCCTTTGAATCAACGTATGGATCGAGGCCCAAAAGGCGCGGGATGAATCGAAATCGTCGTAATCGGTGCACGCATCTGGTGCAGTAAAACAACCTAGCAGACCGCGGCGTCACATGACCGACGCCTGCCTCGATGACGCTGGTTCGTCGACGAAACCTACGCCAAAGTCGCCGGCCGATGTCGCTACATCTACCGAGCCGTTGATGGGCACGGCCGAGTGATCGACGTGTTCGTCTCGCCTCGCGCGCGGCATCAACTCGATGTGCTCCGCCGCCAAATCGACCGTCCAGCCTTCAACAACAATGACCGATCCCTACTCGCAGCGATCGCCGCCGCACTCCCCGACCATGACGCAAAGGGTGGATCGCCACCCCCGACATGGGGCTGGTTCGATACGACCTGGTCACAGTTCCTTCACTCCCAAGCCGCTGTCGCCTGCGACTTCTTCACCGTCGACACCGCACTGCTCCGCCGCTACTACGTACTGTTCTTCATCGACGTGACCACCCGCGAGGTCTACTTCGCTGGCATCACGGCAAACCCGACCGGAGCATGGACCACCCAAGCCGCCCGCAACCTGTTCCTGGTTCACGCCGACCGACTCGCCGGCTCACGAGCGCTAGTTCGTGATCGAGGCAGCCAATTCATCGACGCCTTCGATGAGATCTTCCGAACCGAAGGCCTCAAGATCCTCGAGACACCAATCCGGACCCCCGTGGCCAACACGTTCGCTGAGCGCTGGATCGGAACCATTCGCCGCGAACTCCTCGACCGCACAATCGTCTGGAGCCAGCACCAACTCGAACGGCTCGTCGTCGACTACATCGACCATTACAACACGCACTGACCACACCGCTCGCTCGATCAGCGACCGTCGCTGGCTACCGACGCACAGCCGGCAATAGGCCAATGCCACCTTCAGGTCGTCAAATGGGTCTGCCCTGAGTTTGGTTGTCACTCAGCACAGGTGCGGATTCGGGTTCATGGCCTCCCAGCAACCCGTGCGTGCCCGGTCGTCGACCACCCCGAAAGTGCAAGGCATAGGCCACAGCCCACTGGCTGCATCAAACCAATTCATTGCGTTTATTTCGTTTAGACCCTAGTGTGGTCTGCCGAAGGAGCAAACATGGAAACCATCGTGCAACCAGGATCCCTCAAACAAGCAGAGATCGACACATTCATTGAGGGCCTCAACGCCGTCGGCGAGACCCCGCGCCTGGTCGGACCAGACGGCGCCTCAATCGAACTCCCCGTCGAGATCCACGCTGTCCTTCTCCGCGTCGCGAACGAACTCCAGATCGGCAACGGTGTCACCGTCATCCCCGTCTCAGCTGTACTCACCACCGCTCAAGGCGCCGAAATGCTCAACGTCAGCCGCCCCCACGTCGTGAAACTCCTTGACCAAGGCGAACTCCCCCACCACATGGCTGGCACTCACCGCCGCATAAAAGTCGCTGATCTTCTCCCCTACCGTGACCGGCGCGACCGCGAACGAGCCGAAGCGCTCTCTGAACTGCACTGAATCGCAGACGAATCCGGAATGGACCTGTAGCGGCAACGGTCGATGGCTGTCTTTCCTGTCGTACTCGACGCAAACATGCTGTACGGCGTCTTAGCGACCGACATACTTCTCGCCACCGCGGATACTGGGCGTGCCGTCGATGCCTAGTGTGTGCTCTGAAGCTAGCGAACTCCCGACGAAGCCCGAGCGGTTTGAGCCCTTGCCTGAAAGCGTCATACGAAGTATGCTTGCTGTATGACAATGATCAGTTTCAGAGTCAATGAGTACGAGGCGACAGCTGCCCAGAGATGGGCAGACGAACTGGGCATCGACAAGTCCGAGCTTCTTCGTGAGGCGCTGCACCGCCACCTGACTCGACTCGCCTCAGAACACGACACCGAAAAGTGGTTGGACACGCCACTCACCGTTGACGAGTCAGCAATTGGTCAAATCGCAGCGTGGGGACCCGCCGAAGACTGGTCGGACTGGGCCGATGCAGCACGGTGACGTTTGGTTCGCAGAAACGCCCGGCGGCGACCGCCCGGTATTGATACTCACGCGAGATCCAGTAGCTGATCGGATCGGGTCAGTCGTGGTTGCGGCCATCACACGGACTATTCGGGGTCTGGTTTCTGAACTCGAGTTGACCCCTGAGGACGGCGTACCGACGGATTGCGTCGTAAACTTCGACAACATCCATACTATTCCACGGCTCGCTTTCCGGCGACAGATCACCAAGCTCGATCCAGCACGACTTGCGCAGGCATGCCAGACGCTTCGCGATGCCACCGGATGTTGAACCGGAGCTAAGAACCGACAACCGGGCCAGATCGATATGCCCAGAGCTCCATTGACGGTCGGCGATATGCGTGGGTGGCGGCGCGGCGTGACCGCAGATGGCGGGCCCTGACTAGCATTCCCCAATACCGGACTCGTCAGTCGTGTTCAGGATGAGACACAACCCTGACCTCAACACCGGCGACCCCTCGAAGTCACTGGGATTACAGGTGTAGACCGGCAACCCGGCAGCCACCGCAATCGCCGCAATCGCTGCGATCATAAGAACGAGCCGCCGGATTACGACCAACGCGACGCAACGAAGCAGCCGCCCCACCCAACGCCCGTGCTGCTACCCCATCAAATGGCAACGGACCGAAATCTGACTCCGCCGCCTGAAGGTGAGCCTGCCGAGCAACACGCTCCTCGTCTGTCTTGTCGACGAGTGGCCCCAGCGACAACTCGGCCAGAGTCACTGCATTTGTAGAGGCCTCGTCGGGTAACGCGTTGAGGTCGGCGAGACGCCCGAGAAGGATCAGTGTGCTCGTGTCCAGAATGCCGCTCGTAGTCACAGCGATCCGTCGATCACCGCATCAACATCCCCCTGCTACTCCGTTGAGGCGGGTGCCAAACTCACTGGACGCACCGGACTGGACGCACCGGACTTTTCTGTACGAACTCGGGTCTGGTGCAGCATCGGTTGACTGCGGGTTCCGGTATTGGCAGTCCTAATGCCAGTTCATTCCTGATGCCAACGCGCCGCGCCAGACCGCCCGAATCACAGCCTCGCGGATCTCGTCGCCACACACCAAGCGCAGTCAACGAACGTGAATCGCTAACCTTCGTCACATCGTCGCTGCTAAGACCCGCGAAACGCACTGAGCTCAACTGGCGCCCACTTCGGCCACACTGGCAGCATCGTCGGCTGCCCATACTCATAACCAGCAATCAACCGGAACGGTTTCGACGCCGAGGAATTGTCATACACATTCGCAACCGCAGCGAGATCTATGGCGTCACGCACATGAGCCCAAAGGCGGCGGTGCCGTTCCCTAACCTTGATTTCAGGCACGTCATGCCCACCGACCTCGACCCGTGTCCGCACCCGCAACACGGCGAGGTCTTCCGGGATCACAATGATGTGGAGGGTCACGCTGTACCCGAGCGTCGTAGCCTTTGCCACGAGATCGAGTTTGGACCGATGCGAGAACACCGTCTCCGTCGCGAACGATCGCCGGTCTGCGAACCGCTCCTCGCGAAGCTCCGCCGCTGCTGCCGACGCCTCATATGCATGGGACACTTCGTCGCCGGGCCACCGTTGCGCTGCAATCACATCAGCGTTGATGAACTCCAATGGAATCGGGGCGATCACCTTGTTATAGAACGTCGTCTTTCCGGCCCCATTCGGCCCGGCGACGAGATGCAAGATTGGTGTCGGCAACGGCGGTCAGGCCACCGGTTCAACAATGACCGGGTTGCCGTCTTCGTCGAGTTCAGCGTACGAGCGGCCCGCGAGCTCAGCCGACAGATCGACCTGGGCAACACGGTCGGCCATGTCCTCACGCCACTGAGCCCGCACGATCGCTTGTTCATGATCGTTCAGATCGTCGTAGTTACTACTCCCTGCCAGCACGGCGGTGATGTCGGCGTGTGACACGGTCGGTGAGCGTTCCAGTTCACGGCCGATCCGGGCCCAATGGGCGACCTGTTGCGCGGTGGATCGGCTCATGATTGGAGCGACGATACACGCGGAGGCGTGCACGTCATCATCAATCCTGATCGAGGATGTGGTAGTCATAGGGATACCTCCTGAACCGCGACTGTAGCAGATTACCACAGTCGAGGCCAGGGGTCGTGCGGCCTACGAGGCGGGTGCCACGTTGGGTGCCAAACTCACTGGACTCCACCGGACTGGGTAGGACGCACCGGAATCCGCTCCGGACAGAACACCTGCTCCTCGGACTCCACAGGACGCACCGGAGTGAAGCGCCCCGGCTTAGTTGACTACTCCATACTCTGAGAAATTCGAGCAAGCATCGCCGGTAAGTGCAAAGGTGTGTCGTCTAGACAATCAGAGTTTCTATACCGCAACGCGGGTATAAAACCGCGTTACGATATAGAATCTCTCTATGTCTGTTGTCCTCGACCAACTCAGCCGCCAAACCTTGCAGGTCGCGAAGGCAGACGACTTCGCACTCGAGCGACCCGACACCGAACTACGGCGCCTAGCCGAACGCGGCGCAGTTCTACCGTTGGCGAAAGGATTCTACGCTCTAGTCCCCGAGGCTCGGCGAGGACCAGCGACTCGCTGGCTCCCCACAATTGAGGCCGCCGGACTCGGCATCGCCGCCGCGCTACACGGCATCGACAACGTCGCACTACTTGGCCCATCCGCTGCACGCATACACCACTGCTACCCCCGTGCACTCGGCCAAGCATACGTAGCCGTCCCGGCCCAGCACAGAGCCAAACAAACACCCGTAGGTCTGATCCGCCTTGTGAAACGCGACATCACCAAGATCGATACCGTGCGGGCCGACACCGACCTCGGATCGGGCTGGACAACCAGTGTCGAACAAACAGCACTTGACCTGTGCCGCGACCGGCCCGCCTGGCACATCACCGACACTGCACGTTCGGAAATGATCGAACGACTCGCCGAACGAATCGACTGGGACCGCATCGACGAGATCGCGGCACGAACACGGGGCGTGAACACGCTACGGCGCCTCCGGCGAATGCTGAAGCAAACATGATCGCTCTCGACGAAATCGCCGTCGTCGCAGAACGCTTCGGTGCACGCGAGTCACAGGTCGCCCGTGACCACCTCATCAGTCACGTTCTCGCAGCCCTCGCCGAACCACCGACCGGCACCACCGGTCCCACAATGTTCCTTGGCGGCACTGCGCTCTGTCGGACCTGGTGCCCAGACATCCGACTATCCGAAGACATCGATCTGCTCGTCGCGTCACCCGACGACATCGGGCCGATGCTCAAAGCGATCTCTAACGGCATACGCCGCGAGTATCCCAATCACTCCTGGACCGCGGAGGGCGTCCGTCATCAGGTTGATACCCGCATGCTCCGCAGCGCCACCTCGACGGTGCAGGTCCAGTTCATCTGGGATCGTCCAGCATGGAACCGCCTACCCGTCATGCAGGCTCCTGTAGCTCTCCGTTACAGCGACCTGCCGGCCACAGCGGACCTGCCCGTTCCAACCGCCGCGAGCTTCGTCGCCTTGAAGGTCTCGGCTTGGCTCGATCGCTCCGCGCCACGCGACCTGTTCGACCTCGCTGCCTTAGCCGACCACGGGCACATCAACAACGAAGCGATACGCCTCACCAAGCAGCTCACAGGCGCATCGCCGGCCCCGGGACTGTTCGCGGCCAAAGCCCCGAAGAGTGTGACTCGAGCGTGGGACATCGAGCTCGGTCACCAGTTAGGGAAACTCAGGTCAGCCGACGAATGTCTCAGCATCGTCCGCGACGGCCTCCGAAATCTGCGGCACAAGAAGTCCGAGAGTGACGGCTAGGCACAGCGACAGCGGGTGTCACGTTGGGTGCCACACGCACTGGACTCCACCGGACTGGGCAGGACTCCCCGGAATCCGCTCTGGACAGATCCCCTGCTTATCGGACTG
>RCMY010002824.1_pt1 | contig 15609 bp, 14 predicted proteins | sample 2041341 | NCBI WGS metagenome assembly RCMY01 (sample SAMN09708234, study PRJNA481090) | Marine sediment metagenome, whole genome shotgun sequencing project.
CGGCTCGACGGCACGGCTGATGCGGGGGACCGTGGGCGGGTCGTGGACGATCGCATGGACGTGATGGTGTTCCTCGGAAGCCCGGAAGACGTCGACGACGAGGTCTGCGACCTCGTCGCGGCCGCGCATGAGCTTGCCCTTGCAGCCACCGAGATGGAGTCAACGATGGAGATCTGGCACAACCCGCGATGCTCGAAGAGCCGGGCGGCCATGGGCGCGATCGACGCTTCAGGCGTCGCCGCGACAACGCGGCGCTACCTCGATGACCCGCCCAGCCCGGAGCGGCTCGCGGACGTGCTCGCGTTGCTTGGCATGGAGCCGTGGGAGCTCGTCCGCTCCGGAGAGGCTGCCCACAAGGAGCTCGAGATGCGCGATTGGGGGCGTGACGCGTCCGACCGTGGACGCTGGATCGCCGCCATGTCGGAGCACCCCGAGCTCATCGAGCGCCCAATCGTGATCTCCGGCGATCGCGCCGTCGTCGGTCGTCCGGTCGAGCGCGTGGTTGAGATGCTCGGCGACGCCTGATCGCCTGGGCGCCGACCCTGACGCTCATCTGGGGCACCGACCTCGAGGTCGACAACACCGTCCTGCTCCGCACGACCACCGGCTGACCCACGTCGGGGTCAGCCGCTCGACGGTGTGATGGGAGGACATCGGATCGTTGTCCACCAGACTTCAGGGTCTGTCACGAGCCACCTCGTCACGGCAGCGAGTAGGTCGCGATCACCGGCAGGTGGTCTGAGATGTCGAGCGTGTCGGCTGACCGAACCTCGTGGTCGCCCAGCGTGAGCGTCGGGGCGTGGAACAAGAAGTCGATCGTGCGGTCCGGGGCGTCGACGGCCGGGTCGTTCGGGAAGTGGGTGAACCACGTCGTCATGTCGGCGCCGTTCGCTTCGTCAAGGGTCGGCACGACGCCGTACTCGTCGGTCAGGACCGAGAGCTCGCTGTTCGGCGAGTAGTACGCGCGCTGCGCGTCACCGAGCCGGTCGTACTGTGGGCCGGGCGGCAGCAGGTTGAAGTCGCCGCCGATGATGAACGCCTCGCCGGCCATGACGTAGCCGTCGAGCAGGTCCTTGGTCAGCGCGACCTGGCGCTCCATCGTGTCGGAGCCTTGCGCGAACGCGTCGAGGTGGGTGTTGAGCACGACGAGTTCCTGGCCGCCGTCGATCGGCAGCCGTGTCTCGAGGATCGCCCGACGGATGTCGAACTGGCGCGTCAGCAGGTCTGACGGCATCTGCGGCAGCTGGAACCGCGTCGCGTCGTCGATGCGGTACTTCGACACCGTCGACAGCTTCATGCCGACCGAGCCGAAGATCGTCGGAAGCGGGACGAACGACGCCTTCCAGTACAGGGCGCTCGCGTGGCAGGCGTAGTCGTCGCCGATCAGCGGCAGCAGCCGCGCGAGCTGGTCCTCGCCGTCGGTGCGCTTCGCCCCGTCGTCGACCTCCTGCAGGAGCAGCACGTCGGGCTGCTCGTCGACGATGACGCGGGCGACCTCGTCGAACGTCAGGGCGATGTCCTCGGACGACGGTCGCGTGTCCGGCCCGGAGCTGTCGAGCAGGTCGTAGAAGAAGACGTAGCCCTTGCCTGCCATGTACTGGACGTTCCAGCTCAGGACCGTGACGTCCTGGCCGGGCTGCAACGTCGGCGTTTCAGCCGGGCACGTCACGGCAGATGCCTCGACGAGCGGCGGGTGGTAGGTCGTCAGCCGGATCGATGCGGCGAGCAGGACCACGACCACGAGGAGGCCGATGGCAACGCGGCGGAACCACTTCACTTCGCACGACCTCACGTCGACGTCCGGACCGCGGACTCTACAAGCGTCTGCATCCGCTTGGCTCGAGGATGCACGCCGCATCATCGGGAGGAGGCCGGTGTCGAGGTCGCGGGTCTTCAGCTCCGCAGCGTCGGGGCGCCGCCTGCCGCGTCCACGACGGCCATGAGCTCGGGCTCGACCGGGGAGAGCGTCGCGCGTCGCGCGGCACGACCGTCACCGGACGAGATGCCGCGGAGGCGGCGGATCATCCACGGCGCGAGGTGCATCCCGACCCAGCCGGCGTCGGATGCGAGCTCACGCGCCGCGCCGCCGCGGACCCGACGCTCGAACGGCGTGGTCCAGGAGTCATCGGCGAGACCGAGCGCTGCCGCGGCGCCATGCGTGACGCGGGCATGCCCGGCCGTGTTCAGGTGCAGCCGGTCGGCGTGCCAGAGCCGACGGTCCTCGAGGACCTTCGTCGCGGCGATGTCGACGAGGGCGAGGCCGTGCTGCTCGGCGCCGGCTCGGACGCCGTCGTTGAAGACGGCGATCCGACGCGCAAGCGGCTCCGTGAACCGCGCGGTCGGACCCGACGCGACGCCGCACCGTTCGAGGACCGTCAGCACCAGGATCGTCCGCCCCGGTGCGACCAACTCCGCGACCGTCTCCTGCCAGCGCACGACCAGCTCGTCGACGTCGACGGAGGACCGCAGCGCGTCGTTGCCGCCGACGTGGAACGCGAGCAGGTCCGGCTCCGCCGCGAGCGCGACCGGGAGCTGCTCGGCCACGGCCTGGTCGAGGAGCTTCCCGCGGACCGCGTGGTTCGCGTAGCGCAGGTCCGGGGAAGGCCCCCGGGTGAGCGCCACCGCGAGGCGATCCGCCCAGCCCACGTAGCCACCAGCCGGGCCGACGTCGTCGAAGATGCCCTCGGTGAAGGAGTCGCCGACCGCGACGAAGCGACGGAACGTCATGACGGCGTCACCAGATGCTGCTTCGGCCCCGACCAGGCGTCGTGCACCTGCTGGTGGCCCCAGCGCGATCCCCAGTCCTCGCGCGTCTCGTAGCTCGCGACCCACCCGAGCAGCATCTCGAGGTTCGCGTCCTGCGCGTCCTTGCTCGGGTACTTGTGCGGCTCCCACGGACGTGCCCGGCAATGGGCGAGGCACACGTCAAGGCCCGGGTCGAGCCACACCAGCCCGAGCCCTTCGACCGTTCCGTCCAGCGCCGCGGCGATGTCGCCGTAGCAGCCCTCGATCGCCACCCGAGGGTTCGCGTCGCAGAACGCCAGGACATCCGCCACGGAGTCCTCGAGCGGACGACGCACCCCCGCCTGCTCAGCGATGAACGCCACGGCGTCGAGGTCGAGGTGTGCAAGATCGTTGGCTGCCGCCAACTCCGTGGCGTGGTGCGTCTTGCCCGCACCGGAGTTGCCGATCACGATCACACGCATGGCTTCCCGATGGTCAACGGTCGACGTCGACGATACTCACGCAGGCGGCCCTCGCGAGCGCGTAGGTTCCGGACCTCCCGACACGACACCTCAGGCCAGCATCACATGAGCGACGTCACCGCCCCGCGCCCCGAAGCGCGTCCGCAGACCTTCGAGCGCCACGGCATCACGTGGTCCGATGACTTCGCGTGGCTGCGCGCCGACAACTGGCAGGAGGTGATGCGCGACCCGTCTCTGCTGGACGCGGAGATCCGTGCCCACCTCGAGGCCGAGAACGCGTGGACCGAGCAGGTCATGGCCCCAACCGATGAGCTGCGCGAGACGCTGTTCGCGGAGATGAAGGGCCGGATCAAGGAGGACGACAACTCCGTGCCGGTGGCTGACGGCCCGTGGGAGTACTTCGTCCGGTTCGTCGAGGGCGGCCAGTACGCCGTCCATTGCCGTCAGCCTCGCGGTGGCGGCGAGACGCACGTCCTGTTCGACGGCAACGCCGAGTCCGAGGGCCACGACTTCTTCTCGATGACCGGAGTCGGGCAGAGCAACGGCCACGCGCTGTTCGCCTATGGACTCGACACCAAGGGCTCGGAGTTCTACACGGTCCGGTTCCGCGACGCGGCGACTGGCGTTGAGCTCGACGACGTGCTCGAGGACACCGGCGGCTACGTCGTCTGGACGAGCGACGACGCGGGCGTGTTCTACGTCGTCCTCGACGAGACGCACCGGCCGATGGCCGTCCGCCACCACGTTCTCGGGACGCCCCAGTCCGAGGACACCGAGATCTTCCGCGAGGACAACCCGGGCGTGTTCGTCAACGTCGGGCTCACGCAGGACCGCTCGCTCGTCATCGTCGCGGCCAGCGACCACCAGAGCGGCGAGCAGTACCTCCTCGACGCCTCCGATCCCACGGACGATCTCCGTCTCGTCCAGGAGCGCGTCGAGGACCTCGAGTACGCCGTCGAGCGTCACGGCGACCGACTCATCATCATGACGAACGCGGACGGCGCGGAGGACTACAAGATCGTCACCGCGCCGATCGAGACGCCTGGCATGGAGCACTGGACCGATCTCGTGCTGCACCGTGAGGGGACGCTCATCGAGAGCACCGGCGTGCTCGCCGGCCACCTCGTGCGCAGCGAGACCGTCGGGGCGTTGCCTCGCATCGTGGTCCGCGATCTCGCCACGGACGAGGAGCACACGGTCGCCTTCGACGAGGAGGCGTACAGCCTGTCGCTGAGCATCGGTGAGGAGTTCGACTCCACGACGATCCGGTTCGGGTACTCGTCGCCGACGACGCCGAACCAGGTCTGGGACTACGACGTCGTCACGCGCGAGCGGACGCTCCGCAAGGAGCTCGAGGTCCCGAGCGGCCACGACCCCGCCGACTACGTGACCCGTCGGATCACGGCCACCGCCTCCGACGGTGAGCAGATCCCGGTCACGATCCTGCACCGCGCCGACCTCGTCGCCGACGGCTCCGCGCCCGCCCTGCTCTACGGGTACGGCTCGTACGGGATGTCGATCCCGGCGTCGTTCTCGACGAACCGCCTGAGCCTCGTGGACCGCGGCTTCGTCTACGCGATCGCGCACGTCCGCGGCGGCAAGGACTGCGGCTACCGCTGGTACCGGCTCGGTCGCGGGGAACACAAGCAGAACACCTTCACCGACTTCATCGCCGCGGGGGAGGCGCTGGTGGAGGCCGGCCTCACCTCGACCGGGCGCATCGCGGCGCACGGCGGCTCAGCCGGCGGCATGCTGATGGGCGCGGTCGCGAACCTGCGTCCGGACCTGTTCGGTGCGATCATCGCGGACGTCCCGTTCGTCGACGTCCTCACGACGATGCTCGACGACACGCTGCCGCTGACCCCGCCGGAGTGGCCCGAGTGGGGCAACCCGATCGAGAGCGCTGAGGCGTTCGCGCAGATCCAGGCGTACTCGCCCTACGACAACGTGTCCGCGCAGGGCTACCCGGCGATGTGGATCGAGGGCGGTCTCACCGACCCTCGCGTCACGTACTGGGAGCCTGCGAAGTGGGCGGCGAAGCTGCGCATCATGCGGACCAACGACGCCCTGCTCTGCTGCAAGATCAACATGGGCGCAGGTCACGGCGGCAAGACCGGTCGCTTCCGCGCGCTCGAGGAGCTCGCGTGGAAGTACGCGTTCGCGATCTTGGCGCTCGGCGAGATCTGACGGGTCGTCAGATTTGCGCGGAGCGGGGAGAACGTGTTCTGCTCGTGGTCCACAACGGGCGAGCACGGGAGCAGCGGCATGACGTTCAGAGGCAAGGTTGCGCTGGTCACCGGTGGTGGCAGCGGCATGGGTCAACGTGCCGTCGAGCGGCTCGCCAAGGCCGGAGCGAAGGTCGCGGCCCTCGACATCAACGAGGGTGGTCTCGCGACGACCGCTGCGATGTCGGACAACATCACGACGTTCACCGTCGACGTCACCGACACGGCCGCGGTCGCAGATGTGATCGGCAAGGTCGAGGCGAACCTCGGCCCGATCGACCGCGTTGTGGCGGCCGCGGGGATCATGCCGTCAGCCCGTGTGGTGGACATGTCGATCGAGACGGTGTTCCTCACGATGCGCGTCAACTTCGACGGCGTCGTCAACGTCGTGAAGCCAACGCTCGACTCGATGCTCGAGCGTGGACGCGGTGACATGGTCATCTTCGCCTCGCTCGTCGGTCACCAGCCGGTGATGGGGCAGGCCGCGTACTCCGCGTCCAAGTTCGCGGTCCGCGCGTTCGCCGAGGTGCTGCACCAGGAGCACATCGACTCAGCCATCCGGTTCGCGTGCGTGTGCCCGCCGGCGGTCAAGACCCCGCTCATGGACCAGCTCTCCGAGGAGGGCCGCTTCCTGATCGACCAGCTCCCGAAGTGGGCACAGCTCACCCCGGACAAGGTCCTCGACGCCACCGAGAAGGCGCTGGACAAGGGCAAGTTCTGGGTCATGCCCGGCATCGCCAAGGGCTCGGCCGCGTACTACCGCCTCGCGCCGAACCTGTTCTGGAAGGGCTTCCAGAAGCTCGACGCGAAGCGCAACGAGGGCTGACCTCCACGACGTCAACGCCGACCGCCTCGCCCGATCCTGTCGGGTGGACGGTCGGCGTCGTCGATGCGGGGCGCAAGCTCGTCGACGTCGTCAAGGACCACCTCGGCGTGGTCGCCGTCCGCGAGGTCGGTGAGCTCGTCCGCAGCGGCGCCGTCTACGTCGACGGCGTGCCCGGCGGCATCAACCAGCCGGTCTCGAGCGGCGCAGTCCTCACCGTCGACGCCACAGCGATCGACGTCCTTTCCGCGGCCGGCCGGATCACCCCGCCATCCCACGCAGCCCTGGCGCTCATCCACGAGGACGACGACCTCGTCGTCGTCGAGAAGCCCGCAGGCATGCACGTCCACCCGATGGGCGACCACCGCGAGGACACCCTCGTCGGGGCGCTGCTGCACCACGCTGGAGCAACGGCGCACCAGCCGTGGTCGGCGTGGCGTCCGCATCCCACCCACCGTCTGGACCGGCCCACCTCCGGGCTCGTCCTCGTCGCGAAGCGGGCCGCCGTCCAGCGCCTGGTCGACGAGCTGCGCGAACGCGGCCTCGTGACGCGGACCTACTCGGCGATCGTCCACGGAAGCGTGGTCGGCGAGGCAGGAACGATCGACGCCCCGCTCGGCGTCGACCCGACCGACGACCGTCGACGTGCCGTCGTGGATGACGCTCAGCGTGCGGTGACGCACTGGCACGTCACCGCCCGCGACGCCAGGACGACGACGCTCGAGATCCACCTCGACACCGGGCGCACCCACCAGATCCGCGCGCATCTCGCAGCGCTGGGGCATCCGATCGTGGACGATGCGCTGTACGTCGACGGCGGACCCGCGTCGACGTCGATCGCGTTGCGGGCCGTCCGGCTCGAGCTGCCCCACCCGGTGACGGGTGAGCCCCAGGAGTGGAGCGTCACATGAGCGAGCTTCCCGTCATCGTCGTCGGGGCCGGCCTGTCCGGGCTCTCGGCCGCCCATCAGCTGGTCGCGAACGGCGTCGACGTCGTCGTGCTCGAGGCACGCGACCGGGTCGGCGGCCGCACGCTCACGACGCAGGTGGGTGGCGGCACGTTCGACGTCGGCGGTCAGTGGATCGGGCCGGAGCAACGTCGCATGGTCGCGCTCGTCGAGCAGCTCGGCATCGCCACGTTCCCGACATGGGTCGACGGGAAGCGCCTCATCGAGCTCGACGGCGTCGTGTCCAGCTACACCGGCACGATCCCGAAGCTCGGGCTCTCCACGCTCGCGCAGCTGCAGCGCATGCTCTGGGCGATCGATCGTCACGCGGGCAAGGTCGACGTCGCCGACCCGGGAAGCTCGCGGCGATCGAGGAAGCTCGACCGCATCACGGTCGCCGCATGGCTCGAGGATCGTGGCGTCGCCCCGGAAGCGGTGGCCATCGTCGAGTCGGGCCTGCGCGTCGTGCTCGGTCGCGACCTCGCCGAGACCTCGATGCTGGACCTGCTGACCTACGTCCGGGCAGCCGGCGGCCTGATCCCTCTGCTCGAGGTCGAGGACGCGGCGCAGGAACGTCGACTGATTCCCGGCGCGCAGGCCATCTCCGAACGTCTCGCAGCGCTCCTCGGTGACCGCGTCCGCCTCGGCGTCCCGGTCGTGGGGATCACCCAGAACGACGCCGCCGTCACGGTCCACACGGAAGCCGGCGACGTTCCTGGCAGCCGAGTCATCGTCGCCGCGCCCACCAACGTCGCGGCGGCGTTCACCTACGAGCCCGCGCTGCCGCAGCCGCGCCGCGCCGTCCTCGACACCGCACGCATGGGCGACACGATCAAGTGCCTCGCCGTCTACGACACGGCCTTCTGGCGCGACGCCGGCCTCTCCGGCGAGGCCGTCGCGACCACCGGCCCGCTGTCCGTCACGTTCGACAACACGACCCACGACGGCGTCCCGGCCATCGTGGGCTTCTGCGTCGGCTCTCCTGCGCGCGAGCACCGCGAGCGCGGCGCCGCCGATCGCCGCGACGCCGTACTCGCGCAGCTCGTGACGCTGTTCGGTGAGGCCGCCCGTACGCCGACGACCTACCACGAGGAGGACTGGTCGGACGACGCGTTCTCCGGCGGCTGCCCTGTCGCGCTGCATGACATCGGCGGGCTCGCTCCGGCTGGCGCGGAAGGCCTCCGCGAGCCAACCGGCCGCATCCACTGGGCCGGGACGGAGACCGCCACCGAGTGGCGCGGCTTCCTTGAAGGCGCCGTCCAGGCCGGCCACCGCGCCGCAGCCGAGATCACCTCCAGGTGAGGTTGGTGGCGAGCCGCAGGGACGTCCGAGAGCGCTTCCGGTACGTCGTCAGGGGGTGACGGAGCGACGTGACCGCTGCCAGGTCTGCGCGAGCCCCATCGCCGCGCAGGCGAGCGCCACCGTGGCGGCCCCGTTGATCACCGCATGCCCCACGACGCGGATGCCGACGGCGGTGGACCCCGCGGGAATCAGCCCGAAGCCGGTGGTCAGCCCTCGTGCTGTCCCGGTCACGGAGAGCGTGGTGACGAGGACGATGTGCTCGACGACGTGCAGGCCTTGGATCCACAACGCCCGACGCGACCATGCGCATGCTCCGGTCGTCAGCTCACCGTCGACGCGTCGGGCCAGCCACGACAGCAGGAGGGCCCCGACGAGCACGATCACGTTGCCGACGAGGTGCAGCCGCTCGACGCCCATGGTCGTGCTGGCCGCTCCTTGCAGCGACGCTGCGAGGCTCTTCGCCATGCTGCTCAGCCAGGCCCCGTCCGCCGGTGCCCGTGCGAACGCGAAGGTCTGGGCGAGGTGCTCGGACGTGTGGGCGACCTGGAACCAGAGGATGCCCATCGCGGCCAGCACGACCGGCACCAGACGCCGGTCAGTCCACCTCTGCGTCTGGATGGCAACACTCGACACGTCCGAAACCGATCTTCTCGACGAACACGAGTCTGACAGACCTGCGCGGTCGGCGCGGGACCATGTGTCACGATCTGTGGACAACCTGCCAGACGTGGAGGGCAGCATGCGGTTCGCGACGTTGACCTTCGACGCGGTCGACGCGTCAGCCCTCGCCACGTTCTGGGCCGAGCTGATGCGCGGCCACGTCGTCGAGGGCAACGATGCCGGGGAGTACCTCGTGCGCTTCCCGGAGTCCACGGTGACGATGCTGTTCATGCCGGTGTCTGAACCGACCGACGGGAAGAACCGCTGTCACCCGGACCTGCACACGCCGAACCACGACATCGAGGTGGTGCGTGCGCTGGGACTCGGTGCGATGGAGCTCGACCAGTACACCGAGACCAGCCGCTGGACCGTGATGATCGATCCTGAGGGCAACGAGTTCTGCGTCGTCGAGCGGCTCGAAGCCTGAGGGCCCTCAGGTGGCGTCGGGGCGTTCCGGCCGCATGAGACGCGTGCCGGCGAACGCGAGCAGACCGATCCCCACCGGCAGCATCACCAACGCGGTGACGGTGGTGCTCAGCCCCAGCACCTCGGTCAGGGTCCAGGGGACCGACCAGAGCAGGATGAGCGCGCCGATCGTGGTGAGCCTCCACCGGTCGAGGAGCGTGCCCGCAGCGGCGTAGGCCATGCCGATCATGAGCGACACGACGCCGGCGAGGTGGTTGTCGTTGAAGAACGACCAGTCCACCAAGTTGATGGACGAGCTGAGCAGCACCCCAGCGGAGCCGATGGTCCCGATCCATGCCGGGCGCAGCCGTTCGGTCTCGCTCGCCCACGTCCAGACGAGCGATGCAGGCAGCAGGACCGCAGACGCCAGCACCTCGACCGACCGGCTGCTCCCACCGCCGGCGATGGTCTCGGCGAGCGAGAACGCCACGGCGAAGACCCCGACCCCGGCCCACAGGTGGGTGACGGCGTTCTGCTCCCGGAGATACAGCCAGGCCGCGGCGACGGCGCCCGGTACGGCGATCACCAGCACCCGTGCGCGGCTGAGCACCGTGTCGCAGGCATCGCGTCCGGAGCAGGGACCGTCGACGAGGAGGGCGAGACAGCCCACCAGCGCGAACAGCCCAGCGGAGCCGAGGGCCGTGACGAGCCGCGATTCCGGACCTGGCGGAGCAGGCGTCCTGCGGGCGACCACGGCTCCGCATCCGACCGCGACGACCGCGAGCAGGGCGGCGATGGTCGTCTCCGACCAGCTCGCCACGTCGAACAGGAACACCAGCGCTCCGATGACGAGCGCAGCGCCGAGGTATCCCAGCGCCTCCAAGCCCGCGGAGACGGCCGCGCTGAAGTCGAGACCGTCGTGCTCCTCGGGCTCTGGCGGCGGGAGGTCGGCGCGCAGCCGAGCCGCTTGGCCGGGATCGAGCAGCCCGGCACGCTCCCAGTGGGAGATGAGAACCTCAGGATCTGCGCGCATGGCCCGGCTCCGGTCTGTACGTGTGCAGGGACGGACTTGCAGCGTCGCCGGCCAGCGACGATCGGGCATCAGGGATGACCCTGCACCTGCGCATCATCGCTTCGCCCGGGTGCCGTGGCCACGGCCGTTGGTCCCGTCTTGCCCGGGACGCTCAACGACCCCGCACTCGGCGGGGTCGTCGCGATGGGTGTCATGACCGCTCAGCTGGTCAGGGCCTTGCGGTTGTGCTCGATCTCGGCCTTGAGGATGTCGCCGGCAGATCCCTCCGCGAACTGGGCGATCTTGCCGCCCACGATCGGGACCTTGACCTTGATCGTTCCGACCACCGTGTAGCGGCAGCCCTGCTCCTCCGGCTCGAGGAGCATGGTGCCGCCGGTCTCGACCGGGGCGCCGGCGATGTCGGCCTTCCAGGTGCCCGTGCGGACACCGTTCTCGTCGGGTGCTGACCAGACGTCGGTCTGGGTCAGCGTGTTCGTCGGGTTGAACGCCTTCTTCGCGAACTTCGGGAGGTCCATCTCAACGACGCGCTTCGTGACGATCTTCGCGCCTCCGTCCGGGGTCAGGCCGGACTCGAGGACCTCGATGTTCTTGTCGCCGAGCGCTTCGTAGCGGCCCTTGGTGCCGTCGGCGGACGCGAAGTAGTTCAGCGCAGTGTCGACGTCGACGGGATAGGTCGTGGTCTCGGTGAAGCTCATGCGTGATGCCCTGTGGTCGGTGGCGTTGCCACCTCGAAGGGAACCACCTCAGCCGTCAGCCCGCGCGGTCACGCTTCGCGCTCAGCTTCTTGCCCTTGATGCGGGTCTTCGACATGGCGCGGATGACCTCGTCGGCGTTCGCGGTCGGAACCTCGACGATCGAGAAGGACGAGGTGATGTTGATCGCTCCGACGTCGCGGCCGGCGAGGCTCGTCTCGCCCGTGATCGCACCCACGAGGTCGCGCGGCATGACGCCGGCCTCGCGTCCGAGGGACAGCCAGACCCGGGTGATGTCGCCGTTGCTGGAGATGCCGGCCTTGGAGTCGCGCGGGCCCTTGTCGAACTTCTTCTTGCCCTTGTCGTACTTGCTGTCCTTGTCGTACTTCTTCTTGCCGCTGTTGTCCGGCCGGAGCTCGCCCTGCGGGACGTCGCGGTCGTCGCCGTCGTTGTCGCCGACGGTGGCAACGTGCAGCGCCTTGACCGCGGCGAGCGCGATCTCGACGAGGTCGAACTCGTCCGCGAGGCTCTCGACCGCGGGGCGGAAGCGGTCCATGTTCTCCTCGGCGAGGAGGTTCTCGCGCAGCGTTGCCCGGAGGAGCTCCATCTGCTTGCTGCGCAGGTCGGCGACCGTCGGCAGCTTCTCGACATCCATCTTGCGGCCGGTGTGGCGCTCGATGTTCTTCAGCGCCCGGTGCTCGCGCGGCTCGACCAGCGAGATGGCGACGCCTTCGCGTCCGGCACGGCCGACACGGCCGATGCGGTGGACGTAGGACTCCGGCGCGGACGGGATCGAGTGGTTCACGACGTGGGTGAGCGTGTCGATGTCGAGGCCGCGCGCGGCGACGTCGGTGGCGACGAGGAGCTCCGAGTTGCCGGCGCGGAGGCGGGTCACGACGCGGTCACGCTGCTCCTGGCTCATGCCGCCGTGCAGCGCTTCGGCGCGGTAGCCGCGACCGTTCATGATCTCGGTGAGCTCGTCGACGTCGCGGCGCGTCCGGCAGAACACGATCGTGGCGTCGGGCTGCTCGACGTCGAGCACCCGGGCCAGCGCCGCAGGCTTGTGGTAGCGCGAGACGACGTAGACGACCTCGCGGATCTTCGGCGCCTCGCCGCCCATCGGCATGTCGGTCTTGATCTCGATGCGGACCGGATCGGTCAGGTGCTTGCGCGCGAGCTTCGCGATCCGGCTCGGCATCGTGGCGGAGAACATCGCGGTCTGGCGAACCTTCGGGGTCTTGTCGAGGATCGACTCGATGTCCTCGGTGAAGCCCATGTCGAGCATCTCGTCGGCCTCGTCGAGGACGACCGTCTTGATCTGTGAGAGGTCGAGCGAACCCCGGTTCAGGTGGTCGATCGCGCGACCGGGCGTCGCCACGACGACGTCGACGCCACGCTTGAGCGCCTGGAGCTGGCGGCTGATCGGCTGCCCGCCGTAGATCGGCAGCACGCGTGCGCCGAGCTCGCGTCCGTAGGTGTGGATGGCCTGCGAGACCTGCATGGCGAGCTCACGCGTCGGCACGAGGACCAGCGAGCTGGGCGCGGTCGTCCGCGGGCGATCGGGGTGCAGCGGCTGCAGCAGGGGCAGCGCGAAGGCTGCCGTCTTCCCGGTCCCGGTCGCGGCCTGCCCGAGGATGTCCTTGCCGTCGTTCAGCGACGGGATCGCCTCGCGCTGGATCGGCGTCGGCTCCTCGTACCCGAGCGAGTCGAGGACCTTGAGGACCTCGTCACGAAGGCCGAGGGAGGCGAAGGTTGCAGGGCTGTCCATGGTGTTCACGATCGTTGGTGATCGCGTGGAACCGGCAGGACTGCAGGGGAGGGGCGATCAGATGTATCAGTCCGGAAGGGTAGGACAGGGCAAGGGGACGCCCGGACCGGTACCCCGTCCTGTGGGCCGCGTGGCGCACACGTCGCGAGATCCGTCACGTAGGTTCGCCGCCCCCGCCCGGAACGGAGCATGCACGTGTCCACGGACCCCAGGCTGACCGGCGAGACGGTCGAGCTGCTCTCCACGATGATCCGCAACGCCTGCGTCAACGACGGCACCGTCGAGTCCGGTCAGGAGATCCGCAACGCGGACACGCTCACGTCGCTGCTCGAGGGAACCGGGCTCGATCTCGAGCGCTTTGAACCGGCGCCCGGGCGAACGAGCGTCGTGGCGCGCATCGAGGGCTCGGACCCGAACGCCCCGAGCCTCTGTTTGATGGGCCACACCGACGTGGTCCCGGTCACCCCCAGCGACTGGTCGCGCGACCCGTTCGGCGGCGAGGTCGTCGACGGCGAGGTCTGGGGTCGGGGTGCGGTCGACATGCTCAACCTGACCTCGTCGATGGCGGTTGCGTTCCGTCACCTCGCCGACACCGGCTTCACCCCGAAGGGCGACCTGATCTTCTTCGGGGTCGCCGACGAGGAGGCGGGTGGCGGCCTCGGCGCCGGGTGGTGCGTGGACAACGCGTGGGACGCGGTCGGCGCGGACTACGTGCTCACCGAATCCGGCGGTCTGCTCACCGAGACGCCGGCCGGCCCGCGGCTGCTGATCGCGACCGGGGAGAAGGGCATCGGCTGGAAGCGCCTCGTGATCAGCGGGACGCCGGGCCATGGCTCCATGCCCTACGGCTCCGACAACGCGCTCGTGACCGCGGCCGAGGTCGTGCGCCGCATCGCCACGTACGCCCCGCACGCCGAGATCGGTCCACACTTCACCGCGCTCGTGCAGTCGATGGGGCTGGACCCCGAGGCCGAGTCGGCGCTGCTCGATCCGGACCGCGTCGATGATGCGCTGTTGCTGCTGCCGGCGGCGAAGCGCGGTGCCTGCCACGCCATGACGCACATGACGTTCTCGCCGAACGTGATCGCCGGTGGACAGAAGACGAACATCATCCCCGACGAGGTCGTCCTCGAGGTCGACATCCGCACCCTGCCGGGCCAGACCGAGCCGGAGATCCGCGCGGCCCTCGTCGAAGCCGTCGGCGACCTCGCCGACCGCGTGTCGATCCAGCCGGGAACCGCGGCCCGCGACGCCAGCGCCTCCGACACCGACACGCCGCTCTGGGACATCCTCACGCGTCGTGCGACCGCGGCTCACCCCACCGCCCAGGTGCTGCCGCTGCTGCTCGTCGGTGGGACGGACGCGGCCTTCTACCGAGCGAAGGGCGTGACGGCCTACGGCGCCGGCCTGTTCGCCTCCGACGTGCACTACGAGGACTTCCGCACCCGCTTCCACGGCGTGGACGAACGCATCGACGTCGGCTCGCTGGCGCTGTCGACGCAGTACTGGATCGACGTCGCGACCGACATGGTTGGCTGAGTCAGCCAGCCATGTCGTCGAGCCGCGTCATCTGGTCATCGGTGAGCTTCAGCCCAGCGGCGGCGGTGTTCTCCTCGAGGTGCGCCACCGATGACGTGCCGGGGATCGGCACGATCACCGGCGAGGTCTGGAGCAGCCAGGCGAGCGAGACCTGCGCGGCGGTCGCGCCGGTCTCCGCGGTGACCTCCGCGAGCGGGCCGGAGCCCTTCGCGAGCTCGGAAGCCGCGATCGGGAACCAGGGGATGAAGGCGATCCCGGCACCTCCGCAGTACGCCACGACATCGTCGTCGGCCCGCGTCGTCAGGTTGAACAGGTTCTGCACCGACACGACCTCGAAGTGTTCGCCCGCCGCGGTGATCTCCTCGACGGAGACCTGGGAGAGCCCGACGTTGCGGATCTTTCCCTCGTCCTGCATCTCGGCGATGACGCCGAACTGCTCCTCGCGGGGGACCTGCCCGTCGATGCGGTGCAGCTGCCACAGCGGGATCGCATCCATTCCGAGCCGACGCAGGCTCATCTCGACGCACTGGCGCAGGTACTCCGGCCGGCCGACCTGACGCCACTCGTCCGGACCGTGACGGGTGAGCCCGCCCTTGGTGGCGATGACGGTGTCGCCGTAGGGGTGCAGCGCTTCGCGGATGAGGTCTTCGCTGACGAACGGCCCGTAGCTGTCGGCCGTGTCGATGAAGTCGATGTCGAGCTCGACCGCCCGGCGGAGGACGGCGCGGGCCGAGTCCGGGTCCGCTGGCGACCCCCAGATCCCGGGGCCCGTGATGCGCATGGCCCCGAAGCCGAGGCGGTTGACGGTCAGGTCGCCGATCTGGATCTTGCCGGCGGCGTCAGCGGTGGTCGTCATGGAGTGCGGTTCCTCGTCGGTCTGGTCCGGTGCCCAACGGCGGCCGGCGGCTGGGTGTTCCGTCAGCCCGCGCGCAGCGCGTGGCAGGCGATCGCGCCCGCGACCGCGACGTTGAGCGAGTCGACCGCGTCGGCCATGGGGATCGTGACCCGCA